>Ga0075117_1000285_pt1 | contig 35439 bp, 31 predicted proteins | sample AntAceMetag02UKJ_FD_69789 | JGI IMG/M metagenome (GOLD analysis project Ga0075117, IMG submission 69789) | Saline lake microbial communities from Ace Lake, Antarctica - Antarctic Ace Lake Metagenome 02UKJ | ecosystem: Environmental > Aquatic > Non-marine Saline and Alkaline > Saline | place... | reverse complement strand
GATCGGGCAGTGGTCATATGGACTATTAATGACTTTCCTAAATATTTAAAAGCCTTTAAATTTGAAAATATAGCTAACCTCTCATGGCTTAGAGCCTACCATTCTTCTGATGACCAAATCAAAGGCATACTTTCTGAGTTTAAAAACTATAGTGTATCCCTTTCCGATGAAGAGCTCAAAAGCATCGAAGCTCGGGTATTTATTATGCTTGGTGACGACGACATTGGAGTTTCTCTGGAAGACGTAGCAAGAGTAAGAAGACATCTTCCTAATTCAGGTTTATGGATTCTACCTAAGGTGTCCCACGGTGCTCTTGAGGGAGAATCCAAGCCAGAATTTATAGAGAAATCTAGAGCCTTTCTTTCAAAGAGTTAATTCAAACTAAAGGCTAAGTATTGATCGCCTGAATTGCTTTTGAGCTTACCTCCTCCACAAGCAATCACAATGTATTCTTTGCCGTTTATGGCATAAACGCTTGGGGATGCATAAGCCGCAGCAGGTAGCTTATAAGACCATAATAACTCCCCAGTTTTCCTATCAAAAGCTCTCAGCACTTCATCCTTGGTGGCTGCTATAAAAAGTAAGCCTCCTGCTGTTACTGCTGGCCCACCATAATTATCGGTACCTGTAAGTGGAATGCCTTTTGCCGTAAGTTCTGGATATTCCCCCAATGGAATTTGCCATAAATGTTCCGCCGTATTCATATCAATGGCCGTCAGAGTACCCCATGGCGGAGTGCTCACTGGGTAACCATCGGAATCATACCAGCGGTTATAACCTGTATTTACATATTTAGAGGTGGACCTTGTTTCTTCGTTATAAACTACCTCATAATTCCCTTTTAAAAACTCCAGAATAGCCCTTTTTTCATTCTCCTTAATTTCTGTAAAAGCAGGCATCCTTCCCCTACCTTTCGCAAGGAGTTCACTAAAGCTTTCTTTCGTGTATTTGTCGCCAGCATTCACAATAGACGGGTACGTACCATCTTCATTTCCTTGTCTATTAACCCCATGACAAGACTGGCAATAACTTTCATAAAGCTTCTGTCCAGAGGAGCTTTTGCCTTTTTCAGGAGCTTTTTTGAGGGAGGTAAATACCGGGTTTTGTTTGGCTGGAATGTAAATTACACTGTTTTCGTCTACCGCTGCTCCGCCCCACTGAGCTCCGCCATCTGTTCCGGGATAAAAAACAGTTCTTTCTAAACCTAAGGGTATAAATGGACTTCCAGTTTTAGCTCTTCGTAGTTCTTCTATTATTTCTTTTCTATTACTTGCCAAAGGATTAATATCTCTTTCTGTAAAGGTTTGTCCAGTAAAAGGTTTTGGCAAAAGTGGGATCGGTTGGGTCTTTGAAGCTATTTCTCCCTCTACATCAGAAGCGGGGAAAGCTCGCTCTTCAATTGGAAAAATAGATTCCCCTGTTTCCCTATTAAATACAAACATAAAACCCTGCTTACTGAGTACAGAAACTACGTCTATGACCCTGCCTTGATGAGTAATAGAGTACAAGTTTGGCGGAGCGGGAATATCTCGATCCCAGATATCATGATGAACAGTTTGATAATGCCAAAGTCTCTTCCCCGTATGAATGTCTAGGGCCAAAAGACAGTTTGCAAAAAGATTGTCTCCCTTTCTATTTCCGCCATAAAAATCAAAAGCAGCAGAACCAGTAGGAGCAAAAAGAATACCTCTTTCATGATCAATCGCCATCCCCATCCAATTATTCGCCCCTCCTAAGTTTTTATAATTTTCTGCTTCCCAAGTATCATAGCCATATTCTCCCGGTTCTGGAATAGTCTTAAACTTCCAAAGTTCATTTCCTGTAATGGCGTCAAAAGCTCGTATATCTCCCAAAACAGCGGTGGCATTCTCCCCTACTCTACAACCGACCACTAAGGTGTTTTTATAAACAGATACCGGTGTATTTAAAACGGCGTATTCATCTGAACCAGGTCTTTTTATTCCCTCTACTAGATAAATTTTACCATGCTCTCCGAAAGAACCCACGAGATTTCCATCTGCCGCGTTTAAGGCGTACAAAAAGGCTCCATAGCCAAAGAAAATACGACTCTCCTTTCCGTCTGTCCAGTAGCTGACACCACGGCTAGTCATGTTAAATGTTTCTTCCTCCAAGGTCGTTTTCCAAATCTCTTTCCCACTATCGGCATGTATAGCAAAAGCCTGCATATCCGCCGAAACACCATAGAGGATTCCATCGATAATTATGGGATTACACTGTATCTGAGTGCTGTTTGTTGTAGTATCTGCACCTCCAGAACTATAGGCCCAAGCCAACTTCAGATCTCCTATATTTTCCTTAGTAAGCCCACTGAGTTCAGAAAAATGATTCCTATCATCTCCTCCATTATAAGAGGCCCAGTTAACAAAACCATCTGAGGATTCACATTGTGTAAGTAGAAGTATTAGGCTTAGTAACCAGGCACAATTAGGCATTCTGTTCATTTGAGAGGGTTTTTGATTCATAAATTTAACATCCTTGGACCATATTACAAGACCATCTCCTTGAAAAGCTGTTCTAGTTTTCCTTCTAGGCTTATGGCATAGCCAGGATGGACTTCAGAAGCTTGAATGATGGTACTACGTTTGGCGGTAAGCCATCTAAACCTAGAGGCTGTATCTTGTGAGGCTAAAAGACCTCCGTCTTTATCACCTCTGCAGATTTTCTTAAAAGACGCTAAATGCTTCCCTACCTCCATAAGGTCTATTTCGCCATAAACCGCTTTTAACCTCGACTCATTTAAACTGAATTTCACATCCAGAAATCGCTGTGATTTGCAGTAAAGCACTACACCCAAATTCAGACATTCACCACGCTCCACACGGGGTAGCAGCCTAATCACTGCATACTCATACAAGTGCTTTTCTGGCATTTTCTGCTTCTTTTAAAAATGTATCAGCATGGGAGCGTCTTATCCCTAAAAAATCTAAATAAAGCTTCTTGCTAATTTCCACATCATTAGAAAGCCAGTCTTCAGGAATATTATCTACCAGTTCGGCTATAAAACTTGGCTGTATTTTATCCATCATGAAATCATGCACAGCCAAAATATCACTAGCCTGATCCAGCAAAACATGATCTTTTATTTGCACAAAAGGTTTTAAAGCCTGATCCTCCCAGCTCTCTGGATTATGGTGGAAATATAACGCTGCTCCATGATCTATCAGCCAAAGTTCTTTATTCCAAAACAGCATATTAGTATTTCTGGCCGTCCTGTCAATATTCATTAAAAAGGCATCCAGCCAAACTATTTTAGCGGCCATTTCAGGATCAATCTTATTAACAACAGCATCAAAAGTAATTGAGCCAGATAAATAATGAACCCCTAAATTTAATCCTGTACTAAATTTAAATAGATCTTGAATCTCCTCATCTGGTTCTATTCTACCAAAGCCTTCGGCCAATTCGGCAAAAACCAACTCTGGAACCAAAAAGCCAGCTTTTCTGGCTAATTCAGCACCTATTAAATCGGCTATGAGAGCTTTAGTCCCTTGACCAGCCCCTCTAAATTTTAACACATACTTAAACCCATCATCGGCCTCGATGATTCCAGGTAAGGAGCCCCCCTCTCTTAGTGGCGTAATGTATCTATCTACGTTTACCGTTCTTAGTTCTAGCATTTTAAGATATTGAATTCATTAGTGTCCTCCAATATTGGTTTACTTGTTTTCAAAAAGGCTGACGTAAGCACTAAACATATAATTTTTATTTCTTTTCTTTCTTGAAAGTTCATTCAAAATATTTAAACTTTTTAGGTCTTCAATTAACTTATAAACTGATGGCAAGGATAATCCTGTCAATTCCTTTACTTTTTGAGCATTAAGTCTTGGATGTTCAAAAAGATAGTTTACTACAATTTGAGCATTCCTGCTTCGACTACCTAAACTTTGTACTTTAACCTCAACCTCCTTTTGAAGCTTAAGAATTTTGTCAAATGTCTCAATACTATTTTTTGCTGTTTCTATAATTCCTACCAAGAAAAACTTAAACCATTGAATTATATCATCGTTTTCTCTAACTCTAGTAAGATTATCATAGTACAAAAGCCTGTTTCTCTCAAAAAAATCAGATAAATACAACATGGGCTTTTTCAATATTCCCTTTTCTACTAAGTATAAAGGAATCAATAATCTACCGACTCGGCCATTCCCGTCTAAAAACGGATGTATAGTTTCGAATTGATAATGTACCAATGCCGTTTTTAAAAGAATCGGAAAATAGCTTTCTTCATTGTGGGCAAAATTCTCTAAGTCACCCATTAAATCTTGTACGCTAGTATGCACGGGTGGAATAAACTTAGCGTCCTTAATATTTGCTCCGCCAATCCAATTTTGACTTGTTCTAAACTCTCCCGGATGCTTATGTTTGCCTCTTACACCATCCAACAATATTTTATGCGTATCTCTTATTAGTCTTGAAGAAAATGGCAAGTCTTTTAGTCTCATAATGGCTGAATTAAGTGCCAAAATATAATTCTGTACTTCGTCCCAGTCATCCCTTTTCTCCAAATCTAGGTCTTCTTTATCCATTAAGGCATCCTCAATATTTGTTTTCGTGCCTTCTATTTTACTAGACTGAGTTGCCTCCTTTAAAATGTGCATACTAATAAATAAGTCAATGTTAGGAATGTACTCGGAGTACATGTCTAAACGACCTAGTTGTCTATCAGCCTGACTCAAAAGGTTTATTAGCTCCATATCTTCTACCTGCCATTTTCTATTTATGGTTTCTGGTTGAAAACTCTTATACGTTCCTTGATTAATGTATTTGCCAGATCTAAAGCTTCTCATTTTAATAGATTTTCTTTCACAAAGGTAACCCTTATTTAAGAAATTTAACAAAACCTTAATTAGCGATACTCCTTAGTTAACGAAATGGCCGAAAACTTAATTAGTAGAGTTGTTATTTAAGATAAATGGCGAAAGCTTAATTAGCGAAAACCCTGTTTAAGTTTTTTACTAAAATCTTCTTACCTCACAAAAACAGACTCTCTCTAATTCGAGAGCTTTAACATCAAACTCGTAATTGCCGTAATAAAAGGTCTTTAAGTCTTCCGTCCTTTCATTACCCAATATAAATGGTCTAAACTACCAAAGAATGAAAATAAAGGCTATTCAACGATTATTAGCATTCTGTTCATTTCAAGCAATATTTAGAGATAAAATTAATACTTCAGCCCTGAAATTCACATTGACAGTGTTGCTTTGGAAATAAACAAACACCTCGAATAGTACAATCTAATCCTATGAAGACAAAAAACATTTTTGAAAGCTATTGGAGCTATTTCGATTTTAGAAGAACTGGACTCCTACTTCAGAGCCGAAATGATTATCCAAGGAGCCTTTGCCACGCAAGAAGGGAATGCCCTCTTTGTTGGCATTTCACTCCATCAAGCTATGGGAGCTATAATGGCTAGGATAGGTATAATTGTTCTGTTCTCAAGAAACATAAATGGTCCGGATGCCAAAAACGTTTTGAAAGGAGTGACCATTGCCCTAATCTCATCTTAAATTGAAGGAATTATCCACTTGATGACCGATGGTATAACACCACCGAGCCTAGCATTGGTTATTTTTGCCTTACTTACTGCAATATGCTTGTATATAGCATACAAGAAAGAGTAATTTATTTTTTGATTGGCAATTATAAGTAAAAATCGAAATCTTAAAAGGGCTTGGTAAGTTTCGACAAATCCCTCTTTTTCCCCATACTATCTCACAAACACAAACTCTTTCTCGTTGGAGAGCTTTACATCAAATTCATAATTGCCGTAGTTGAAGGTCTTTAGCTCTTCTGCCTGTTCAAGGTTTTTATCTAATACATAACGTACCATCATTCCTCGAGCTTTTTTAGCATGGAAACTCACGATTTTAAGATTGCCTTTGATATAATCCTTAAAAACAGGTGTGATAACAGGTGTTTTGAGAAGTTCTGGCTTGACAGCACTAAAATACTCGTTGCTCGCCAAATTGATAAAGGGCTCTCCATCCTTCAGTTCGTCATTGATGGCCTCTGTAATTTTTTTATCCCAAAACTTATAGAGATTTGACTTTGTGTCCACCTTTAATTTTGTACCCATTTCTAGCCGATAAGGTTGTACCAAATCTAACGGCTTCAGCAATCCGTAAAGTCCAGATAAAATCCTCAGTTTACCCTCCATTTGATCTATTTGCTCTCCTGAAAGTGAATAAGGATCAAGGCCTAAATAAACATCTCCTTTGAAAGCAAAAACAGCTTGTCTAGCATTATCAATATTGTATTCTGTGCCTCTCGTTTGGTTGCGTTCTCTATTAAGTTCTGCCAAGGCCGTTGATATACTCATTAAGTCGGATAACTTTTTTACTGACTTCGTTTTTAAGGCGACATTTAGCTTTTCTGTTTCTTCCAAAAAGCATGGCAGTGTATATTTATCCGTAGGAATAGGGCTTTCAAAATCTAATGTTTTGGCAGGGGAAATAACGAGTTTCATTGAATATTTGCTGGTTCATATGAAAAACACGAATCTAAGCCTCACAGTTTAGTTTAAACCTATATTTCTTTTAAATCGTCCGCGAAAATGTTCGCAATGTCCGATTTCGGACAAAACAATTGCCCCATAATTATTCTATCTATTTGATTTTATGAACTTTAGCCCAACTGGTACATCTTTTGTAAATTTTAGTAAGTACCTAAGAATAAAGCCTTTAAACCTAAACTTATAGATTATGTCAAACCCTCATAAAGCATGGCATATATTGCAATTCCTATACCTTCTGGAAATGGAGAACAAGAAGTAGAGATTGAAGTTACTATTAATGGTCCAAAGCAAGAACTGCGTTACCGCGTTGAGCTTTTTCTATTGGGAAGATTGCGAAGTACCTACCATAGACAGGGCTGCATGTCTCAGTCACATGCTAAAAGATTATCATGAAGCTTGGAGTCTCGATTTTATTGGCTCATCAAATGAGGCATTTGTGCCCATTGCTTTTGTAAAAAGAGAAGATTTAAAGAAACAGCGTTCCGTGCTGCAACCCGTCTAAGAGCTTTGCCATCTACTGGCATAGTGAGCACTTTCCTCCAAAAAAAGCATTACTTAAAATTATAAAACACAAGTTCTGAAAAGGTTAATCTTACTTGGATCAATCTCCCTAATCAGTCTCGTCACTTACGCTCAAAAGGAGCTCTATATGGTGAAAACCTTTAATGCTGCGGCTATCAAAAACCTCTGGAGGAGGCATAAGCGTAGAAGGCAGCACAGACGGCAAAGCAGTTTTAGAAGTATATATCAAAGGTAATAATACCTTAAGCAAAACAGAAATAGAAGAAAGACTTCAAGACTATACACTTATGGTAGAAAAAGAAGGGAGTAATTTGATCTGCGTAGCTCAGTCCAACAAATCTAATTGGAGAAAAGGGCTGAGCATTACATTCAAAATTAAATCGCCAAGAAATATTGATACAGATTTGTTTACCAGTGGTGGTTGCATTAAGTTAGCCAACCTCCACGGAAATTTAGATTTCAGGACTAGTGGTGGTGGACTAGAACTTTCAAACTTAAGTGGTGACATTCACGGCCATACTTCTGGAGGTGGAATAACTGCCCAAAATATCGAAGATTTTGTAGACTTAAGCACCAGCGGAGGTGGCATTAATGTATCAAATGCTCAAGGTGAAATAAAGCTTCGTACTCTTCTGGCGGGTCTATTCGTTTAGAAAAAATAGCGGCTAGCCTAAAGGCAAACACTAGCGATGGAGGAATTGAGGCAGACATTTTAGAAGTAGGAGATTACTTAGTGCTTCATACCCGTGCGGGTAGCATAGACGTAAACCTGCCTATCGATAAAGGAATGGATGTAAACATTAGGGGTAGTAGAGTAACCATGGCTTACAAAAATTTTGACGGACGTTTTGAGAAAAACCACGTTCAAGGTACCATCAATGGCGGAGGAGCCAAGGTAGATATCTCAACGAGTTCGGGACATGTTAATATCAACTAATCCATTTTACCCATCACTTTTAGCGGCCCGAAATCTAACCATTTTGGGCTTCTTCATAAATAAATGGGACGGACTAAAATACTTTATCTATGTCCCTCCAAGAACCTCTTAATTGCCAAGCTCATAGATTCTTTAAAAATGAATGTCTCTTCATTCCAAAGGCTTTTACCGTAGAATCAGTTTATTATATTTTCTGCATTATAGATACAACTTTGACGTACGTCCCTGCATTGTATGGGCACAAACAAATTATTGAAGAATGAAATACTTAATATTAGGACTATTAGCCTTTAGTTTTACAGCATGTGAAGATAAAGCCATGGAAGAAGATAACTCAAACGAGGTGGCTTTTCTAGATGGAGAATCATTCCAAGACTTTACCTGCGTCTACCAGCAAGCAGATACTCCACCGGCCATAGAAGATGCTCGCAAATGGATAGTGGGAAAATGGCAACTGAAAGGAATAATTAGCATGATGCCGAGCATGGAAGTTCCCAACATAAAGGTTGAATTTCTAGCAGACGGAGGGGTATTTGTAACTAACGCCGGTAAAACGGTTTTTACAAATGCATACAGCATCAATGACATGACAGAAAATGACTATAGCTATATCAATATAACCACAGATGCTATGACCATAACAGATGGCATAGGACAAGATGTAAACCAAGATAACTTTCTGAAAGGAACGATACGTATCTGTGAAAACGAGCTTATGATAGATAACGGAATCGCTTCTGATGCCCCAGGCTATTTGTTTCGCAAGATTTAAGGGGTAAAATTTAATATTTTTAGCGTCCGTCAGCGAAATTACTGTTCGCTTTCGGACGTTTTTTTATGCCACTAATCCGTCTTGATTGCTCAGCATAAACTACTTAAGTTTATTGGCACAGTTTCAGAACAATATCTATTGCCTCTGAATAATGAAGGTCTTTTTCCAACGATTATGACAGCCTTTGAGCTATAATCCTCTAGTAAACAACAGGGCCTTTAAAGGCTACAAAAAATGATAAAACTAACTAATATATCTAAGTACTACCCTGCGGGATTTGGCAAGACTTACGTCTTGAGAAATATCAGTCTCGAGGTAAAAGAAGGCGAGTTTGTTTCCATTATGGGGCCATCAGGTTCTGGAAAATCTACGCTACTTCATATTCTAGGCTTACTAGAAGAAGCCTCCGAAGGTGAATACCTCTTTATGGATGATCCTGTCCAGAAACTAACCGAAAAACGACGGACAGACTTGCACCGAAACGCGATAGGTTTTGTATTTCAGGCTTATCATTTAATAGACGAACTTACGGTTTATGAAAACATTGAAACACCTCTATTGTATAAAGGTATTTCTGGCAAAGAGCGAAAAAGTAAGGTAGCCGATATTTTGGATAGGTTTCAAATAGTGGCAAAGAAAGACCTTTTCCCGAGTCAGCTTTCCGGCGGTCAGCAGCAGCTCGTGGGTGTAGCTAGAGCCTTAGTGACAGAGCCTAAAGTGATCTTTGCAGATGAACCAACAGGAAACCTACATTCTGAACAAGCCGATGACATCATGAAGGTTTTTAAAGAGCTCAATGAGAAAGATGGTGTCACCATTATTCAGGTAACACACTCTGAAAAAAATGCGACCTATAGCAACAGAATTGTCAGACTAAAAGACGGTTGGGTCGACTAATTCGGTTTACCGATTTTTTTACTCACTAGAGAATTGAAAAAAATACCCTTCTGAAGGGCCAAAAGAATAGAATGAAAAAGTACAATACAGGACTACTGATAAATGTTTTACAAAAGACTAAAATCAATGTTCTAAGCTTTCTGATGCTTTCAACATTAGTGGCCAATGCCCAAAGTGTTTCGCTCCAAGAATGCATAGAAATGGGTCTTAAAAATCATCCAGATTATCAGGCTGGAGTTTTAAGTGCCGAATCTGCTAACGCAGATTTCTTGCAAGCAAAGAGCCTGAGATACCCTACCATGGGCGTAGAAGTTTATCAAAGTACCAATACGGGAAGGAGTATTGACAGGTTTACCAATGACTTTATAAATGAGATTTATAGTAGTACATACGCTCAGGCCCGTCTTAGACAACCTATTTTCCAGGGCTTCAGGATTCAAAGCAGCATCCGCCAAAATGAGTTATTGAGAGAAGCTTCAAAACTAAATCTCTCCTCTACACAAAATCAGCTCACCATTCAAATAATACAAGCTTATCTAGATGTTTTAGCAGCTAGGGAGCTTCATTTAATAGCTCAAAATCAAGTAACAAGTTCCCAAGCTCAGCTAGACCAAATCACGAAGCAAGTAAATGCTGGTGTGCTAGGGAAAACAGAAGAACTACAAATAAAAACACAGCTAGCCAACGACCAATTTTCTGAAATAACAGCTTCGGGAAATGTTAGGGCTTCAAGGTTGGCCTTGTTTCAATTAATGAACTTGGGCATAAATGATGCTATCTCCTTCGAGCGAGTAGATTCTGCCGTTTTAACTAAAGCATACAACAGTGATTTAGTAGAAAACGCCTTAAATAATTTACCTGAAATTAAAGCTGCCGCTCTAGAAATAAAGAGTTTTGATAGCCAAATAAAAGCTGTAAAAGCGGATAAATTACCAACACTTGACTTTTTAGCGAATTGGAATACTTTTTATGCGTCTTCTAACCCAGAGCAAGAGTTTTTTGAACAAATAAATGCCACAAGAAACGGGTCCTTTACCCTCGGACTTACCATCCCAGTTTTTGGAAGACTTCAAACTAATCCGAGAATTCAGAGCGTTTCCATTCAAAAAAGAATGGCCGAAAATAGACTCGCCACGTCACGGCTAAGGATAAATCAAGTGATACAGACGGCTATTCAAAATTATTCTTTGGCCGCCGAGCGTTATCAAAATGCCCAATCTCAAGTAGCCATAAATCAAGAGAACTTGGATGCCATTCAGTCACAAATAGAAGCTGGTACTTTAAATTCAATACAGTATACTTTAGCAAAGACCAATTTTGATAGAGCCAACTCCAATCTCATTCAGGCTAAATACGCCTTCTTACTTCAAGAGAAAATATTAAACTTCTATGAGCAGGGAGAATGGGCTCTATAAGGTAAAATAAAGTTGCGTTTAGTAAGAAATAAAAGGCTCTTAAGACTATTGTGCAATCCTTAACTAGGTTATACTTAAGCATCATTAGGCCCGAATCATAAGTACTTGATTCATGCAGGTTCAGTTTAATGCGTTTATCCAAGTCCTGAAAAAGTGGTTTGCCAGCACCTAATAGGATGGGGTTAATAGCCTATTGTACTTCATCTACTAGCTTAGTATTCATAAAATATCTATCAAAGATGCTCCGCCGATAAGCCAAATGTCTCTGCCCACTTCTTTTTTAATTCGTTCTATTTCTTGTTTAATGTTGCCTTTGAGAATTACGGCATCCCCAGCTTCTGAAAAACTATTGGAAAAGATGTACCGAGTCATGTCATTGAACATACTAATATCAGGCATGGTCTGCGTAGTTTTTTCTGCACAGAAAGAGAGCATCTGTTCTCTCAAAAAAGAGTTTCATCCCATGGTCTTGGTCTACAAAACACCAGTCAAAACGGCCATCGGCATCTTCAATAAACCATCTAAAGCTAACTGAACGTTTATTTTTCTCGTAGGCTCAATATACAATTCTCCCGATTTACTTAAAAAAAGGTCATGAATATATTGAGGGCCCTATTCTTCGTGATTCTTGTCAAACAACAAAGACGTTCTTAGCTGTAATCTGTTCTTTCTCTATTTGATTTATACACGAAATAAACATACCATTATGACAGCCCCATGTCAGGAGCTATTCAATTCTTGAGCACTTACACTTTCACGAAAATTTTCTTCTTGTAAAACCACGCCAGAATAAGGAACCAAAAAAGGAGGTATAAAACCGCCCAAGCTAGAGAAGCATATTTAAGATCCGTAAATACGGTACTTAAATTTCTATACACAAAAGGCTGCAAACTTTCAGAACCTATTTTAATGGTTGAGAACACTCTTGGGATAATACCCGAGAAGAAAAATAGGAGGATGGGGTTTACTCCAAAAATAAGAAAGGGCTTGGTCCAGAATTTAGATTCCAACTGCTCCACCAGAAAATAAATGATAGCCAAGACAAGAGTAGCTAAACCCGCCGTATAGACGACATAGGAGGATGTCCAAAGAGCTTTATTGATAGGAAATACTTTATGCCAGAAATATCCAATTGCCACTAAAACGACTCCAGCAAAAACCAAGTAATTCATTTTATCGGTTTTAGATTTTTCACCTATTAAAAACTTGCCCACAAAAACACCAAGTATACCAGTAACAATTGCAGGAAGAGTACTGAACAAGCCTTCTGGATCCCACGTTTTTGAAGATGCCCACATGTGTCCTTCTAAAAACATTCTATCAAAAGCGGCCGCTACATTCACATCTTTGTCAAAAACACCACTTACACCCTCTATAGGTATAAGGGCCATAGCTGCCCAATAACCTAATAATAAGATTAGAGCTATGGCTCCCAATACCTTTAATGAAAACTTGTTGTAGAGAATGGCTACTACAAAATAGACTATAGCTATTCGTTGTAAAACGCCAGGAACTCGAACCTCCTCAAACCCTGATACAGGCCAATATGCCAAAAAGAGCAAAACTCCAAGCACAGATAAAACAGCGTACAGCTGCTTTCTTAAGTCATATTTGGTCAATAGTAGGTAGTAAACCAAGGCCACAAAGACCAATCTAATAGCTAGAAGCCCATATCCCTCCAGCCCAAAAAACTGAATTTTGGAGAAGAAATTAAGAAACAGACCAAGTGTGAAAATCCTTAAACCCCTCACAGAAATTTTGAGCAATCTGTTTTTATCAAAACTAGGTTCTGGTGAAGCTAAAACTGTGGTAATCCCGACAATGAATAAAAAATAAGGGAAAACTAAATCTGTAGGAGAGCATCCATGCCACTCGGCATGCAGAAAAAGGGGTATTACATTACCCCAATCTCCGGGGTTATTCACTAAGGTCATGAGCATTAGTGTCATTCCCCTGAAAATATCAATGGAGGCAAGTCTATTTTTCATCTACTATATTATCTAATTAGGCTACTATTTCTGCGAAACTAGAAGTTTCGCGATAATTGTCCTACAATTTCTTAATTTTATACCAGTCATTATTCAACCGAAAAAAAATAAAAACATGAAGCAAATCAAAATATTGCTTGGACTTCTCTGCCTTTTGTCATTTTCTTATAGCCATGCCCAGCAGATAGCTTGGACTCCAGAACAAATAAAAACCTTCACCTCAGACTATGTCGGCCCTCGTTCTGCAGACGGTAGGCCGCAAGTTTCTAGTGACATCATAAAGCGGTTGGCAAATGTCTCTACGGAAGAAGCTTGGGGCTTTTTAAGAGGCAAGGGCTACCACAATCAGTTTGAAGCGGGCTGGGTAACTATTGGTAATAAACCATTAGTAGGCCGTGTGGTCACCTCTCAATACATGCCTTCCAGACCAGATATGGATGATAAAATAAAGGCCAAAGGAAAAGAAGAAGGTCGGATAGGATCACCAAATTCATGGCCTATTGACATGCTAGAAAATGGTGACGTCTATGTTGCCGATGGTTTTGGGAAAATTATTGACGGGACATTAATTGGTGACAACCTAGCCAATGCCATTTATGCTAAATCTGGAAATGGTGTCGTTTTTGACGCCGGAGCTAGGGACGTAGAAGGAATTAGTAAAATTGACGGCTTTGTAGGATTCGTGAGAGGCCTAGACCCTTCCTATATACAGGGCGTAATGATGACCTGCATTAATTGTCCCATAAGAATAGGTAGAGCTACCGTATTACCAGGCGATTTAGTTTTAGGAAAACAAGAAGGTGTTGTATTTATCCCTGCACAGTTTGCCGAGCAGTTAGTCTTGAACGCAGAGTTTGTAGCCCTAAGAGATGAGTTCGGGATTACAAGACTTCGTGAAGGCATTTATACTCCAGGAGAAGTAGACCGCAGATGGACCGATAATATTAAGGAGGACTTCCTAGGATGGATAAAAGCTAATCCAAAAAAACTTCAAATGACACCAGCCGAATTTGATGCATATATGAAGGACAGAAACTGGTAGCTTCGAGAGCCTCAGCTACCGGTCGAGAGAGCCCCTCAACTACCGATCTTCGAGAGCCTCAGCTGCCAGATCCGAAAGCCTCAAACACTGAAATACAAAAGTCGAAAATATAATACTATTAAAACCCAACCATCTCGTTGGATTCAACCTATAAAACTATAAGAATATGAAAAGTAAGCTCTTAGATAGATTTAAATTTAAAGGACAAATACCTGAAGGCCCCGTAAACCATCCACAAGATGAAACCGCTCAAAAGCTAGATGGTGGAGATAACAGAAGAGATTTTATAAAAAAATCAGCTCTAGGTGGTCTTTCTCTAGGCATGCTATTTAACGGAAACCCGGCTAAAGAAATAGAATTCCTGAGCCAGAAAGTAAATAGGTCCAGTAGCCCATCTGATTTAAAAATTACTGATTTACGTATTGCTGTAATTGATAAAGCACCTATGAAGTGCCCTATTATCAGGATAGATACCAATCAAGGAATCTCTGGGTACGGTGAAATAAGAGATGGAGCCAGTGCTAAATATGGCCTTTTTCTAAAGAGCAGGTTGTTGGGGAAAAACCCATGTACTCCAGAAATGCTTTTTAAGGAAATTAAACAATTCGGTGGACATGGACGTGCGGCAGGTGGCGTTTGCGGAGTAGAAATGGCCTTGATGGATCTGGCGGGAAAGGCTTATGGCGTTCCGGCTTATCAAATGCTAGGTGGTAAATACAGAGATTACATTAGAATTTATGGGGATACACCTACAGTGGATGATCCTGTTTTGTTTGCCCAGAAAATGAAAGAACGCCAGGACTTAGGTCTTACTTTCTTAAAGATGGATTTCGGAGTGGGTCTTCTTAAAAACCATCCAGGGACGGTAATAGGAGGGAAAAACACGGACTTTACAAAGCAATGGGGAACTCCGCCAAGCACTAAAGGAAACGCAAGGAGTTACGCTAACACTAAACATCCTTTTACTGGCATTCAAGTCACAGATGAGGGTATAGACATTTTAGCCAATTATGTACATGAAGTGAGAAAAGCGGTAGGATATGAAGTGCCTTTGGCCGCTGATCACTTGGGCCATTTTGGGGTCAATACTGCTATTAGATTAGGAAAAGCGGTAGAAAAGTATCAATTGGCATGGCTAGAAGATATGATTCCTTGGTTTTATACTGACCAATGGAAACAAATTTCGGATGCACTGGACACACCTACCCTTACAGGGGAAGACATCTTCCTAAAAGAAGAATTCATAAAGCTAATTGATGCCAGAGCCGTTGATATGATTCAGCCAGACTTGGCCAGTTCAGGTGGTCTAATAGAAACCAAAAAAATCGGTGACTACGCCGAAGAACATGGTATCCCAATGGCGATGCATTTTGCAGGTTCACCCATTTCCTTCATGGCAAATATACATTGTGCAGCAGCTACAGAAAACTTTGTGGCTCTGGAGCATCATAGTTTTGATGTGCCTTGGTGGGAAGACTTAGTTGGAGGAATTGACAAGCCTATCTATAAAGATGGTTTTGTGAAGGTTCCTGAAAAGCCAGGCTTAGGAATAGAATTGAATGAAAAAGTAGTGAAAGAACACCTTAAAAGTGGCACCATGTATTTCGCTCCTACCAATGAGTGGAATGAACTGGATAGCCATGACCGTACTTGGAGTTAAATATTAGTTTTACCAAATTTTAATCCTATTCATAGATTCAGAAGCAATAGTTGGAAGCACGCCCTTTCACTATTCTTCTGAATCAAATTTTATCCTGCCAAATAAATGAAAAACTACTTCTATACCATTCTAGTTATCGTAATGGTAATTATAGCGTATAATTTCCCACAATACTTTATCAGCGTTGGAGGATTAGAACTTACATCACTCATCGGTCCAGTCCTTCAAATAATTATGTTTGGAATGGGGGCCTCCATCACCCTAAATGATTTTACAAATGTAATTAAAACACCCAAACTGATATTGATTGGTGTTTGTCTACAGTTTATGATCATGCCACTTTGGGGCTTTGGTTTAACACAAATTTTTAGCTTCCCTCCTGCCATTGCAGCTGGTATGATTTTAATTGGAAGTAGTCCTTCTGGTTTGGCTTCAAATGTCATGGCTCTTTTGGCTAAAGCAAATATTGCTCTATCCGTCACCTTGACAGTATGTGCTACACTTTTAGCCCCGTTTATTACACCTTACCTTATGCAATGGTTGGGCGGAGAACTTATAGAAGTAGATACGCTAGGAATGATGTGGAGTATGTGTAAAATAGTGCTAATTCCTGTGGCTCTAGGTTTTGCCTTGAACAAGTTCCTTCCAAACTTAATGGATAAAGTGAAGAAAATATTACCTCTTTTCTCCATGGCTGGAATAATCTATGTCATCACTACTGTCACGGCCAAAGGACAGGCCTCCTTGTCAGAAGTTGGAGCTTTATTATTTGTTGCCGTTTTACTTCATAATGTGGGTGGCTATTTCTTTGGATACGGTGCCGCTAAATTATTCAGGCTAAAGAAAAAGGATGCCAGAACTATCGCCTTAGAAGTAGGTATGCAAAACGGTGGTCTCGCTTCTGCCTTAGCTGTAGAAATGGGAAAGGTGGCTACGGTTGGTCTAGCCTCTGCTATTTTCGGACCATTAATGAATGTTACTGGTTCCCTACTCGCTAGCTGGTGGGGCAAAGGAAAGGACCTAACAGATGAGGATATGGCTTAGACTCATTTTCTAAAAAGAAAAAAACCTCATGGGCAAAAGACCTATGAGGTTTTTTCTTTTTTTTCAAGTTATTAACTATCCATCGCGTCCATTTCTTTCTGAATGATGTCTCTTATTTTTCCTTTGATAGTCACCTTATTGACATAAACACTAATAAAAGTGAGAATAAGGAATGCTAAAATCATGAGATAACCATAAGGCGTTCCTAACCAAACATTGAGGCCATAGGCCGCCAAAATCAATACAAAGACGACTACAATAGCACCGAGAATAACAAGCCCCAATGTGAATATCAATTCAGCAACGCCTCTCTCAGCCTTTTCCTGAATTTCAATCTTTTTCAGCTCAAACTTTGCCTCTATAAAGCGTACCATGCTGTCCTTTATTTCACCAAGTCTTAACAAATTCGATAAGTTATTTCTTAGACCCATAAGGTTATTTAGAAAAATTTTAAGCATCATTCTTTATACTTCTAGACTACATCTACTGTCACCACAAACCTAACACTTTTATAGGCCTTCTCTGTATTCAAGGCTGTGATTTGCTCTCTGAGAAATGTCTTCACCGCCGGAATATTAAGTTTGGCCTTTTCTAATTTCACGATAACTTCGTAAATATATTGATTCCTAATTCTTTCTACCAAACCCTTTTCTGGCCCTAATACTCGTCCCGCACCTAGCTTTGTACGTAAAACATCTACCAAAATGCCTGCCGCTTGATGCGAGATACTTCTGTCTACGTGTTTGGTGGTAATGGCTATAACCCTGGAGAAAGGTGGATAACTAAAACCCTCCCTTTCTTTTATTTCTTCCTCATAGAAACGCTTGTAATTGCCTTCCAAAACGTGCTGTAAGACACTGTGATCCGGCCCACCGGTTTGAATCAACACTTTCCCTGGCTTATCCTTTCTTCCGGCACGCCCACTTACTTGAGTCAGCATCTGATAGGCTCGCTCGGCGGCTCTAAAGTCTGGGAAATAAATCATTTTGTCGGCATTAAAAACGCCAACTAAACTTACGTTATCAAAATCCAAACCCTTTGAGATCATTTGGGTTCCCACTAAAATATCAACCTCTCCTTCACTAAACTCGCTAATGATATTTTGATAGGCATTTTTAGAGCGAGTGGTATCAAAGTCCATCCTAAGAATACTGGCTTCTGGAAAGATTGCTTGAAGATCTTCTTCAATTTTCTGGGTTCCTACTCCCTTTGATTTTAGCTTCAGAGACTCACAGACAGGACAAGCCTTCGGCAAAGTCTCTGTGTGACCACAGTAATGACAAACCAACGTATTTTCGTGCAAATGATGTGTCAAACTTACCGCACACTGATGGCACTGCCCTATCCAGTTGCACTCTTCACAATTTAAATAGGGAGCGTAACCACGTCTATTTTGAAAAATAATCGATTGCTCCTTTCGCTGAATATTACTCTCAATCGCTTTCAACAACGTTTCACTAAATTCATTTTTTACAGACTCATTCTTCCGCTCCTCCTTCATATCGATAAGCTCAATAGTCGGAAGCTTTGCTTTTCCGAAACGCTCGTTCAATTCTACGAGACCATAATTTCCTTTTAAGGCTTGTGAATAAGACTCGAAAGAAGGCGTTGCAGAACCCAAAAGCACTTTTGCCTTTTGTTTATGGGCCAGCATAATGGCCACGTCTCTGGCGTGATACCTTGGTGCTGGATCAAATTGCTTGTAAGAAACCTCATGCTCCTCATCCACTATGATAAGACCGAGGTTTTGGAAAGGTAGAAATATGGAAGAACGCACACCGACTACAAACTGATACCTTCCAGATAACACGCCCATATAAACCTCCACACGTTCATTATCGGAAAACTTGGAGTGATAGACGCCCATCTTGTCACCGAAAACCTTCTGAAGTCTACTCACAATTTGCGTGGTGAGGGCTATTTCAGGAAGCAGCATTAAAATCTGAGAGCCATTCTCTAAAACCTTCTGAATAAGATCAATGTAAATCTCTGTTTTTCCGCTTCCTGTAATACCATGAAATAAGACCACTTCCTTCTCCGTAAAATTTTCCAGAATCGCATCTGAGACTCGGGACTGGGGCTCTGTGAGCGTAATCTGTCGTAAATCTGAAGGGTCAATCGTCCCAAACCTTGAAATAGTAATTTCAAACTGCTCAAAAACATCCTTATCAATCAGCGTCTTTAAAGAAGAGGCCGAAGTCTCTGCATCTTTGAAAAATACCTTATCTATCCCATGAAGGTTTTTTCCCTCTAGATTATCCAGAGAGATATGGCTGAGATACGCCAGTAGTACGGCTTGCTGCTTTTGACTTTTCTCTAGCTTTTCAAGTAAACCAAGAGCAGTCATTTTATGAGCAAAAACTTCTTTTAGCCTTATTTTTTTTATCTTTTTTGGCGTGTAACGCTCCTTAACTTGCTCAAAAACCAAAATAGCTCGCTTTGCTATTAACTTTTTAATTGTCGAGTTGACATCCTTTTCGCTGATAAACTTTGATAAGTCTGTATACGCCACAGTATCATTCTCCGCAATAACTTTGAGAATGTCAGCCTCATTTCCTTCCAATAATTCATATTGGTCAAAATCAGGATTAAGCTCTATTCTAGATTCACTATTCACCTTTAAGCCAGAAGGTAAACCCATATTCATGACCTCACCTGCATGGCACATATAATAATCTGCCACCCATTGAAATAACCATAGCTGGTAAGGTGTCACTATGGCTTCTTCATCCATGAGTTCAGAGATGTATTTGGCCTTATATTTTTCTGGAGGATTGCCATGAACTGCCGAAATAATACCTGTAAGTATCCTGTTTCTTCCAAAAGGTACAATCACTCTGCTCCCTTGCTTTACCAAATCCTTCAAATGCCTAGGTACTCGATAGGTAAAGGCCTGCGGAATAGGCACTGGTAAAAGTACATCCACAAAGTAAGTGTCAGAGTCAAAGATTTCGAGCATGCACAAAGATAGTTTTTCAGGCTTCTTTTTTGGATTGATAGGAAATAATAATGCCTGAAGTAATAACGAAAATTATTCCCAAAAAGGCAATTCTTGTTGGGCTGGGGTCGCCCAAGAATACTCCAAAAATAACCGAAAAAACGATGTTGCTAAAACCTACTGCAGAAATGGCACCGGCTTTACCATAGCTAAAAGCTTTGGTAAGATAAATCTGACCAATCATAGCCGATATGCCTAGAAAAATAATCCACAACCAAGCCGTACCATGTGGCTGAACATAGGCAGCCACCAGAAAGTCTAAAGAGGGTAAATCATAAAACTGACCTATCACCATAGAGATGATAGGTAAAATAATACCCGAAATCATAAAAGAGAGCACTATGCTTCGACCATCATAATAAGCACTCAACCCACGTATGCTCATGTAAGCAAAAGCCGTAAGGATGGCATTCCCAATGCCAATAATATGGTTTCTAGTAGACATTAAACCTCCAGACATTTGAGGTACGAAAATGAAGCATATCCCAGCAAATCCTAAGATGACTGCTAGCCATTCGTTTCGTCTTAATCCCTCGCCAGCCACAAAAACCGAAAAAACTGCAATGAAAATTGGATACGTTTGCTGATAAGTAATGGCCTCTGCCAAACCAATTTGAGTAATACTATAAAAGAAAGTATAGAGTGCTATGGTACCAATTACCCCTCTAAAAACGAGCAAGAGTGGCTTACCTCCAGACTGAACCAAAGGCCTCCGAAAGACGGAATAACCTATAAACATAACGCCTATTAAATTTCTAAAGAAGACTATTTCTACAGAGCTAATATCATCTCTCAAAACGCGAGTGCAGGCACCTACTAGAGCAAAACAAAAAGAGGCAATGAGCATGTAAATAATGCCCTGTTTGAGATTTTCAGTCTTCATATAAAGGAATTTGGGATAAAAGAAGAACGCAAGCTACCCTTATTATCAAATATCCCGTATTTATCTTCTAAAATGAACATCAAGCCTTACTTTTGCAGTCCTAAATATGAAAAAAAACCTACTTATTTGCTTATTAACGTTTTGTGTCTTTCAAGTAAGGAGTCAAATATCCATTACTTATCCCATGGAACGCCAGGTCTTCCAAAGGGACAATAGCAATAACTCTTTCATACATATAAGCGGTAACTTCTCTGTAGAATATGATAGTATCACCGCTAAAATATTTCCTAGAGTAGTAGGTCAAGGGACAGCAAGTGCATGGCAAACAGTAGATTACCGAGACGGAAAACCCTATTTCTATGGTAAAATATCTGGCACTGGTGGTTGGTATACCTTAGGCGTGAAAGCGTACAAAAACGGAATTCAAATAGATTCTGTAGGATTAAATAGAGTTGGCATTGGGGAAGTGTTCGTTATAGCAGGTCAGTCCAACGCCACAGGCTCTACTTCTGTAGGTGGTCTTGGTCTTGACTCTGATGAAGATAGATCTAATGTCATGCTCTACGCAAATAAGTTTAATGACTATAATGCCCTGCCTTTAGGTTTCTCCCCAATGGACCGAGATAGCGTAGCCACAGATTCTGTTATTATAGGTCCTTTCCAAATAACTCCTTGGTGCTGGGGCAAAGTGAGTGAGGATTTAATAGACTATTTAAACGTTCCTGTCCTTTTTTATGGAGCGGGTTTTGGAGGAACAAGTGTTTTGTGGTGGAAGCAATCTGCCAATGGCGAAACGGTTGCTGGCCCTGGTAAGCCTGACTGGGTTGACGAAGCTTATGGTCATCCATATGGTGCTCTAGCTTCTGTCTTAAGAATGTATGCGGGGCTTACAGGACTAAGGGCCGTTCTTTGGCATCAAGGCGAGACGGACTTTTATATGCCTTTAGAAGATTATCGAACAAACCTTACTTCATTAATAGCCAGAAGCCGAGACCACATGGAGGAAACGTCATTGGCTTGGATGGTAGCAAGAGCTTCTTATGCAGGTGGAAACCCATCAAGTAATATTACAAATGCACAAGACAGTGTTATTAACGCAGATGCAGAGGTTTATGCCGGTCCCGTGACTGATGATCTTGATTCTACCTACCACCGCTCAGATAATATTCACCTTGACACACCAGGTGGACTTACTGAACACGCGACTCTTTGGGTTAATTATTTGACAAATGGCTTTTTAAGCTCATCTACCCCTACACTTGCTCTAGATTTTATAGAGCTGGATTTTGTTTGTAACCCTGCAAATGCCAGTTCGCCTATCACTTTAAGTACTCCCGCCAGTTATGCCAATTATGCCTGGTCTAATAGGGGGAATACAGATTCAGAATCTCTTGGGAACACGAGTGATTGGGCTGGAGATTATACTGTTGTGCCCCCAGCAGACTACCAACGCCTAAACTGGGAATATGATAGCACTAGCAGCATCACCGTTGGGACAGGAAAATATGCCTTGAATGTGAGAAAGGCCACTTCTGGAAAAGTTCTTTTTAGCCCGGTCGTTGATTTAAACACGTTCACGCTGCCTACTAACCCTACATTTACCAGTTCGGCCACGCAAGTTCGTTCTGGTGACACTTTGACACTTACTGGTAACACTTGCAATGGCTCCTATATCTGGAGTACGATGGCTACCGGCAGTCCGTACGAACTCTACCCCACTGCTACCAGCAACTACACCTTAGCTTGTAAAACATTGCATTGCCTCAGCTCTGCCTCAGCTCCTACCCAGGTGGTAGTGTCTTCTTGTTTTGCAGACCATCTAAATTTAACATCAGGCGTATATGGGACGGAGAGCCCTTATAAAAGTCAGCAAACCATTACAAGTACACAACTATTAAGCCCTAGCGGAAAAATAGACTACTCAGCCAATCAGACCATTACGCTTGGACCAGGATTCATAGCCAAGGCTGGATCCGTCTTCAAGGCTACCATTCAAAATTGCCCATAAGTCATATTTTCTATAAAAATTATATAATAGTATGCTTGCATACTATTATATAATTTCTTTCTTTTGTAATGGTATGCACGCATACTATTATCTTGAATAACAACATCAATTCTATATTTCTATGGCAACTATAGCACAGAAGACATCAATAAAAGGAGGAGAATTCCTTATCAAGGAAACCGAAGCACACGAAGTTTTTATACCAGAAGAATTTACTGAAGAGCAACAGATGATTGCTGATACTTGTAGAGACTTTCTGAAAACTGAAATACATCCTATTCTAGATCAAATAGACCAGGCCAAAAGCCCAGAACTAATGTCCAGCCTTATGGACAAAGCTGGTGAGCTTGGCCTTTTAGGTACCGCAGTTCCAGAAGAATATGAAGGTTTTGGAATGGATTTTAACACTTCCATGCTTGTGGCAGAAGTATTAGGTGCTGGTCACTCCTTCTCTGTAGCTCAGTCTGCACATACAGGCATTGGGACTTTACCTATCCTTTATTACGGCAATGAAGAGCAAAAGAAGAAATACTTACCAAATCTAGCTACTGGGGTTTGGAAAGCAGCTTATTGCTTAACCGAACCAGATTCCGGTTCTGACGCCAATTCTGCAAAAACAAAAGCAGAATTAACGGAAGACGGAAAGCAGTATAAAATCAATGGACAGAAAATGTGGATCACCAACGGTGGTTTCGCAGATGTCTTCATTGTTTTTGCCAAACTAGAAGATGATAAAAACTTAACTGCTTTTATTGTTGAGAAAACAGACGGTGGCATCACCATGAACGAGCCAGAAAAAAAACTAGGAATTAAAGGATCTGACACACGTCAGGTATTCTTTAACGACTGCACCGTGCCTACTGACAGGATGCTATCTTCCAGACAAAACGGTTTTAAGATCGCTGTGAATGTCTTGAATATCGGTCGTATCAAACTAGGTATTGCTGCCGTAGGTGGCTCTAAAGGTGTGATGGGCTATGCTGTAAACTATGCCAACGAAAGAAAGCAGTTTGGACTTCCTATAGGACGTTTTGGTGCTATTAAATACAAACTAGGTGAAATGGCAACTAAGATTTGGGTATGTGAAACGGCTTGTTACCGTGCTGGCCAAAATATTGACGACCTCATCATCACGAATGTTGCGGCAGGAATGTCGGATGCAGAAGCTAAACTAAATGCTCTGGAGCAGTTCGCCATTGAGTGTGCCATTCTAAAGGTACATGGTTCTGAAGTATTAGATTATGTAGTAGACGAAGGTGTTCAGATTTATGGAGGTATGGGCTATTCTGCCGATGCTCCAGCTGAAAGATCTTATAGGGATGCTCGTATCAATAGAATCTTTGAAGGGACCAACGAAATCAATAGACTCCTGACCGTAGACATGCTTCTTAAGCGTGCCATGAAAGGCGAAATGGATTTGCTAGGACATGCACAAGAAGTGGCCAAAGAAATATTGGCTGTTCCTAGTTTCAACAGCGGAAATGGCGAAGCATTTGCTGCGGAGAAGCAAGTTATCAAAAACATGAAAAAAGCAGCCTTGATGATTGCAGGTGCAGCGGTTCAGAAATTTATGATGAAGCTATCTCATGAGCAAGAAATCATGATGAATGTAGCTGACATGATTATAGAGATATATGCCGCAGAATCTGCTCTGCTAAGAGTGGAGAAGTTAGTTGGCATTAAAGGAATGGAGGCTGTGGCCTTAGAAAATGACATGATGATGCTTAACCTTCATCATGCTGTAGGATTATGTAATTCTGCAGGAAGAGACGCTATCCAGTCCTTTGCAGAAGGAGACGAGCTAAGAGTAATGCTTATGGGACTTAAGCGTTTCACCAAAATAGAACCAATGAACGTTAAAAACGCAAGAAGAAGAGTAGCGGACGCCCTTCTAGAGGAAGGCAGTTATTGCTTCTAACTCATTAAAAAAATAACATACTTCAACAAATATAAAAACCAGAAACCGTCCTACCGCTTGGCAGGGCGGTTTTTTCTTGTCCAAAACCAGAAGTTAATTCGGCTAAAGGCTGAATAAAATGTATTAATTTAGTCTTTTAAATAATTTATTTATGTCTATTTCTATTACCAATCTCACCAAAACATATGGCTCTCAAAATGCCATAGACAATATTAGCTTTGATATTAAAAAAGGTGAAATTGTTGGGTTTTTAGGCCCCAATGGTGCTGGTAAAAGTACCACCATGAAAATTTTGACGGGTTATTTAAAAGCCAGTTCTGGAGATGCTTCTGTAAATGGTTTCGACATAGTACAGCATACCATGGAAGCCCAGCGTTCTACAGGCTACCTCCCGGAGCATAATCCATTATATCTAGAAATGTATGTTAAAGAGTTTTTAGAGTTCACTGGCTCTCTTTACCATTTAAAAGGATCGGTTCTAAAAGAAAGAGTGGCCTTGCTTATAGACATGGTAGGATTAGAAAGAGAACAACAAAAGAAAATTGGCCAGTTGTCAAAAGGTTATCGTCAGCGAGTGGGGCTGGCTCAGGCACTTATTCACGACCCCGAAATCCTTATTTTAGATGAACCCACTACGGGACTTGATCCTAATCAATTGAGTGAAATAAGAGAGCTGATTAAAAAAGTAGGAGAAGACAAAACAGTGATTTTTAGTACCCATATCATGCAGGAAGTGGAGTCCATTTGCGACCGGGTTATCATCATAAACAGAGGTAAAATAGTAGCTGACGATTCTCTGAAAAACTTCACTAAAGGGGGAAAAAGTATGGAATCCGTTTTTAGTAGCTTAACTACTTAAACTTCAGAACACCTTCCTCAAGTAAGTTAGGCCCTCTTCAGCTCAAACCTTATAGCTACATGCCATCTGACGCATAAAAGCCTCTAGACAAAGTCTCGAGGCTTTAGAAAACTTGAAGAACGCTTAAACTTAAATGTTGTTGGCTGTCAGCTTACGACGATCCTGCCCAGCAGCAAAGAGTGGATACTGGTCAAAAATGGTTCGAACTACACTCCTATAATAGTTGACGGGTTTTTTCACTTTCTTATTAAATACGCCGGACGCATAACCTCTCCAAATCAGTTTGCTACTTTCGGCGTCCAAAAGAGAGACCAAAATCATCCCACCTCCAAAATTAAAATTCTGTGTTTTATACGTGTCTTCGTAGTCGTATTTATTTACCCATCTATCTAGGGTAGGCTGGAAATATCCTTTGTATTCTACTCTATCTCTTATAATACTATAACTCACTAAAAGCCCTGGGCCTTCATCTGTAAGTTTGTATCCACGAGCTCTCATTTGTCTTCTAATAGCGTCCTGAATTTCTGTACAGATAAAAGAAGTATCCACTTCACAGGCCAAAAAATTATAGTTCTTGTATGTGGTAAAATCGGTATCATAACTGTAGTCGTTATCCACCATGAGTTTTAAAGAATTGCAACCTGTAATGGCTATAGCCAATAAGGCGATGAGGGGAAAGAGTCTTTTCATTTCAGTCAGTTTATAAAGGTTTCTAAATTAAAAAAAATAGCTGAAGCTTTTTTATATACGTGGCTCAGTGCCGAAAGGATGCAAGCAGCGAATAAAAATAACTTGGGAAACCGTTAAAACCAAGGGATTAAGTAGAAATGACCTATCCTATATAATATAACAGAGCTTTCTTCATTTCCTGTTTATCAGAAATTAAATCAAACCCACAAGAGCCTCGTCCGTCTAGCAAAGAGAACCTGACTTGATTTCCTCTATTCTTTTTATCCTGAAAAGTATGTGAGATAATATCTGGGATTTGGTCAATAACTATAGGTGCCTTTCCGTAAACTGAAAAGACAAAAGCTTCAATCTCTTCTAGAAAAGCCTCATCAATAAGGCCTCGTTCTTTGGCCATAAAAGCTTCGCATATCATCCCGACAGCGATAGCCTCACCATGCAAAAGGCGTTTCTTCTCTAGGAAATAAGTCTCTACAGCATGGCCTAAGGTATGCCCAAAATTTAAAATCTTTCGAAGCCCCTTTTCTGTAGGATCTGCAGCTACCACTTTCTTTTTTATTTCAATGGAGTGAGCTATCAAGTCATCGAAGTTTTGCTCCTCAAAATCCAGTATGCTTATTTCTCTCCACTTAGCGTCGTCTTGAATAAGGCAGTGCTTCACAATTTCAGCAAAACCTGATCTCAACTCCTCAAATCCCAAGGTTTTCAAGAAGAGAGAATCTATCAAAACCGTTTCTGGTAACTTAAAAACACCAATGTGGTTTTTGAATCCGTTAAAATCTATTCCTAGCTTACCCCCAACACTCGCATCTACCTGAGCCAAGAGTGTGGTAGGAATCTGTATAAAGTCAATACCTCTTTTATACGTAGCCGCACAAAAGCCTCCCATATCACCAATAACGCCTCCACCTAAATCTATCATAAGAGAGTGCCTATCTAGCTCGGCATCTGTCATCGCCTGCCAAATTTGGCCACAGGTCTCTAAGGTCTTATGATTTTCCCCTGCTTTGATTTTAATAAGCTTATGCGGTGGAAAGAACTCTTTCACTAAAGAATAGCAGTGTCTTTTGGTATTGTTATCTACCAAAACCATCACTTTAGAATAGTTTTTATCTTTTAGAAATTCAGGGAGTATTTGACCTATCGGCCCAATTTTTACAGACATTTTATTACAAATTGAAATCTAAAGGAAATGTTTGACAGCAAAGAACACAAGCAATAAATACGGGAAAATGGTGACAAATAATAAACCATACCATATGGAATCAAAGAAGATGGTGTTGGCAAATTTCTTTTTCACTATGAAGTCTATAAGAAGGTATAAAGGCCAATTTATGAGCCACCCAAATAAAAACATGGCATTTCTAAGAAAGCCTACTGGCTTAAATTCATAATTGAACAAAGGCTCCATTTTATCTGTCAAATCATCGGTGAATTTTTTCGAAAATGTAACCTCATTTTTCAAATCATATCCCTCTTTAGTAATTGGCGAATCAAACTGTACATTAGCACGTTTCCCAAACCTTTTAAAGGAATCGTAGGTGATCACCACCGGAACTATTTGTAAATCTATTCCATCATTCCAGGCTTTATAAGCCATAGCCGCTGTCCCTCTTTTCTTTAGAGGTAAAAGAGTAGTTTGATTTGTACATAATCCTTCTGGGAAAATCAAGACGTTTTTATTGCGTTTGAAAATCTCATTACACTCGTCAAAAGTCTTTCCGTTTTTGGCCATATTCTTTCTACCCTCCGACATTCGCCAGACAGGCAACATATGGATCGTCTTTAGAATAATAGCCACAATAGGATTGTTAAAGGCATCTCCACGAGCCAAGGAATACACATTTTTTATAAAAAGAAGGTAAATTATAATGGCATCAATTAAGGAGTTAGAGTGAGTCGATGCAAAAATAACGGGTTTATCTCTTGGTACATATTCTGTGCCCACAGCATCAACTCTCTTTGAAAAAAAGAGGTAAGCCAGCAGAGCATTTAAACGCATGAAGAAAAATATAACTTCTGAAATCAACGGATAGAAAATGATTAGATTAGTCCTAAAAAGGAATACTTAAATTTGATTCAAAATTAAGCATTTGCATGAAAGAAACCGCCGATTACCTACGAGATGTGCTGGCACAAGTGGAGCCATTGCTGAGAACTTTAGATCATACGGCCTCTAGCCTCAAACCTAGCCCACAAAAGTGGAGTCCAAAACAGGTGATTGGCCATTTGATAGATTCTGCAAATAATAATCAAATGAAATTCACTACGCTTATAAGTCACAACAACATTGACGTGTTAGGCTACCAGCAAGACGAATGGGTAGCAGCTCAAAACTATCAAGCATATGATTGGCAAACGTTATTGAACCTTTGGCGGAGCCTTAATTTACACATTGTCCACATCATAGAACACACTCCATACGACGCTCTAAACCATGAAATCTCGGTAAATGGGATAGGCCCTTTTAAGTTAGACTTTATCATGAAAGACTACGTAGAGCATCTTAAACACCATATTAATCAGGCTTTGCCTTCGGCCAATCTTAGCCATAATTTTAAGATGATTTATTGATGAAGCCCATTCGCAAAATTATCCATATTGACATGGATGCGTTTTTTGCTTCTGTAGAGCAGCGAGATAATCCAGCACTGAAAGGAAAGCCCGTGGCTGTAGGCGGCAGTGCAGAGCGGGGTGTGGTGGCGGCAGCAAGTTATGAGGCAAGAAAATTTGGTGTCCATTCTGCCATGGCCTCTAAAACAGCTAAGAGGCTCTGCCCTAATCTCATTTTTGTGCCTGCGAGGTTTGAGCAGTATAGGGAGGTTTCTGAGCAAATCAGGGCTATTTTTCTGGAATACACTGACTTAGTAGAGCCGCTATCCCTAGACGAAGCCTATTTAGACGTCACCCAAAACTTTAAAGAAATTCCTCTAGCCACAGAAATAGCCAAACAAATACGAGCTAAAATAAAGGCTAAAACCTCTCTAACAGCTTCTGCCGGGATTTCCTATAATAAGTTTTTGGCAAAAACGGCTTCTGATGTGAATAAGCCTGATGGTTTTTTTGTAATCAAACCTCATCAAGCTCCTGCTTTTATTGAATGCTTGGAAATTAAACGCTTTTATGGCGTTGGCAAAGTCACCGGAGAGAAAATGACCAAAATGGGTATTCTTTCTGGGAGAGATTTGAAAGAAAAAAGTTTAGAGTTTCTGGTGAATAACTTTGGCAAGTCTGGCCGCTACTACTACAATATCTGTAGAGGCGAAGACCACAGAGCCGTAAACCCTGAGAGGATTCGGAAGTCTATTGGTGTTGAAAACACTTTCTCATCTGATTTATCAGAACAAGATAAACTCTACCAAGAATTAGATATCATTTTAGTGCAACTTTGGAAACGTGTTAAAAAAGCGAAGGCGTTTGGCAAAACTTTGACCTTAAAAATAAAGTACGCCGACTTTGAGATTATCTCTCGCAGCCGAACCTCCCAACTCTTATTGATGGAAGAGACCTTTATTTCTAAACAAGCCTATGAAATGCTAAACGCCTTGCTACCTACCAAAAAGGGAATCCGACTCATGGGACTCACTATTTCTAACCTGGCTTTTGAAAACAACCTAGAAGGACGTCAACTTGCCATTGGTTTTTAAAATTACAAGCTTCTTATTTTAAGGTTTCTGAAACGGACTTCGTCGCCATGGTCCTGAAGTAAAATTGGACCTTCATCTGCCCCTCCAAAATTATCATATTTAGCATACTTACTTCTCGCTACCAAGGCATTGTAAATATTGCTTTTACGCTCATACTCTATCACTTTAAAGCCGTTTAGCCAATGTTGCACGGTATTGTCTGGCATCACAATCAGCCTTCCGATATTCCATTCTCCTATTTTCTTTTGAAAACGCTTATCTGGTTTTTCTGAAGGAATGAGGTCATAAAGTGAGGCCAATGTCCTATTTCCTACTGCCCCCATTTTGGCATCTGGATGAAGCACATCATCCAAAACTTGGTACTCTAAACCTATTCCTGACTTTCCGCCTCTCGCAAAATCCTCATTCACGAAATACTTTATTCCGGAGTTAGCACCTGATGAAAGCTTAAATTCAAATGTAAATTCAAATGCTCCATAATTGTCTTTGGTTACAATGTCATTTCCTGTCTCTGAGCCATCAGATTTTCCAATCATTATATCGCCGTCGTTAACAGACCATCTCTTACCAGTCATTTCTTTCTGGTTTACACCACGCCACCCGTCAAAGTTCTCGCCATTAAAAAGCAGCTTAAATCCTTGAGCTGCTTCCTGCTCAGAAAGGTTATTCTTGAGCATGTTAACCACTGGAGTAGCGTCATATGGACTAGGCGTAAGGTTCTTAGTTTTGATTTTAATATTTCTCCATCTGATTTGCATACCTTCTTTCATTTCATTGTTGATGCCGTGCACCTGAAGGGCTATAAATCCGGCTGCTGTTTCATCATCAATTAAATGTGAAATAGGGATGCCGTTTACCCAAGTTCTAATAGTAGAACCTATCGCTTCTATACGATACACGTTCCAGTCATTGTGCTTAAAAGCCGTCTTGGACACCGGATTTATATTTGGAGCATAAAGCCAGCCTCTTCTGGCCTCATCGTAAATGCCACCAGACCAAGCCCTGTCAGAAGGGTCTATTTCCATTTGATAGCCATGTACTCGTCCTTTATTATAATCAGGGGTAGATAGACTCCTAAATTGTACACCAGAATTCATCCCCTCGGCTACTTTGAGCTCTAACTCCAAAATAAAGTCTCCGTATGTTTCATTGGTACACATGAAAGAATTAGGCGTATTAGACACTGTGGTGCCCACAATTTCTCCTTTTTCAATGGTGTACTTTGCCTCGCCATTCTTTTGATTCCATCCGTCAAAACTTTTGCCGTTAAAGAGTGACTCCCAATCACCCGTCATTTTTTTCTGTGAGAATGAATCTAGGCTCACAAGCGATAACAATATGTATATCAGCAGTTTACTTCTCTTTGTCATTTAATTAATACTTTATAGTTGAATATTTTGTTGTAATTACTAAGCGAATCTAATACTATTATTCCGAAAATATTCTATTTTTGAGCATAATATATGCAATAAGTGAAGCCTCAACTACTCAAAATCTCTAACCCTTTAGATTACTCCTTTAACCTTTTTGACCAAGAGGCAGGTTACTTTGCTACGCCATGGCATTATCACCCAGAAGTAGAGATTGTTTTTATGTTAGAAAGCACCGGCGAAAAATTTATTGGAAGTAGTATTACTGACTTTGCACCGGGAGATTTAGTTATGATAGGCTCTTACCTACCCCATTATTATAAGAATAATGGCATTTATTATGAGGCTAATTCTGGTCTAAAAGCCAGATCGCTCGTTATTCATTTTCATGAAGACTTTGTGGGAAAAGACTTCATGAATATCTCTGAAAACTTTCTTGTGAAACAAATGTTAGTTAATAGCAAACGGGGTTTGCAATTTGGCAGAGACTTTAGCGAGGGATTACGAGAAGAGCTTATCGCTCTCAGCGAACTAGAAAACATGGACAGGCTCTTGGGTTTGCTGTCATTGCTTAACAAAATGAGCCAAACACAAGATTTCAATTTTCTAACATCAGATCCCATCTTCTTGAACAACAATGTAGATTCTGATAGAATAAAAAAGGTGTTTGAGTTTGTGATGGCGAATTTTCAAAAGGAAATTAAGCTTCAAGAAATCGCTGGGTTGGCAAGTATGAGCGAATCCGCTTTTAGCAGGTATTTTAAGAAAAGAACCCGTAAAACTTTCAGCACTTTTCTTACCGAAATACGTATAGAACACGCCTGCAAGCTTCTCCAAAAAGATAAGCACAGCGTTTCAGAAGTTTCTTATGAGAGCGGATTTAATAACCTCTCCAATTTTAACAGACAATTTAAAAGTGTTAAGAAAACGACACCACTTAATTATAGGTCCAGGTTTTTAGCATAGATCTAGTTAGGTTATCACCTTGCAAATAAGCGAAAAACCTATACTTTAGGTAAAAAAAAGAGGCCATCTAAAATAGATAGCCCCTTTAATCTTTGCTAAACTGTACTATAATATTTCCATTTTGTAATTCTTGGCTTTAGAAGGCTTTATCTTCTCAATAACGATGGTCTTCTTAATAATCTCGCCATTATGCGAAGCCTCTAAAGTATATATTCCGTTCTGTAGCGTTGAGAGATCAAAGTTTACTCTAGCTCCGTTTCTCTTTTTATTGAAGTGAGTTTGGTTTAAAACTCTTCCTTTGGAATCAGAAATAGAGACATTAAGATCTGAACCTACTTGCTTTTCATAAAACGTTTTCACTATACCAGAAGACTGGTCAAAGTACATCCCCATTTTTAAAGATTTGGCGTCCGTTTCTTCATGGTTTGCAAGGTTATCATTTGCAAACGTGAACGATGATACTAAAAGAAGACCTGCGATAATTTTTAATACGTTTTTCATCATATGTGTTGTTTAAATTTTGGTGATGCTAATCGGATATTGAAACTGTTTCATTACCGCCGCACCTCTAATGCCAACTATTCCAAAGTCATTCCAAACAAATTAAGTATCTTTTTATCAGCTACTTAATTTAATGACTGCTTAAATAAATGTTCGCTTGCGAACAATGATTCTAGAAATCGAACAATTGGAGAAAGAAATAAATGAGCCAAATGTGGAGCCTAAGAGCTCCATTTGGATTAAACTTAAATCACTTGCATTTTGAAGTTCTTCGATTTCTCTGGAATCACTTTTTCTATGCTTATACTTTTGATAATAGTTTCATTTCCGTCACTCACTTTAATGGTATAAGTACCATTCTCCAGACCGCTAACATCTAAACTTAGTCTAACCACATCAGCCTTCTTACCAATAGAGTTTTTACTAAGCTCGTTTCCTTCTTCATCAATAACACTCACTACAAGGTTTTGGCCCGACTGTTTCTCAAAGAAAGTATTAACTACGCCCGAGGCCTTGTCGAAATACATACCCATTTTGAAAGGTTTCTCAATGTTGGATTCCTTTACTGGAATTCCTTTTGAGGCTGAAGCAACGGTAGAAATGAATAAAAGACCTGCGATAATTTTTAATGCGTTTTTCATAATTGTAATTGTTTATAAGTAATAAATAATGTCAATAATTTTCTTTTGACAAGTCAAAGGTGAGTCGCACATAGTACTATGCATAACATAATAGTATGTATGGCAACATTCCTTTACGAGTGGTCATTAAAAACTATTATTGAGAAGACAGCCCTTTGAATGAAATCCTTGCACCATCAAATGATGTTTTAAGCTTTTTAAGAACTGTTAAAATATGGGGATTGAAAGAATTATGGTCATACAACCTACAAATAGCCCTTAAAAAACACTCTATTTCACCTTTTCAGAAAAATAAATGCCCTATTTTACAGTAAGATACAGAGGCTGGAAGAATGTTTTGAGCAAAATAAAATTAGCAGGAAGAAGTGTATAAGAATTGAAAGAAGCGGCTTTGGCTTCTATTAGACCCAAAAAAAGCGTCTCCAATCAAGACGCTTTTTTGTTTCTAGTTTTATTCTGTCTCCTACTTCCCCTCTAAATAATCCCTCAAATACTCAAAATGAGAGCCTAGGTTTTTTTTGGTCGCGATGGTCGCTTTTGTAAGCATTTCGCTTTCTTCTTTTAGCAATTCTGGAATAATATACTCCATGAACATTTCTCCAAAAGCCTTAGAGGCATCTCTTGGTAATTCGTTTGGAAGATTATCCACGGTCATCATGTCAATAGCGTCACTTTGAAAGCTCGCCACTTCAGTTTTTACAACAGGGTCAAATCCAAAAACTGGATCGGCTATTGTGCTCGCCCTTAACGTAGAAGGAATAGAGCTGGTAGGAGCAATATCACATGTCACATCAGCTATCACTTTTATATTAAAGTCGTTGCTGGCCATCTCCTTCACAGTGAAAAAGGCGGGAGCATCATTATCCCAGTAAATACCATTAATCATGATATCCGACATGGGCAAGAAATGTTTAAAATCGGAATCGTAGTCCTTCGGGTTCTTATAAAAATCTTGAACATCATCGAAAACTCTCCCATCCTTTCTCTTCGCGTAATAGAAACTGTTTAGCTGGGTGTATACTGCTTTGTCGTATGTCTTTCTTACGTAGTCTATTGGCCTAATTTTGGTAAAGCCCATATCATTTAAAACTTGAACAGATCCCTGAGCCACCCTGCCAGTACCTGTAAGTACTACTTTTATATTTGGCAGATCTATTTTTTTATAAACCTCTGTGGCAGCTTTATAATCGAAAAGGTTGGTCATTCTTGGTAGCTCAAAGTCTCCCGACCTCTTTCCATAAGTCCATAACGCATTGTGAGCTCCTACCATACCCGCAAACTTGCCAAAGGCAATAACTCTAGCTCCAGAATCACTAGTCAACACCTCATAATCTATCAGTGTGATGTTTTTATCAACAATGGCTTTGAGTAGTTTCTGATTATAAGGCTGAGCTTTAAAGGTATGCGAAAAAAAGAAATAAGTCTTATTAGCAATTAATGAAGCTATGGGCACCTCCTTAACGCCGACGAGAATGGTCCTGTCACTTAAATCCTCTGACATAGGTATGCCCGCTTTTAAAAAGTCATCATCACTAAAACACCTGACCGAGGATGGCTGCACTAGTACATCGAGACCTTTGTTTATGAGCATTTTGCATTGCTCTGGACTTAAAGTGACTCTACTATCTGGTGGATTCTTTTCCTCTCTTATTATTCCAATCTTCATTTGGACTTGATTTCTTTTCTGTGAATGATAAATTTACGACACCGTACCGCCGTCCCATACTTTCTTGTCTGGCTGTATTAGAGCCAGGACTCCATCATTATTTTCTGCCATCAGAATCATTCCTTCAGACATTACGCCCATCATTTTTCTTGGGGCTAAATTAGCCACAAAAGTCACCTGCTGCCCTATCATGTCTTCGGGCTTATAATGCTCTGCAATGCCACTTAAAATGGTTCGCTTTTCCAGACCGTCATCTATCAAGAATTTAAGTAGCTTTTTGCTTTTATTAATAGGCTCCGCCTCGAGGATAGTTCCTATTCTAATATCTAACTTCATGAAATCATCAAAAACAATCTCCTCCTTTAATTCAGGAATCGTCTTACTTTCTAAGTCATTCATTTTTTTTGTATCCAATAGTTTTTGAACCTGCTCCTCTACCGTTTTATCTTCTATTTTCTCAAAAAGCAAAGATGCTGTATTAAG
>Ga0075117_1000281_pt1 | contig 35783 bp, 27 predicted proteins | sample AntAceMetag02UKJ_FD_69789 | JGI IMG/M metagenome (GOLD analysis project Ga0075117, IMG submission 69789) | Saline lake microbial communities from Ace Lake, Antarctica - Antarctic Ace Lake Metagenome 02UKJ | ecosystem: Environmental > Aquatic > Non-marine Saline and Alkaline > Saline | place... | reverse complement strand
AAATGGGAAACTACTACACAATCTAATTTAGGATTAGATTTTGGTATAGGACTAGGAAGAATTAGTGGGTCTGTTGATTATTTTGTTAAAAACACGAACGACCTGCTTTTAAACCTCCCAATTCCAAGGTCGACTGGTTATACTTCTATCTTAACAAATGTAGGAGAGGTGAGGAATTCAGGACTTGAATTTCAATTAAACTCTACCAACGTAAATGTTAAGGACTTTAGATGGACTACAAGTTTTAATATCGCTGCCATCAAAAACGAGGCAGTAGATATAGGTGGATTAGACCAAATAGTAACTGGTAATCTACAAAATGTTGGGAACTCGGCAATTATAAAACCTGGTGAGGCTTTGTTTTCATATTTTGGTTTCAAAATAATTGGTATTTTTAATACGGAAGAAGAGGTTGCTGCTTCAGCTCAAAAAAGCTCTAGACCAGGATTTCCAATTTTCCAAGATACCAATGGCGATGGTACCATTACTCCAGCAGATCAGGTTATACTGGGTAAACCTTTTCCCGATTTTACAGCAGGACTTGGCAATGAACTATCTTATAAGGGATTCAATCTTAATTTCTTTATTCAAGCTGTGCAAGGTGTGGAAAATATCAATGTTCAAGCAATACAGAGTATGTACCCTGCTAATTTTAGAAGAAATAAGTTTAGCAAACAATTTATAGATAGGTGGTCTCCTACCAACCCTGATGGTGTATTCCCTTCGGGTGTATCTCCTGCTGCATATGGCGGTGGAAAAGTAAATAATCTAACCATTGAAGATGCTTCCTTTATAAGACTTAGAACAGCCACTTTGAGGTATGCTTTACCGCTAAAAACCAAGAAAGTTTTTCAAAACGTGGGTGTTTATGTTACTGCTCAAAATTTATTTACGATTTCTAACTATATAGGTTGGGATCCTGAGGCGAGTTTAAGGGGTAATAGCTCGGGAGCACGTGCGGATGACAACTCTTACCCATTAACTAGATCATTTATATTTGGCCTATCGGCTGGATTTTAATTTTATCACCTAAAAAGATAATCAAATGAAAAATATATTAATCAAAACACTTGTTACCATTTTTGTGGGTTTTAGTTTTCAAAACTGCGAAAAGCCCTTGGAAGAAATCGTATTCTCCGAGCTAGCACCAGAAAACTTCTTAAAGACCAAAGAGGGTATTAATTCTGTATTGAACAATGCTTACGCAGAACAGCAAAGACATGGTCAAAATACGTTTAATGCCATTGCTACTTTCCAAATGCCCTCAGGGGAAGTTTGGAATAGGGGTGGAAGCATAGAAAGCCAACTAACTCCGATGCGAGATTATACTTGGGATTCTAATTCCGGACGTTTTAATGGAGAATGGACTAACAACTATGAAGCTATCAGAGACGTAAACCTAGTATTGGATAACTTGGAAAAGGGAGATTTTGATTCCGATTTTGTAAAAAACATTACTGCCGAAGCAAAGTTTCTAAGAGCTAAATCCATGATGGATATTTATGAATATTTTGGTACTGGACCCATGTTCCTTTCCTCGGTATTTGATGAGTTGCAAAAACCAAGAGCTTCAGATGCCGAATGGACAGGTCAGATTATCAAGGATATGACCGAGGCAATGAATGCTTTACCAGCAAATCCCGCTTATGGAAGAGCGTCCAGTGGTGCCGCCGCGGGTATTTTATGCAAATTTTATTTAAATCAAAAAAAATGGAGTGACGCATTGGCAATGGCTGATAAAGTAATTGGAACTGGACAATTTGAATTGTATCCAACTTACATTGAGCTTTTTGCAATTGCCAATGAAGGTAATAAAGAAATCGTTTATACTCATCCAGCAACTAGTGCAGGTTCGGGCTCTTCCGTTCAAACAAACCCACTCGTATTTCCACCTGATTACAGGAGACCAGCTTCCATCGGCTTGTTTGCCGCTCGCCTTTACTTCCTTGACTCTTTTGTGGACTCTTTTCATCCCTCAGACACTCGCCAAGCTATGTTAATTAAGTCGTATGTGAATACAGCAGGGAATACAATTCAAGGCTATGGCCTAGACCAAACAATAACAGGGAAGTATGAATTAGATCAAAATGCCAACGGTGCGAATCAAAGCAATGATTGGCCTGAAATTAGATATGCCGATATTTTACTTACAAAAGCCGAATGTTTGAATGAAATAAATGGGCCTTCCCAAGAGGGGATTGATTTGTTAAACAGAATTAGAATAAGGGCAGAAGTTCCTGAACTTTTACTCAGTAATTTTACAACTAAGGAAAATCTTAGGTCGGCTATTTTGGAAGAACGTTCATGGGAATTTGCTTTTGAAGGCAAAAGCCGTCAAGATCAAATAAGACATGATGTTATGATTTCAAGGGCTCAAGCTAGGGGCAAAAACGCCCAGAACTTCCATGTACTATTTCCTATCCCACAGACAGAAATTGACGCTAATAAGCAATTAGAACAAAACCCGGGATATTAGATTTCATAAGAAACTAAAAGGATTATACATTAGAAAATTTATGGAGCATACTTTTATGTTGCTCTTTAGATTTTCTAATGTTTAGTATAAGCCCCTCAAAAATACCCCAGGATTATCCAAAAAGCTTTTTGTCAATTTATAATGCTCGGTTTCTTGATAAAGAACAGGTGTAATTTTTCCATTTGAAAAATGCATGATTTCGGCTTCTGGAATGGCCATGATGATGGGCGAGTGAGTAGCAATAATAAACTGAGCGTCCTCCTCTTTTACCTTTCTCATGATAAGAGAAATGAGAGACAGTTGTCTTTGAGGAGACAAAGCGGCTTCGGGTTCATCAATTAGATATACTCCTTTGCCAGTTATTCTGGAGACAAAAAACTTGAGGAAACCTTCGCCATGGCTCATGGCATCCAAATCTTCCCCGTATCTAGAAATGAGTGCTTTCTTTTCTCCTTCCACAGCACCTAGGGCATAGCTTATATCTCCGCCCGTCCAGGTGTTTTTGATGTCGTCTACTTCCGCGTTTAGATCGGCAATCTTTCGCTGAATATTTTTAACGAAACCAATAAAGTCTTCTGCTCTGAGAAAGAAGCCGTTAGATGATCTTTGTTGCTGGCGGATACTCAAATACTTACCAAGTTTTCGGGCAGACTCTAATGAAGGGTCCAAATCTACACTCGCTGTACCAGCCGCAGGAAGGTTTAGTTTATAAGCAAGAGCCTCTAAAATGGTAGATTTACCGGCTCCATTCTCTCCGACAAAAAAGGTGACACTCTTCTGGAACAGGATTGGTTCTAGATCCTTAATAAGAGGTAAACAAAAAGGAAATTCTTTCGAATCTTCGGGTAGGTTTCTAAGACTTACAGACTGTAAGTTTGGCATTTTAAGCCATAGTTTTCTCAGAGGTCATTTCTAAACAAGTGGCTTTTATGCCGTTCTTGTCAAAACCGCATTCGGCATGCAATTCAGACTGCTCTCCATGCTCCACTAACCTGTCTGGGATTCCGAGGCGTCTTACCTGAGAATTATAGCAGTGGTCCGCCATAAACTCTAAAATGGCAGAGCCCATGCCGCCTTGAAGACAGCCATCTTCTACCGTAATGATTTTGTTAAACTTTTGGAAGACCTTGTGAAGTAGTGCCTCGTCTAGAGGTTTTGCAAATCTCATATCATAATGAGCCACAGAAAGTCCTTCAGCACTTAATTCATTAGCTGCTGCTAAAGCAAAATTACCAACATGGCCTATAGTCAAGATGGCTAAATCGTTACCTGTTTTTACTTCACGGCCTTGACCTACTTCTATGAGTTTCATAGGCTGTTTCCAGTCTACCATCACGCCATTTCCTCTTGGATAGCGAATAGTGAAGGCTTCATGGCCAGACTGAATTTTCTCAGATTGAGCAGTAAACATGAGGTTTCTTAGCTCTTGTTCGTTCATAGGAGCAGATACTATCATGTTTGGGATACATCGCATAAATGCAATATCATAGGCTCCATGATGTGTTGGGCCGTCTGCTCCAGCAAAACCTGCTCTGTCTAAACAGAATATAACGGGAAGCTTCTGCAGGCATACGTCATGAATGACTTGGTCATAAGCACGTTGCATGAAAGTGGAGTATATATTACAAAAAACGGTGAGTCCTTTGGTGGCCATTCCTGCCGAAAAAGTCACGGCATGCTGTTCTGCAATAGCCACATCAAAAGCTCTATCTGGCATAGCTTCCATCATAATATTCATGGAAGAGCCGGATGGCATGGCGGGTGTTACTCCCACAACACTGTCGTTAGCTTTAGCTAATTCTACAATGGTTTTGCCAAAAACAGTTTGATATTTTGGTGGTTGAGGAATGGGAGAAGTAGATTGTTTTATTTCACCTGTTAGCTTATCAAAGAGACCCGGAGCATGCCACTTCGTTTGGTCTTTTTCTGCAGGTTCATAGCCCTTTCCTTTCTTGGTTATGCAGTGTAATATTTTAGGGCCCGGTATGTTTTTAAGGTCTTCCATGACAGCCACTAAATGGTCAATGTCATGGCCGTCAATCGGGCCAAAATATCTTAGGTTTAGGGCTTCAAAAAAATTGCTATTACCTAATACCGCCCCTTTCATAGCGTTTTCTATCTTGGAAACAATGTCTCTGGCACTTTTCCCAAAGTGGCTCATTTTCCCCAATAAATTCCAAACCTCATCCTTTACCTTATTATAAGATTTAGAGGTAGTTATGTCTGTCAAATATTCTCTTAGGGCTCCCACATTGGGATCAATTGACATACAGTTGTCATTGAGAATAATGAGAATATTAGCATCTTTTAAAGAACCAGCATGGTTCATACCTTCAAAGGCCAAACCAGCGGTCATGGCTCCATCTCCTATAACTGCTATGTGCTGAGCGTTTTTATCTCCATTATGTCTAGAGCCCACAGCCATGCCAAGAGCTGCAGAGATGGAAGTGGAAGAGTGGCCTACACCAAAGGCGTCGTACTTGCTTTCTGATATTTTTGGGAAGCCTGACAGGCCGCCATAAACTCTATTGGAGTAAAAAGCTTCACGCCTTTCTGTTAAAATCTTATGTCCGTATGCTTGGTGGCCTACATCCCAAACCAGTTTGTCGTCTGGAGTATTGAAAACGTAATGAAGAGCAGCTGTGAGTTCTACCACCCCCAGGCTGGCACCAAAATGACCACCATGAATAGAGACTGTGTCTATGATATATTGGCGAAGCTCATCACAGAGCTGCGGCAGTTGGTCCTTGCTAAGTTTTCTTAACTCTTCAGGGCTGTTTATATCCTTTAATAACTTACCTGGCTCAATAAACATAAGGTGCTTTTTTCTGTAAAAATGGGTTTCACTTCCACTTTTGAATGTGATACAAAGTTAAGCATAAAGAGGGCGACATTATAGCCATAAAATAAAAAAGCTATTAGAGCTTATCGCTTTGGGAGGCTTTGTAGAGCCGCTCTTTCTCTTCTAGGGTCAAACTTTTATAACCAGACACACTTATTTTGTCCAAAAGGGCGTCTACCTCTTCTTGGTCGTTAGAGAAATCTAATTCTTCATGAGTTGTAGGACTTTGACTAGCTCCTACCGTGGAGTGACTAAACTTTTTGGCCTTAAAGGATTTCTCCGTCTTTGACTTTGTAAGACCTCCTATCCAGTCTTGAAACGCTTCAAATGGACTTCCTAAGTCTACTCCACTCCGTAAAAGCTTGACATAGAGATAGCCTAAAAACGCTCCTCCTAGGTTCATCAGGCCATTCGTTGGACTTAGGAAGGAAAATATCAAAAAGGCTACGGCAATGTATTTTATCTTGATATTGAATCGTCTAAAAAAGAAAAATTCATAATCTGGAATGAGTGTTACTGTGGCAAACATAACGGCATAAACGGCGGCAGTGGCTCCCGCGGTCATAGGGGCCAAATTGATATTGGCCTTAGTGAAGCCAATCATGTTAAAGCAAAAGATGTAAAATATACCTGCAAAAATATAGCCCAACAAGTACACATTGAAAAGCTTTCTGCTTCCTAAAAAGTCTTGCATTAAGAATCCAAACCAATACAAAGCAATGGCATTAAATAGCAGACTAAAAAAGGAGGGATTTACAAAACCAAAGATAAATAAACTCCAGGGGTGATCTATAAGCTCAGAAACATTGGCGTTTAGAAGAATGTTTTGATTAATTACAGACACCAAGCTAGCGGTATCTATGGACATGGAGAGAATAAGCGAAACTAGCGTATAAGCTACAAATACAAACAGGTTTATTAGTATCAGCTGGACGCTGGAACTGTTCCCCTGACTGAAAGCCGTGCGTATGTCCTCTCTTATGCTTCCCATGTTATATCATGCGTTCATTCATTACCATTTACGGAAATTGTGGCCTTGACGTTGATCAAAACCGAAAAACTTTAACAATATAAGACCTGTGACCAAACCACCAATGTGTGCAAAATGTGCTATTCCGGCCTGAAGACCAGCTGTACCTGCATAAAGTTCATAAAGGCCATATAAAATTACAAAATATTTAGCCTTAATAGGTACTGGGAAAAATAAGAGCATTAATTCTGTATTCGGGAAGAGTACACCAAAAGCCACCAAGATACCGAATATTGCTCCTGAGGCTCCCACCATAGGAGTTACGGCTTGTCTCCAGTAGAGTTCAGAATCTGCCAATAACTGAGACATCTCATAGGTATTCAAAACAGAATTTAACACTGCCGCTCCTATTCCCGTAATTATATAGTAAATCAAAAACTTCTTAGAGCCCATAAAACTCTCTAGAGCAGAACCGAAAATAAATAGACCAAACATATTGCTAAACAAGTGCCCTAAGCCACCATGCATAAACATATAGGTGACCACCTGCCAAGGTTCAAAATTTGGATTAAATAATTGCTCATTGTTTGGCAGAAGCGGATTAAAAAAAGCAAAATTTGAATAGAAGAACTGCTGAGCCAAATTGGAGATAATGAAGATGGCTACATTAGCTATGAGCAGTTGTTTTACAATGGGGGTTATTCTATCAAACATATTTTCTTATTTTATTAAAAACCGTCAGCACTTGAAATGAGTTCGGAGAGCCTATCTATGCTTATAACGTTCATTATTTTTTGACCATCTGGTGTATGAGATGGCATAGAGGTTTCAAAAAGCCTATTAATGAAAACATTCACCTCTTTTTTGTTCATCTTTTTTAAACTTTTACTGGCCGTTCTTTTAGCCAAAGTCTTTGCCAAAGTTTTCGTTTTGTCTAGTCTTACGTTGGTCTCATTTTGAAGAGATTCCCTGATGAGATCTTCTAAAACTGTAGCTCCTTCTTCATCAGAAGTCTCCATAGGAATACCGCTAATGATTAGGCTACTTTTGCCAAAAACGTCAAAGCCGAAACCCAAAGCATGTATTTCGTCCTTAAAGGTCATAGCAAGTTCAAATTCCTCAGGTCTAAGGTTGAGTGTTTTTTGAAACAACAATTGCTGCGAAGCCCCAGACTTGTTGGCCAGGTTTTTCTCGTATTTTTCAAACAGAATTCTCTCCCATGCTGCTTTCTCATCAATCAGGAGCATACCACTTTTAACCTGTAAGGCTATATACTTCAGGTGAATTTGAACGGCGTCTACTTCTTCTAAATCTGGTTTTACTTGGGTATCTATGCCAGAGTTGGCTTTAGAGCCCATGTGGACGTTTTCGTCCGTTTTTTGAAAATTGGCAGCACTCTCTAATCCCTCATAAAGTGTTTTCCAATCTTGTTGGGCTTCTTTTCTTGGATTCTGAAAACTAGAAGACTTTTCAAAATTAGAGACAGAAGACCCTGCTCTATCAAAAGCAGTAGGAGCCTTTTCGGGCATTTTGAAATTGGTGAGATTTCCAAAGTTGATGTCAGAATCAAAATCAATACTGGGCGTTAAATTATAAACACCGATGGCTTGCCGTACGGCAGACCTTAGGATACTATAAACGGCTTTTTCATCATCAAATTTTATTTCTGTTTTCTGAGGATGTATGTTGATGTCTACATGGGACGGGTCTATTTCTATGTTTAGTACATAAAAAGGATAGTGCCTATCAGGAATGGTGCCCTCAAAAGCCATGGTTACGGCATGGTGGAGGTAGGGGCTTTTGATAAACCTGTGATTAATAAAAAAGTATTGGTCCCCTCGTGTTTTCTTGGCTGCCTCTGGTTTTCCAACAAACCCGTTAATACTTACATAGGGAGTGATTTCTTCACATCCGGCCAGCTGCTGTCTGTAGTTTTTACCAAAAACATCTACAATACGCTTGGAGAGTTTAGCGATAGGTAGTTTATATAGGTCAATGTCATTGTGAAACAAGTCAAAAGCAACTTCTGGATGTGCCAATGCTACACGGTGAAATTCGTCTAGAATGTGCTTCATTTCCACAGGGTTAGACTTCAAAAACTTTCGTCTGGCAGGGACATTGTAAAATAAGTTTTTAACGCTAATGCTAGTTCCGGTCGCAGTAGAGACGGGCTCTTGGGTTTTTACCTCAGAGCCTTCAATGGACAGCAGGGTGCCCAATTCATCTTCTGCTCTTTTGGACTTTACGTCCACCTGTGCCACGGCGGCTATGGACGCCAAAGCCTCTCCTCTAAAGCCCATGGTACGAATGGCGAAAAGGTCTTCAGATTTACTAATTTTTGAGGTGGCGTGACGCTCAAAACTCATCCTAACATCTGTGACAGACATTCCTTTACCATTGTCAATGATTTGGATTAGTGTTTTGCCAGAGTCCTTAATGATGAGTTGAATTTCAGTGGCATCGGCATCTATGGCATTTTCCATCAATTCTTTTACAGCAGAGGCAGGGCGTTGCACCACCTCACCAGCCGCTATTTGATTGGCGATGGTATCTGAAAGAAGATGAATAATATCCATATGAAACGCGAAGAAATCTTGTGTAACAAAGGTGAGGAATCTTGCGGCTATTCGGCTTTTCCAGAAAGATATTGTTATGAACAAATCGGTTACAGTTTGTTGAAAACTTAGGTGGGTAAAGTCTTGGCCGTTTGGGTAATAAGTATTTGAATCTTTTGAGAGGAAGGGATGTTTGGCTATTATTGAATAAACAAACCAACACCCCTTACATGAAAAAACTTGTTAAAATCCTTTTAATCGTCATTGCTGTATTGGCAGTGCTATTTTTTGTACTTAAGAACTTCACAAAAAAAGCAAGCCCAGAAGCAACAGCTGAGATTACATCGGGCGACCTAAGCGTGATGGTAGATTACTCCCAGCCAAGCGTGAAAGGAAGAACTGTTTTTGGTGATTTAGTGCCTTTCGGCCAGGTATGGCGTACAGGTGCTAACGAGCCCACAACCATTACTTTTAGTAGAGATGTAAAAGTGGCTAGTCGGGCATTAGCGGCCGGAAAATATGCCCTTTGGACCGTGCCTACAGCTGATAAGTGGACTGTAATTTTTAACTCAGATATTCCTTATTGGGGAGTAACTTATGAGGCCGCGACTAATGTATTAGAGGTGGAGGTGCCTTCTAGTCAGACAGCCGAAAGTACAGAAATATTTAATATCTCTTTCGTAGATATTGACTCGGCTGGCGTAAACATGAATTTAAACTGGGATAAAACGTTAGTGACTGTTCCGATAGATTAAAAGAGATTGTGGAAAAGCCAAAGCCCTTTAAGTTTATGACTTAAAGGGCTTTTTTTAGTTAATTTCTGCCAGTAAATCTTCCATTCTTTTACTCTTTGAGAAGCCTATTAGGAGCTCTTTTTTAGGAATGAAGTAGTTTTCTTCTTCTTCTTTGGAGTCTACTTGGAGAGAGTCCTCCTCAGCTTCTTCGTCCATGAATTTCCAATCTTCACAGGTGATGTCAAGCAAATCAAAAAGCGATTTGACAATTTTCTCATTTCGTTCTGAGATTAGAAATTCTGATGAATTTTTAAAAAACACTAGAATCCTTTCATCCTCTATCCAAGAGAGGTCATTCATGACCTCATCTAAGGAGTCCATATTATGTTCGAAATAATCTGGGAAATGGAGTTTTTCTGCCAGAGCCTCATAAAGCTGTGGCATAGTTTTGCAGGATTTACCATCAATGGTGATTAATGAAAAATCGGATAACTCGTCTGGAGTGTTGGTAGTAAACAGATTGTTCATGACTGAAACGGAGAAGATTTCATTTGATTAAAGATTTAAAAAATTGTTATTCTAAAGGTATAAAACTTTCATAATGGTCTGGAGTATAGTAGGCTCTCCCATCTGAACTGGTCACGAGCCTCTCTGCCCCCCTATTCTTTCCTTGTATTTTAGGGTAGATATCCCATTCTCTATATTGTATTTTTTGACTTTCCACATTAACTTTTGGAAGGAGTTGTTCAAAGTTCCTAAAGGAACGGCCTCCTACATATCCTTGCTGCGGATTATTATACTGTTGAATATAGTCCCAAGTTTCATAAGCGGCTTCTGGAATTTGAACTGGACTATAGGTTTTGCAGGAGAGAAATCCAACAATAATTAAAAGAGCCAGTATTATGGAACGAAACATGTTCTAGTTAAGCGAAAAGCCTGGTACCATGATAGCACCGGCGTGGTTAAACATGAGTTCTGTCATTGAATATTGCATTTGATCAATAAGTGGAAATTCGTTGATAACGTCCAATACATCAAAATCGTTTTGAGCGTTAACAATAACCCAGAGCCTTCCTCTATCCATAGAGAGGGCATAAGATATTATTTTGCCTTCTTCCATAAACTCATCGACCACCATCTTTTGCACAGGAATTTTGGCCACAAAACTGGGTGGAAATGGAGTAGGTAGGTCAAACTCAACCATGAACTGAGACATAGAATCTTTCTTTAATGAAGGTTGCTGCGAGAAAAATACAATAATTTTCACAAATAGCCACTTTCTTTTCAATATTAACGCATGCAAATGATATTACGTTTACATTGCAACATAATTTCTCAAAAGGGGTGCCTAAATATAGGCTGAGATTATACCCATAGAACCTGATGCGGTTAGTACCGACGAAGGGATTTGAGCCTGAATTTTCTGCCATACTGCAGGAATTTCCTCGAGCTATGGTTTGTTTTTTTTTAACAATCAAAACACTAGCAGTTTCACCCCTTTCTTGCGTCATATTTTATACTTATGAACAAAAGAATTACGTTCGTGGCTCTCCTTTTTTTGGGAGCTTTTATGCCAGATTTAAAAGCACAGTCAGACAGCCTTTCGTCTGTAGACCTAAGTGAGGTCGTAGTAAAGGCTACTAGAGCCACCGCCAAGACAGGAATGGTCTTTAGTACCATTAGGGAGAAAGAAATAGAAAAGCAAAATCTAGGACAAGACATCCCGTTTTTATTAAATCAGATGCCTTCTGTCGTAGTTACGTCTGATGCTGGTGCGGGGGTAGGGTATACAGGCATTCGTGTCAGAGGCTCAGATGCTACTAGAGTTAATGTTACCCTGAACGGTGTTCCTTATAACGATTCTGAATCTCAAGGAGTTTTTTGGGTGAATATGCCAGATTTTGCGTCATCTGTAAGTAGTATTCAGATGCAGCGTGGCGTGGGTACATCTACCAATGGGGCAGGAGCCTTTGGAGCTAGTATTAACATCAATACATTAAAATACACAGAGGAGCCATTCGCGGAGGTGAATGTCTCAGGAGGGTCTTTTAATACGTTAAAAACAAATGTTTTGGCCTCTACAGGATTAATGAATAATCATTTTGTTTTAGACGCCAGACTTTCAAGAATTGTGTCAGATGGTTTTGTGCAGCGTGCCGCCTCTGATTTGAATTCCTATTACGTTTCTGCCGGATTTTACAACAGGCAAAATTTTGTAAGGCTTAATGTCTTTTCTGGAAAGGAAAAAACCTATCAATCATGGTACGGAATTCCTCAAAGTTTAGCCAACGGCGATAAGACAGGTTTCCAGGCTTTCGTAGATAGAAACTACTATGACGATGCTTTCAAAAAACAATTATTGGCAGGGGGCCGACGATATAACTGGTATCAATATGAAAACGAAGTAGATAACTATCAACAAGATCACTTTCAATTGATTTCATCTATTAAATTAGGGGAGGATTGGAGATTAAACCCAACGCTTCATTATACCAAAGGGCAAGGTTATTTTGAAGCCTTTAAAGATGGGAGGTCTTTTGAAGATTACGGTTTGCAGAATGTGACGGTAGGAGCAGAGATTATTGATGAGACAGACTTGATTCAAAGAAAGTGGCTAGACAATGACTTTTATGGAGGTGTTTGGTCACTTGACTATTCAGGATCTGGGAAATTGACAGGTTCTTTTGGTGGAGGTTATAACAAATATGTAGGTGACCATTTTGGTGAAGTCATCTGGGCAGAGTTTGCATCAAACGGAGAAATCAGAGAAAGATGGTATGAGAATACCGGTATCAAAACCGATTTCAATATCTATGGAAAAGGCTTTTACCAATTCAACGAGAAATTCAATGCCTTTGTAGATTTACAATATAGGAATGTCGGGCTAGATATTGAGGGAACTACGGACATCAGATTGGCCGTAAACACGAACGATACATACAGCTTTTTTAACCCTAAACTTGGATTAAATCTAGCGATTGACCAAACTAATTCTGTTTATGCCTCTTTTGCCGTAGGGAATAAAGAACCTAGCCGTCAGGATATTGTCGATGCCACATTTGCTAATAGTCAACCAAAACCAGAAAACCTACAGGATTTTGAGTTTGGGTTTAGGCACTTGGCCGGAAACACTCAGTTTGAGGCGAACGCCTATTTCATGAATTATAATGATCAGCTGGTGCTTACTGGAGCTATTAACAATGTGGGAGAGGGTATCCGAGTAAATGTAGCCGATAGTTATAGGGCAGGTTTGGAGCTCCAAATAGCTCAAAAGCTAGGCAGTAAATTCTTGTTATCATTGAATGCTACCTTCAGTGATAATAAGATTAAAAACTTTACAGAGACTATCCCAAGTTCTGATGGTGAAACGCCAGATGAGGTAAATAACTTTCAAAATACAGATATTGCTTTTTCACCAAACATTATAGCTGGGGGAAGTATTCGTTTTACACCAATTGAAGGCTTAGAGCTGGCTTTGTTGCCAAAGTATGTAGGTAAGCAGTTCTTGGATAATACCTCGGATGACAATAGAAGCTTAGATGCTTTCTTTGTAAATGATTTGAGAGTAAACTACAGCTTAAAGCCAAAGGGCTTTAAGAATATGACGCTGAGTTTATTGGTGAATAATCTTTTCAATACCGAGTATGAATCAAACGGCTATACCTACAGCTACATATACTTTGGTAAGGTTACGGAAAACTTTGTTTATCCTCAGGCAGGAACAAACTTTTTAGCGGCCTTGAAAGTAAGGTTTTGACGAATTTATTGTGTCACCGTCAGACAGCATGTCGGACGAATAATAGTTAAGGCGTAAGAAAGACTCTATTCAAGGGCATTAAGGCCCGAAAAGTGAGAAGCCCCAAGGTCATTATACTTTGGGGTTTCTCTTTTAGGGATCACTTCCCTAGCATCATCCCAGCCCAAATAGCTACAAGACAGATTATTAGGTTAAGGGAGATGTTAAGCATGGCGGTGCTGTATTCCGCATTTTGAAGAAGTTTGAAGGTTTCATTGCTGAACGTTGAGAACGTACTGAAACCTCCGCAAAAGCCAATGGTTAGCATTGGCTTCCAGATGTTTTCAGATTGAAAAGTTTTGGCAGTAAGGTATCCCAAGAGTAAACTGGCTAAAATGTTGGCTAAAAGGGTGCCATATGGTAGCCCATTACCTAAAGTTCCAGCACTAAATTTAGAAATAAGATAACGAGCTATGCTGCCAAGGCCGCCGCCCAAAAAGATATAAAGGAGTGTTTTAGACAATGTTTTATACGATATTTGCCTTAAAGATAATCATTCCAAATTTTGATAAATAAAAGCCCAAAACAAAACGAGCTACTAAAACTTCTTGGCGTAGGCTTTGGTATTGCGGTCACGCTGGGCGGGACTATTGGAACAGGGATCTTAAGAACCCCAGGCACGATAGCTGCTCATCTGGGCAGTCCGAGTTTAATCATGGCTGTTTGGCTTGCTGTTAGTATTTATGCCGTTTTGGGTGTTTTATGTGCCATAGAGTTAGGTGTTTCTGTTCCTAAAGCGGGTTCATGGTATGCTTACTCGCAAAAAGCCTTTGGAGATTATGTAGGTTTTTTAACGGGTATTACTTCATGGCTGGGCACGGTGGCCTCGCTTGGTTTTGGAGCTTATACCATTGGAGAATATATAGCTATTTTGTTTCCTAACACCTCATCTCAAATAGCTTTAATGGCCATAGTGATCTTAATAACGCTTACAGCCTTTCATCTCATTGGCACAGCCACAGGAGGGAAATCACAAGAGATATTATCTTTCATAAAGGCCGCGGGCTTGTTAGTTTTTGTCATTGTGTGTTTTGTTTTTGGCAACGAAGAAACCGGGATAGAATCGGCGGCTTCCTTACCAAAACTGGCAGAAGGTTCGCTCTTATTAGGAATTATAGCAGCATTACAAGGTGTTTTTTATACGTTTGATGGCTGGCATACAGCGGCTTATTTCTCTGAGGAAAATACTGATGCTACTAAAAACCTCCCAAAAGCCATGCTTTCAGGCGTGATAAGCATCATTGCTATATACTTATTGGTAAATATGGCCATATTATATGTTTTGCCTATGGAGGAGTTGCAAGGCTCTAAATTGGCAGCTGCAGATGCCATGGCTCATATTTTTGGTGAAAAGTCTGGAAGAGTTATCACTGTCTTTTTGTTGATTTCTATTTTAGGCATCATGAATACTCAGGTTATGATGGTACCTCGCACGCTTTATGCCATGGCTAGAGATGGGCTCTTTTTTAAGCAAGCTCAGGTTATAAATAAAGGCGGCTCACCGGTTTTTGCGATGCTAATTACCTGTTTTCTTTCTGTTTTACTGATTTTCATTGGTAAAGAAACCTCAGGAAGGTTGCTAGATATTGCGACATTCTATTTTGTGTTTGCCTATGCTTTAGGGTTTGCTTCTTTATTAATGCTTCGCAAGAAAGAACCCAATCTTTCAAGACATTTCAAAGTTCCATTTTATCCGTTTTTACCCTGGCTGATGCTTATTTTATCAGTCGGTTTCTTAGTGGGGTCAGTTATCAGTGATTCTCAGAATAGTATTTATGCACTCCTTGTACTGTTGTTTACTTATCCGGTTTATAGATTAATAAAATTCAAGTTTTAATGCTTCCTCAATTTTTAAAGCACATCGAGTCTGAAATAGTGAGCCTGTCTTATGGTGAAAAGCCCAAAGAGCTCTATGAACCAATTACATATTTGATGAATCTCGGTGGGAAAAGACTTAGACCCGCATTGACCTTGATGGCTTATCATTTATTCAAAGACGATTGGGAGACCGCCTCAAAGCCAGCCTTGGCTATTGAGGTTTTTCACAATTTCACACTCATGCATGATGATATTATGGATGAGGCTCCGCTTAGAAGAGGGAAGCCGACGGTACATGAAAAATGGAATAGAGATGTGGCCATACTTTCCGGTGATGTGATGTTGGTAGCTGCTTATGAGTTAATGGCCGAAGTGCCTGTAGAGCAACTAAAAAGAGTCCTTAAACGATTTAATAGAACGGCGGCGGAAGTATGTGAAGGGCAACAGTTTGATATGAATTTCGCTATCAGGGATAATGTAAGCGAAGAAGAATACATAGAAATGATACGTCTCAAAACCTCTGTGCTATTAGGTTTTGCCTTAGAGTTGGGAGGCCTAGCAGCTAACCAAGAAGAAAGCCTTACCAAGCAGCTGTTTGAGATAGGGGTCAATTTGGGCATCGGCTTTCAGCTTAAAGACGACATGCTAGATGTATACGGCGACCCAAAGAAATTTGGTAAGCAGGTAGGCGGCGATATCATAGAGAATAAGAAGACATGGCTCATGCTGAAAGCTATAGAGAAAGGTTCTGGTAGAGCAGAAGGAATAGAGCTACAAAAATGGATTAATCAAAAAATCTATATGCCTGAAGAGAAGGTCAAGGCGGTTAGAGATATTTATGATAGTCTTGGAATCCATGAGCTAGCCGAAGCCGAAATGAATGCCTACTTCAATAAGGGTTTTGATGGCATTGATGCTTTCCCGGTAGCTGAAGACAGAAAAGGTACACTTAGGGCTTTTGGGGAGTATCTCTTGCGAAGGGATAAGTAGGTGCTTTGAGAGAGAGTATCGTTTTCAAACTTAAAGCGTAGTTTCAAATTTGGAATTACCTGAATCAGACCACAAGGTTGATGTTGGAAGGCTTAGTCAAAAGAAAAACCCCCTATTTAAACCCAAAAAAGCCCCGCAAATGGCAGGGCTTCAACGTTCTTAAATGAGACTATATACTAGCTATAAAGCTCTGCTCTTTGCGTCTTAACCGTTTGATCTGTAAGATAGTCGTCAAAAGTCATCAGTTTATCTAAACAGCCTTTTGGCGTTAACTCTATCACTCGGCTAGCCACAGTATTTGTGAGTTGGTGGTCATGACAGGTAAAAAGGATATTGCTATCGTACTCTTCCATGCCTTTGTTTAGAGCCTGAATAGATTCCAAGTCCAAGTGATTAGTAGGCTCGTCAAAAAGGATGACATTTGCATTAGAAAGCATCATCTTAGAAAACATGCAACGCTGCTTCTCTCCACCAGAAAGCACCTTGCTTTGCTTCAAAGCCTCTTCTCCAGCAAAAAGCATTCTTCCTAAAAAGCTTCGGATAAAAGTCTCGTCTTTGTCTTCTGAGTATTGACGAAGCCAATCCACTAGGCTTAAATCGTCATTGGAAAAATACACTGTATTATCGTTTGGCAGGTAGTCCTTTGTGATTGTTACTCCCCATTTAAACTCTCCTGATGTTGCCTTTTTCTTGCCAGAAATAATATCAAAAAAGGCAGATACTGCCAGACCATCTTTGCTCAAGAAGGCTACTTTGTCTTTCTTCATTACTTGAAAGGTCAAGTCTTTAAAGAGGTAGAGTCCTTCTTCGTTTTTATAACTGAGGTTTTCCACCATTAAGATTTGGTCTCCCACTTCACGCTCGGGCTTAAAGCCAATATAGGGATATCTTCTAGAGGAAGGTTGAATCGCAGAAATATCAAGCTTGTCAATCATTTTTTGACGAGCAGTAGCCTGCTTAGACTTGGCGACGTTGGCAGAGAATCGACGAATGAAATTCTCTAATTCTTTCTTCTTGTCTTCGGCTTTCTTGTTTTGGTCAGCCTTTTGGCGAGCTGCTAACTGGCTAGACTCATACCAGAAGGTATAGTTGCCTCCGTAGAGATTTATTTTCTTAAAATCTAAGTCAGCAATATATGTACACACATTGTCTAAAAAGTGTCTGTCGTGAGAAACAACAATTACGGTATTTTTGAAGTTCATCAAGAAATTCTCCAGCCATAAAATGGACTCAATATCCAAGTTGTTGGTAGGCTCATCTAATAATAACACATCTGGATTTCCAAAAAGGGCTTGTGCTAAAAGAACCTTTACTTTCTCAGAAAGGTTGAGGTCTGCCATCAATGTTTGGTGGTATTGCTCTTTCACACCTAAACCAGAAAGTAGTGTAGCGGCATCAGATTCTGCTTCCCAACCGTTCATTTCTGCAAACTCGGCTTCTAAGTTCGCCGCTTTATTGCCGTCTTCTTCGGTGAAATCTTCCTTCATATAGATAGCATCCTTCTCATGCATCACATCCATAAGACGCTCATTGCCACGCATAACAGCCTCAAGCACGGGATATTGGTCAAATGCATTTTGATTTTGACTCAATACAGACATCCTTTCTCCTGGATCCATTCCGAAAGAACCAGAAGTAGCATCTAACTCACCAGAAAGGATTTTTACAAAAGTAGATTTGCCTGCTCCATTGGCTCCAATGAGGCCATAAACGTTGCCAGGAACAAATTTCAGATTGACATTGTCGAAAAGTACCCTTTTACCAAACTGGAGGGAAATATTAGAAACTGTTAACATACGGTATATTTATCTACTAAAATGGCCACAAAAGTAGTTCTTTTTTGACTAGAAAAGAAGCGGACTTTTTACAGAAAAAACAGGACTCTTTCTAGTTTTGGACCCGGGCTAAATACGTGATAAACGACTTATTATTTGACGATAACAGTGATTAAGTCATCTTTGTTTTCGAAGAATGAACCAGGCTTTTCTTTTTCAATAAAGGCGGCTAATTCTGCAATCGTGGGATAGTCATCTTTCCCTACAAAAAACCTGGCATCATCAATGAGTAAAACGTGACTTTGGGAAGACGTAAAGATGGCATTTAATTCGCCATAAATTGGACAGTCTTTTTCTCACTGGGCCGTATCACCGGAGGAGAAATGGCCATCAAGCCAGAAAATAGCTGGGGACTTTAGGTTTTTAATGACGACTGGCATCAGCTCGCCACTATCCCCAAATAGTAATTCTACATGTTGATGCTTTTTGAATTTGACCAAAGCCTTTTGATAATAAAACGCGGATAATTCAACAGAAATTAGCCTTGAAAAATAGTTTTTTAAGGCGAAGAGCATATCGCCTTTATAAGTGCCTGTTTCTATAAAGGTATCGCAAGAATAAGTCTCTTGGAGTTCTTGAATTTTAAAAAGCTTGACGACCTGTGGCGGAGGAATAGACTTTCCCGACTTTTCCCAATTTAGGTATTGTCTCTTTCTAAAACGTAGCTGAAAGCTGTCAGGAAGAAGATGGAAAATGTTTTTTAGGATATCACGTAACATATATTGGGAGCATTTTAGAGGCCAAATTACAAAAACTAAGCCATTATGACCGTTTTCATTTTGCACTGTTCTCCATAAAATCACTGTAGCCAAAGTCTACTTCAGTCTGCGGAAATAATTTTTTGAAGGCATCTCTTTCAAGGGAGTCCTTAGATATACCAAATAGATAAAGATTTCTCAGCTTTTCTAAGGAGGCTAATTTTTCAACACTCTCTCTCGTCAGCTCTGTTTCGGTCAGATTTAATACTCGTAATTCCTTTAGTCTAGTTAGCGGAATTAAATGCTCATCCAAAACGTTCGTTTGACTAATGTCTAAAACCCTTAAATTTTGAAATTGATTAAGTGATTGCCATTGCTCATCGGTAAGTTTAGAGCCTTTAGCTTTTAAAGAAACAATGTGCATATTGGCTTTTTCTAGTGCGGTCCAAATAGTGTCTGGTATTGTTTTGCCCACCAAGTTAATAGCTAGATAATTAGAGTTTTGAGCTACCGGCACCACAGCCACTCTATAATCCCTCAAAGTATTTAATGCCTTTTCCTCCATAACTTGGATGGGTTCTGACGGTAATTCTGAGGGAGTCTTTGTTTCCACAAGTCGATTTAAGGCTGCTTTTATTTCGGAAGATTGATTCAGTTCTTCTACTTTTTTACTGAAGTGGGCCCCTTCACTAATCCACCATTCTATGAGAGTTATTTCGTCGGAGGTTAATTGGGGTTTTCTAGATGGTGGCATGTGGTCGTCATCCTCTTTGTCTAAGATTAATCTCGTGTATAATTCACTTTTTTGACTTTGGTGGGCTTTAAGAATGTTTCCATTTTCACCACCTTCCAGAATCCACTTTTCTCCATCTAGTCTTAGCTCTCCTTTTTGTTTTTTTGCCGAATGGCAAGCCCAACACTTTTCTGCAAAAAATGGCTCAATAACCTCTGTGTAGACCAAGGCTTCTTGAACGTTTTCAATCACTGGCTTTTCGTAAGGCCCACCATTCAGAGTGAGATAATCTTCTCCATGAGTCAGACTTCCACCCAAATGACCTGTTAAAAAGAGTAGGAGAACTGCCATTACCCAAAGTACGTTTTGAACTCTTTTGAATAGGCCTCTTTTTTGAAACAAAAAGAGTAAACCACTTACTAAACTAAGGGCCAGACCAGCCCATTTATGATTGTCCAGAAGGCTTACTTCATAAGCGTCTGATAAGGATAGGAGATAACCTGTGGCAGATGTAAAAACAGAAGCTATGAAAGTAACAAGTAAAAGTAGTGGAAGAGTTTTGGCATAGATGGACTCTTCGGACTTAAAAGTAAGCCATTTAAATATAAATGCTAAAGTCCAAAAACCAATCGGTAAATGAACGAGTAGGGGGTGAAATTGACCAAAGAACCAATCCATTTATGCTATGATAGGTTGAATGATTTTACCTGCTACGTCTGTGAGGCGAAATGGCCTTCCCTGAAATTGATAAGTAAGCTGCTCATGGTTAAAGCCTAATTGATTCAAAATAGTAGCCTGAATATCATGAGGGTCTACTTTACCGCTGATTGGAGAATAGCCTATTTCGTCTGTTTCTCCATACGTGACACCCTTTTTTATACCACCGCCTGCCATCCACATGGTGAAGGCATCGCCATGGTGATCTCTTCCTTTATAAGGGTTGGTTTTTCCTTCTCGGTTTTCTGCCATGGGCGTTCTACCAAATTCCCCACCCCAAACCACAAGCGTCTCTTCTAGTAAACCTCGTTGTTTTAAGTCCCGCAATAGAGCTGTGACAGCTTGGTCTGTTTGTCCGCACTTTCTTTTTAAACCAACATCTATAGATCCAGCTTCTCCAGTGCCATGGGTATCCCATCCCCAGTCAAAAAGCTGCACAAATCTGACTCCTTTCTCTACGAGTTTTCTAGCCAAGAGTGCATTGTTTGCAAAAGCAGCTTCACCCGGTTTGGTGCCGTACATCTCGTGAATATATGCAGGTTCGTCATTGATGTCCATCACTTCAGGTACAGAGGTTTGCATCCTAAAAGCCATCTCGTATTGGCTAATCCTGCTTAAAGTTTCTGGATCTCCGTACTCGTCAAATTCTTGCTGATTTATCTTATTGATGGCATCTATAGAGGCTTTTCTTAAATCACTAGAGATACCTTCTGGGTTTTCTAAGAATAGAATAGGGTCACCTTCTGAGCGGCATTGTACTCCCTGATAAACAGAAGGTAAAAAACCACTTCCCCAAACACTTTTACCAGCATCCGGATTATTTCCTCCAGAGGTCAAAACTACAAAAGCGGGTAAATCAGAATTTTCTGTGCCTAGGCCATAAGTTACCCAAGAACCCATACTAGGTCTACCAAGCCTGGCACTACCCGTTTGCATGAGTAGCTGAGCTGGAGCATGATTAAACTGGTCTGTGCTTACCGCTTTTAAGAAGCTTACATCATCTACCATACTTTGGAAATGAGGCAAATAATTACTCACATAAGCTCCACTTTCTCCATATTGTTGGAATTTGGCAGGTGAACCAAGCATTTTTGGAACACCACGTATAAAGGCAAACTTTTTCCCATCCAGAATAGATTGAGGGCATGCCTGTCCATCTAATTTATCCAGTTCCGGTTTATAATCAAAAAGCTCTAGTTGTGATGGAGCCCCCGCCATATGTAAGTAAATAACGGATTTAGCTTTGGCGGCGAAATGAGGTGCCCTAGGCATCAATGGATTGGCGGGGTCAAAGAAGTTGCTAGCAAAAGAATCTGGATTGGAAGCACAAGAAGTTAGCATTCCGCCAAGAGCAAGACCTCCAAGGCCCATAAATGATTCTTTCAGGAAATTTCTACGAGTATGGTTCAAAAGTTTCTTATGAACCGCTTCTTGAAATATTTTATCATTGTTTCTACTCATATTAACTCTTCATTAAAACTTCATCTAGATTAAGTAGGGCGTTCATGACTAAGGCTAAAGCGGCCTTGCTGTTTTGATTATTTTCGAATGCTTCATCATATAGGTCCTGAAGTATCGCCTGTTTCTTTTCGTCTATTGTGTTTCCGGTAAGGGACAAATAGGCTTCGCCGATGCTTATGGCCGGAGAATGTTCTGCGAAACGTTCAGCCATTTGATTTGAAAGGTCAATGTAGACCACATCATTGAGTGTGGTTAGTGCCTGCAAAGGGGTATTCGTTCTAATTCTTCTGGATGAGCAGACCTCTCTGCCAGTGGCGTCAAAATTCATCATCGAAGGATAGGCACTCGTACGTTTCCAAAATGTATATATAGCACGTCTGTACTCCTGCCCTTTTTCGCTTTTCACCCAATTATCACCGTTATAGGGAGAGTTCCAAATGCCCTCGGGCTGGAATGGCATAACAGGTTTGCCAAACATCTCTGGGTTTAATTTTCCACTGGCAGAAAGTGCTTGGTCACGAATTTGTTCGGCAGAAAGTCTTATTCTTGATCCTCTAGCCATCAATCTATTCTTCGGGTCTTTATCTAGTTTTTCAGGGTCTAATTTGGAGCTTTGGCGGTACGTAGAACTCAGAAATATTTCTCTTAGAAGTGGTTTTAGTTGCCAGTTATAGTCATTCATAAGTTTCCAACTTAGATGATCTAAAAGAGCCTGATTAGATGGCTTTTCGCCCTGTGACCCTAAGTCTTCCAAAGTTTCTACCAAGCCAATGCCCCAAATTTGTTCCCAGAGTCTGTTTACAATAGCTCGGGCTGTTAGTGGGTTTTCTTTGCTAGTCATCCATTTTGCCAAGCCTAATCTATCTTTTTCATAGCCTTCTGGAAAGTCATGGAGAGAGGCAGGTACTCCAGTACTGACTAGTTTTCCTTTATTTAGCCAGCTTCCTCGCTCAAAAATATGGGTCTCCCTGCTCATTTCGGCCGTGTTCTCTACCATAATAGGCGTAGAGCTGGTTTTAGCATTCAGAAGGTTCCAGTAGTCCGTTTTGGTAGCGGCATCTGGATAAGGTGTATCAAAGTGAAACCAGTTAAACTTTATGCCATTGGTTCTGTCATCTTTAATATTGGGGTTTTGATAAGTAAGATAAATATCGGCGGTGCTGTCGGAAGGATTTATGGTAACCTCTCTGGACACCCACCCTTTTGTAGATCTGTAAATTTTGAAACGACCTACTTCTGGACCGTTCAGGCTTCCCTTGTGAATTTTTATAGTTCCGCCAGGTTTATTAGACGAATAGCTAAATACTAAAGTAGACTTCCCTTTCAACGGGGCATTTGGAATTCTGGCGGACGAATTATTACGCATGGCCAGCCACTTGGTATCAGAAAGCTCAGCATTTACAAAGTCATCTGACTCCAAAGACGCTATGGAGGGCTGTAAGGTTTTTATAAAATGAATAATTTTGGACGTTTCTACTTCCCCCGTCTCTTGATTTAGGCGTTCGGCTAATTGATCCAGCTTTTCTTGCTGACTCGAGTCAAAATGTCTCAGAAGTGGATAATCTTCATAAGTATCTACATCCCGGGTGTTATTGAAGAAGCCCATAAATTTGTAATACTCCTCATGTGTAAAGGGGTCATAAGGATGGCTATGACATTGAATACAAGCGAAAGTGGTGCCCATGGCTGCTTCCCAGGTAGTGTTCACCCTGTCCACCACGGCAGCTACGCGATATTCTTCGTTGCTTGTGCCGCCTTCGTCATTGGTCATCGTATTTCTATGAAATGCAGTGGCAATGAGTTGGTCTTCGGTAGGATTAGGCAGGAGATCTCCAGCTATCTGTTCAGTTAAAAATTGGTCATATGGCGTGTCTGCATTAAATGCCTTAATAAGCCAATCTCTGTATCTCCAAATATCCCGGTTGCCATCCCTTTCATAGCCTTTGGTGTCTGCATAGCGAGCTAAATCTAGCCACATGGATGTCCACTTTTCTCCGTAGTGAGGCGATTCAAGTAGCTCATCTACAAGTAGTTCATAGTTTTCATCACTTGGATCTTTGCTGTAATTGGTTTTTGCTTTTGAGTTTTGTGGAAACCCTATGATGTCTAACTGAAGTCTTCTTGCTAATACATTCGGATCTGCTCCTTCTGATACAGTGAGATTATTTTCTTCCGCTTTTGAAATAACAAAGGCGTCGATTTCATTTCTAGGCCATTCTGAGTTTACTTTAGGAATAGCTACTTTATCAATGGTTTTGTACGCCCAATGCACGCCCCAATTAGCCCCTTCATTTACCCATCTAGTGAGTAGTTCGATTTCTTCATCTGGTAAGGCATCATGTTCAAAAGGCATTCTTTCTTCAGGGTCTTGTAAAGAAAGGCGTCTTATCATTTCGCTGCCTCTGGCATTTCCCGAGACTATCCCGTAAGCACCAGATTTGAGCTTTGCCTTAGCCTCTTCCTCGAATAGTAAAGAGAAGCCACCTTGCTTTTTCACACCACCGTGGCAGGCTATACAATTCTTATTGATGATGGGCTTTACCTGTGTGCTATAATCAACGGGCTGCTGAGAACGGCAAGAAACCACCCAATACATCAGAAAAGGCAGCATTCCTCCACAGATCCAAAACAAGGATTTCTTAAGCATTTTTATAGGTTGAATATTAATGCTTTGAAATTAGTGGATTTAGATGTAAAAGAAAAGGATAGTGTAATCTGAAAGAGACATTATGCTCATTTAGATTCAATTTCTTAAATTAGAAGAGAAATTAACTAACGCCATGCCCATACTATCCACAATAGCCATAACTCTCGCTGCAAAATGTACAATTGAATACCTCACTGAAAGTGTATTTACTGGTTTCCTTGGGAACCGTGCTGATGCTATCTTAATCAAGACTCCAAGCTTAGTAAAGAGGATTCAAAAACAATTTAGTGATACTCACATACCGGTAAACCATAATTTACAGAAGGCTATACTTTCTGCTCATTGGATGGCCACAAAAGTTTTTGCCGAAAAGCTGCGAAAAGAGGCCAAACAAGTGGATGGCATTCTAATAGTGTTAACCCAGTGTGATTTGAGGCTAAAAGAACTGGGCAAGGAAAAGTATGAATTGGAAACAATAAGCCCAGATGCCCATGAAGTGGACAATTTGATTTTGATGGGAAAAACTCTTGAATCGGTGGAAGAGCTACGAGCCAAGGTAATTGAGTTTCATTTAGAGGAATTAAGTTCTGCCTGTGGTGATAGAACTGTGCCGCTCACGGAATATATCCAATTAACGGGTCTTATAAAAAATGGATGGGGAGATGAAAATTTAGATTGGTTGACGCTAATGACCGCCTTTCTGAATGAACTTCTAAAAGGAGATAATAATAAAGCCAAAGATGCATATCAAAACCAAGAATTGGCTAAAATAGGCGTTGATGTCGTTCACATAATAGAGGTAGTAAGCGGCTTAGAAAAGCTCACTCAAACGGCCAAAGAAGGTATTGGTCTTGAGCGTTTTGAGGAATTTTGGGGTTTGCTGAGAGAGGAAATATCAGATATAAAAAATATTTCGCTTGAAAACCTTCAGATTAATAAAAAGATTTTAGAAAAAATTGAAGAAACAGAAGCGAAGCACAATACGGTAATTCCAAGTGAGGTGTACGAAAGATCTTTTTTAAATAAACTTCTTATTGAGATTAGTGACCTAAACCTAGAATTTGAAAAAGAGCGTGTAAAAAAAGAAAAATTTATAAAGAAAATTGATTTTGAAACTGATGAAGGGGACAAACGGCTGTATCAAGATGTAGTAAACAGCTGTGAAAAGACAATGTTGGGTATAGATCGAGAACGGACAGAAAAGGAAGAAGCAGTAGAGGGTTTCGTGAGTAATTCTATTGATAACTATGTCACTGTTATGAGCTTTGATACAGAAAATGATAGCGAGTTCGAGCAAATACAAGCATTATATAAAGAGGGCAGATATGATGAGGGTGATGAAATCATTGATGTCAGTAAACTGAATAAACAAGTAAATCAACGTTTGAATGTAAAAGCATCGGGAAGAAAAAAAGATGAAACACTCGTTACTAAGTTATTGTATCTGGCGAAAAGGATTTTAGCAAAAAAAGAAGCAGACTGGTTCTCCCAAGTCAATAACTACTTTATGCAAGCAGTAGAACTCCATGAATCTTATGAAACATGCTTTACCTATGCCAACTTTCTTTCATCTCATGGTGAGCCTGATCAGGCATTTACTTTCTTGGAAAAAGCTCTGACTCATGCCATTAAACCATTTGATAAGGCAAATACAATCAATAGTTTAGGCGGAATCTATATGGATAATATTCAGTTTAAGGATGCTGGAATAAAATATATTGAGGCATTGGAAATTTATGAGAAACTTGCGAAGAACGGATCTCCCAAATATTACTTTGAGATAGCTGGTGCCTGCAATAATTTAGGTCGTGTTCATAGCCAAATAGGGCCATTTGAGAAAGCAGAGGCCTTTTTTAATAGAGCAATTGAAATCTACCAGAGTCTTATAGAATTGGGTTTTGGCATTTATAAATATAATTTGGTAGTTACCTTTAATAATAAAGGCGAACTGCTGGTTAACAAAGCTTTATCGCTTCCGACGAAAGAGAGGAATAAGAAACTTGGGTTGGTCGAGGATCTATTTCAATACGCTCTAGAGGTCAATCAAGAATTAGTTAATTCTCAAAGAGAAAAGGGGTTATCCCATTTGACTAAGATTTTAAATAACCTTGGTTGTTTAAAATCTTATCAAGGGTTAAATAGAGGGGCAGAAACTAGACATCTTGAAGCACTTGTCATTCGAAGGAAATTAGCAGCACTTAACCCAAATGCTTATGTTCCATTTTTAGCCGACACATTGTGTAATTTAGCGAGTTCACAAATTGATAGAGATGAAACTCAAGCAGAAAGAAACTATCTTGAAGCTTTTAGGTTATATGAAAACCTTGTAAAAGTTAGTCCTCAACAGCATTCACTCCGATTTGCAAATGTTGCTATCGCACTAGCCTTTTTTTACAGAAAAAATAAGAAAAACAAGAACCAATCTATTCATTTTGCAGAATTAGCTTTGAGATACTTTTCGCCACTTTCTAAATCTGTGGAAAAAGCTCAGAAGGGAAAATTCGCCGCTGAACAAATTTTAAAAGAGTGGGAGTAACATTCAACCCACCCTAACAATATGATTCTTCTTCCCTTTACCAATTAATAGAAACTTATCATTCAATAAGGTCAATTGAGAAACGGCTAGCTTTTCGTCTTGTAGCTTGGTTTTATTAACGCTTACGGCGTTTCCCTTTAGGGCACGTCTGGCTTCGCTTTTTGAGGTATATATTTCGCCGTTTGTGCTTACAGAGATTAAATCAAGAAGGGATTCGCAGGCTTCATAGTCAGCCTTTGAAATGTCTGTTTGCGGTACGCCATCAAAAACACTGGTGAAGGTTTTTTCATCTAGCTCTTGCAGCATTTCTAGTGTTGCTTTTCCGAAAAGTACCTGAGAGGCTTTTACAGCTAAGTCATATTGCTCTTGACCATGAACTCTTACAGTTACATCTTTAGCTATGGCCTTTTGCACCACTCTTAAATGAGGAGCTTCGGCTTGCCCTGTTTCCAGTTTTTCTATGGCCTCTTGATCTAAAAGAGTAAAAACACGAATGAGTTTTTTACAATCTTCGTCAGATTGGTTTATCCAAAACTGATAAAACTGGTAAGGGGAAGTAAGTTCTGGGTCTAGCCAAACATTGCCAGATTCAGACTTTCCAAACTTAGCACCATCTGCTTTAGTAACTAGAGGCGTGGTTAGAGCAAAGGCCGTATAGTCGGCCGATTCTGCGTCTGTATCAGCGTTTTCTTTTCTACGTATAAGCTCAGTACCCGTGGTGATATTTCCCCATTGGTCAGAGCCGCCCATCTGTATTCTAACATTCTTGTTTTTGTACAAATGGTAGAAATCGTATCCTTGGAGTAGTTGGTAGGTAAACTCGGTATACGAGATTCCAGTGGTCAGTCTAGTTTTGACGGAGTCTTTACTCATCATGTAATTCACAGAGATGTACTTACCTACGTCTCTTAAAAATTGTAAGAAACCAAAGTCTTTGAACCAGTCGTAGTTATTGACCATTTCGGCAGAGTTTTCACCGCAGTCAAAATCTAAGAACTTTTCCAATTGGGCTTTTACGCCAGCTTGATTTTCTCTAAGGATGTTTTCATCTAAGAATTTTCTTTCGGCAGATTTTCCAGAAGGGTCACCTACCATCCCAGTAGCTCCGCCCACAAGAGCATATGGCTTATGGCCCGCTCTCTGAAGATGCACCAATAGCATGACAGTAGCCAAGTTACCAATGTGGAGAGACTTGGCAGTAGGGTCAAAACCAATATAACCCGAAGTCATTTCTTTTTGAAGCTGCTCTTCTGTACCGGGCATGGATTGATGTAGCATGCCTCGCCACTTTAATTCCTCTATAAAGTTCATTTTAAATAGCTATGAGTTTGGGCTTTTGCCTCGAGCAAATGAATTATTTTTTCTTTTTAAGACCATACTTTTTCCACCACTTATAGTACTCTGAGAAATTATAAGATATGCCTAAAGAAAAAGTTTTGTTTCGGTAGGTTGGAGGAGTGGCGGCGTCACTAGCGGGGCTGTAGACGTCTTTTAAACCTTGTGTATATCTAAGATTTACGCTGAACATAGAAAACATATCCAGGAGGTCTATTCTGGCTCCGGCCACAAAACCCAAGTCATTTTTAGCATCTGGCCCAAACTGCTGAATTCCATTCTTTTTCCATCCTTGGTTTAGGGCCCAGCTAAACTCTGGTCCTGCTTCAAGGGTAAGGCCTTGAATAGGCGAAAACCCAAGGATTATAGGTGTACTGATATATCTGTAGGTATGTTTTCCTTCAGGCGTAGCCGTGGTGGCACCTTTAGTCTGAAAGTAGGCTTCTGGCTGTACGCTGAATTTACTGGCAGTAAAGCGTGCAAAAACACCTAAGTGATATTGAAAAAGAAGCTTAGTCGTGGTACTTAACTCATTATTTTCAATAGACAAGTTATTGGCCTGTACACCTACTCTGGGTCCAAATACAAAGGGCATATCCTTCATTTGAGCACTGGCCATGGAGGAAATAAACAAGCTGATTAAGAGTATTTTATATTTCATTTGTTTTTGAATCTTTGCTTGAGCCTGATTTAGGCTTACTTTAAAGAACGGCAAAAGTACATAAAGGGTACTTCAGGTCAAAAGTTCATTTGAACTGTCTGGGTTAATATTCCTTAAGATAGCCAAAAACAGAGCTAAAATGAGTTCCCAAATTCAAACTTTAATGCCGCATTGATACCGAAGTTCCTACTGGGAGTAAAGTAATCAGGTTTTCTAAAAGCGAAATCAAAATAAGGGGTCAGTTGGCCAACGAAATTCTTGTATTTGTACTGTACGCCCATTCCGTAGTATAAATTATTAAATACTTTGGCTTTAGGGCGAGCCTCAAATCTACTTTTGAGTCGTTGATTAATTGGCCCGGTGAAGTAGTCAATATCTTGATAAACAGACAAGTCAAGCTTTGTTCCGCCAGAAATGATAAAGTTAAATCTACTCCAAGTATTGATATAGTAATTAAAGTAAAGGGGTAATTTAATAAAGGAGGTTTTGATAGAAATATCCTGAATGACTTCTGGTCTTTGATTCACAAATCGTTTAAACTCTTGTTCAAATTGTTTACCGGTCATATTATTAAAATCTCTGGTGAATCGGTGTTGTGTAATGATTTGATTCGAGAACAGGGCGGAGCTGTTAAAACTTAATTTATCCCCTAAAAATATTTCTAGTGTAGGACCTGTTGCTAAAACTTTTAGACCTAGGTAGTCGGTATTCACACCAAATCGCATCAAAGGTAATTTAAGTTTCTTTTTAGGCTTTTCAGGGTCTGTTCTAAGAGGTTGCTCTTCTGGGACCTTTAATTCATGTATTTTTAAGATGTCTTCCTCAATGGCTATTGCCTCTTTTGGGTTATCAGAACCGGAGGGAAGCTTTAAATTGTGAGCGTCGGAATTGCCGTCAACATCAGCCACCATAATGGTTTCTTCTCCCTTAGGCGTGTTATTTGGTTTAGAATCTAACACAGCAAGATTAACTGAAAATTTAATGGTTTTTTTTGTCTGTGCTTGGGCCAATTCACCATCGCTTATAAGCCCCTTGTTTATAGAGTCTGAGGTAGGGCTTATTGCGTTTTCTTCTGTTAAAGAACGCTTTCTGTTTGATTCCGCTTGTGTAGTCTTAAGTCCAGCTAGTTCATCGCTCAATAAAGTTTCAGTTCCTTTCAAGTCTGATTGACGTTCATTTTTAAGAGCTTTTTCTCTTAAGGTGGCTAGCTCATTTTTTAGGTAGTTAATATCCTTATTGGCGGCAGTCTTGGCGTCTTTTACTCCAGCCATGTAAGCACGATTGATTGGCGTTTCTGTAGGTACCGACTTTTCAACATCTCTAGTAATATATACAGTATCAATTTGGGTGACAGTAGAATGTTCATTGTTCAGGGAAGCTGTACTTTCAATTTGATTCTTAAGTGTAGTTATCTCTTCATTCAGTAATTCTGTTTTGGTAGTATTATAATAAACTGTAAATAGTAAAGCCGTTGTGCTGAGTCCGCCGAAAATCCACCCACCCGAGCTTTGAAATAACTTCATATACCATGGAGCAGGCAGCATTTTTTGGAAACTGTTCCAGGCTCCAGAATCATATTTCGGGATATGATTTACCAGCTTTTCCCGTATTTTTTTATCAAATGACATTTCTGTAATCTTTTACGTCAGACGTATATTTTTTTATGAGTTCTTGCATCTTAACTCTCGCCTTTGAAAGGTTAGATCTAGATGTGCCCTCATTAATTCCTAGCATTTTCCCTATTTCTGCATGACTATATCCATCCACTATATAAAGGGAAAAGACTGTCTTATAAGCAGGTGGTAAATGCTGCATTAAATCCAATATTTCTTCGGCCGATAGCCGCTCTAAAAGGTGGTCATCATAGGACAAGTAATGAATATCATCAATGTCTACCATGGCCACCCGCGAATGATTTTTCCTATAGTAATCTATGCTGGTTCTCACCATCACAGTTTTAAACCACGCTTCAAAGGATTGGTTTCTGTCATAGAGTTCCAGTTTAGAAAAAATCTTCAAGAAACCATCATTCATCATCTCTTCCACTTCATCACTGCCAGAAGCGTAACGCATTGCAACACTCTTTGCGAATCCATAAAACTGTTCATAGAGAGCTTTCTGGGCAGAGCCTCTATTTTTAAGGCATCCATCCAGAATTTCTTCCAGGCTTAATTTTTTTTTCTTTCTCAGAAACACGGAAAAGGCTTTGGGTGAGAGTATAAAACTATAGTCCTCTATTTATTAGTACGCAAGGTTGGTTTATTTCCGTTGCCCACAAAAAAATATTTATTTGAGGCAACGCTGCTAGGTTCAACCTGCGTATTAAAAACTGTAACACGAAAAACTTGGCTTTGGGCTTTCTTCTGTTAGAACAAAAAAAATATTATATGATTAAAATTTACCTATAAGTCGTATGGCTTATTTATAAATCTATTATCAAAAATTTAAAACTTAGTAAAATGAAAAACGTAAAATTTGCATGGTTATTTGTATTAGGATTTATCATGACAATGACCTCTTGCGACCAGCAGGAAGTAGATCCATTGGCAGATAATGAGTCGGCTATTTTAGACTTAATGTTTTTGGCTACCACCGAAGACTCTACCAATACCTTTAGAAATAATAAAGGGAAATGTGATTTAACAGAAGTGGCTGTCGAGGAATTACCTGCGGCCATTACAGACTATATCGTCGCTAATTATGCTGGTGCTAGCATAGAAAGAGCAGGAACAAGTGCCGAGAAAGGTATTTATGCTGTAGCTATCAAGAAGGCAGATGAGACTTTCGCAGGTGTGATATTTGATTTAGAGGGCAACTTTTTGAAAGAAAGGACAAGAGGACGAAAAGGAACTCCTGTAGCGGCAGAAGATTTACCTAGTGCCATTACAGATTACATCGCAGCTAATTATGATGGAGCCACTGTTGCCAAAGCCTTTACCCATGAGGATGGAAGATTTGGTGTCTTACTTATTTTAACGGATGAAACATTCCAAGGTGTAGGTTTTGATACCGATGGTAATTTTGTAGGAGAGTTTAGTATGAAGAATAAAAGAGGGAAAAAGCACGGAAAGAGATAGTCCGTAAACATCTAGATTTTAAGGAATTTGAATCAAAAGAGCTTTGTCGTTTAGCTGATTCAGAAAAAGGGGCTTATTCATTCATAGGAATGGCCCCTTTTTTTACGTCCATTATTACCCCAAAAATGAATAAAAAACTACTAATATTATTGGCGATCTTTCTCTGGTCGCTTGGCTCAAACGCTCAAAGCAGGGTACTTAAAATAAAGTTCGCCCATTATGCAGATATGACTATATCCACGGTCTTGGGTAATGTGCAAAGAGAACATGGCTTTAAGATTGAGTATGATTCAGAATTGATTCCAAATACAAAAATAAATATGTGGGTGGAAAATCTGGATTTGAACGGTTTCCTCTCTTTGCTCATTGAGCAATACGATCTTGATTTTGCATTAGAGTTTAAGAACCCCAATTCGGTAAGGATCAGTTCTAAAACGAAATTTATCAGTAAGCAGGCGATGAAAAAAACGTCTTCTTTTCAACCTAAAAGAAATAATTTCATGCTTTCAGGAGTAGTGAAGGATGAGTTTTCTGGCGAAACGCTTCCATTTGCTACGCTTTCCATACTTGGGCATTCGAATATCGCCTCTCAAACCAATGTAGACGGATACTATTCATTGTTGGATGTGCCATCTGACACAGCTCTGATTCAGGTTAGTTATGTAGGCTATTTGAGAAAGATAATAAGACTAACGCCAGGAAGTGATATCGAGAGCTTTATGATTGAGCTTAAAGAGAATAGTCAAAACCTTGATGAAGTGGTGGTAACGGCTGATAAGACTGAAATGGTGCAGGCAAATCAAGTGGTCGGGATGATTAAAATGACGCCTAAAAATATAGCCAAGCTCCCGAATGTAGGAGAGAAGGACCCTTTTAGAGCATTTCAGTTAATGCCTGGAGTAAGTGCTTCCAATGAGTCGTCATCTGGTCTATATGTTCGAGGAGGAACACCTGACCAAACGCTGGTCCTTTATGATGGCTTTACGGTCTATAACGTTGATCACCTTTTTGGCTTTTTCTCGGCGTTTAACTATAACGCTATTAAAGATATACAGCTTTATAAGGGAGGGTTTGACGCTCGTTTTGGAGGAAGAATTTCTGCTGTGGCAGAGATTACCGGCAAGGAAGGAAACAGTAAAGAGTTTAACGCGGGAGTAGATTTGAGTCTCTTAAGTGCAAGTGCCTTTGTGGAAACGCCAATTGGTGATAAGCTCACTTTTTTAGCGGCAGCAAGACGCTCCTATAAAGGGGCTCTTTATAAGAAGATTTTTGAGCAGTTTACCACCGAGGAACAAGAGCCCCAGCAGGTGAGCCCCGGCGGAGGAAGGTTTGGAGGAAATAACCTTCAAACCACGGAAACGGCGTCTACCTATTTTTATGATTTGAATGCGAAGCTGACCTACAAACCGACCGCGAAAGACATTTTTTCATTGAGCTTTTTTAACGCAACTGACAATATGGATAATTCGGCGGAATCAAGCTTTTCTGGTTTTGGTCGCTTTCAAGATTTGGGTATAGACCTAGGATCTTCTACCAACGACCTTTCTCAATGGGGAAACACGGGGGCCAGTATTAAATGGTCTCGCCAGTGGAATAGTAAATTATATTCTAACACGCTATTGAGCTTTTCTAATTTTTATAGTGAAAGGGATAATTCAAGAAACATAAGTATCGTAAGGGGAGATTCCACTTTTAATAATAAACAAGGGCGATTCGAGACCAACGATTTGGCTGATTATTCCTTTAAAACAGATTGGGAGTGGAGGCTAGATGCTAATCATCAGCTGGAATTCGGCGGTATGCTTACTCAGAATAGTATTCAGTTTAACTATACTCAAAATGACACTACCACCATTTTAGACAGAGATGACTCTGGGATGCTGTCTTCTGTATATTTTCAGGACAGAATTAAGGCATTTGATGGGAAACTGGAAGTGATACCAGGACTTAGATTAAACCATTTTGATGTTACAAATAAGGTCTATGCAGCACCAAGACTAACGTTTAATTACATGGTCACAGACAAGCTTAAGATAAAAGGAGGAGGAGGTATTTATAATCAGTTTATAAAGCAGATTAGTCGAGAGGACATTTCACAGGGAAATAGGAACTTCTGGATCCTGGCGAACGGCGAAAGCCTACCAGTCACTCAATCGAAACACTTAATTCTGGGTGCTGCCTATGAGATGAAAGATTATCTATTGGACGTTGAATTTTATCAAAAGAAAAACACTGGTATAACCGAATACTCCCTACGTTTTGTGCCAGACGTCGGTGCTGGAGGTCCTCCAGGAAGAAGTGCTGGTGGAGGTTTGTCGGTAGATGAAACATTCTTTAATGGGAATGAGACTATTCAAGGTGTGGATGTTCTTTTTCAAAAGAAATTTGGAAAATATACGGGTTGGCTTGGCTATACATTCTCTCAAGCGGTGAGACAAGTGGATGCTTTTTCAGATAAACCATATTTCTCAGACCAAGATGTCAGACATCAGTTTAAAGCTGTGGGTTCTTATTCGATCAATAACTGGGACTTAGCGGCTACTTGGATTTATTCCACAGGACGTCCTTACACCTCTATTATTGGAGCCTACGATTTGACTCTTCTGGATGGCACTTCTAAAACGTTCACAAATCCTTCAGATAAAAATGCGAATAGATTTGAAAACTATCATCGAATGGATGTTTCTGCTACGTATAATTTCAAGCATGGAAGTATTGGCCTATCCGTTTTCAATTTGTACGATAGAACCAATATTTGGTATAAAAGATTTGAAATAATAGAAGAAGCAGATGTTTCAGTACTACAAACCACTGATGTGACATATTTAGGTATTACGCCCAATCTTAGTTTAAGTTTTAGATTAAAATAATGATGAAACAAAAGATATATTTATTCCTAACGGTGTGCCTAGGCATATTTTCTTGCACAGAAGTAAACACGGTTATTGAACCTGGTGATAAGCCAGTAATTGAGGCATTTTTAGCTCCAGGACAAAAGGTAACTCTGAAAATATTTACGGAATTACCCTATTCTTTTGTGGAAGAGGATAATGTGTCTGAAAAGATTACTGGTCTTGATATATTAATTAGCCGGGACGATGGTTCTTCGTTTAATTTGATTGATAAAGGAGCGGGAATATATGAGTCAAACGAGAATTTGGGGGCAATAGGAACTACCTATTCAATGAGTTTTCAGTATAATGGCCGAGAGGTTTCCGCAAGCACCACTATCCCACCCAAGCCAGAAAGCTTTGAAATGAATACAGCCGAAATCGAACGAATTGAAAGAGACTTTTCCGGCGGATTTGTTCCTGGGCAGGGCGGAGGACCTGGTGGAGGGCCGGGAGGCGGCTTTCAGGAAGATAGAACACCGCTGGAGTTAATATGGAGTAATACAGACGGGGTCTATCATTTTGTTGCCGCTCAGTACATAAATGAAGTACAAGATCCTGTGGTTCAATTTCCTGTTAACGAAAGTGGGTTTACGAGACCGCCTAGAACATTTAATAACGAACCTGTACTGACTAACACGAGTAATCTACAGCCTCAGCAATTTGAGTATTTTGGTGAATATGATATTATTCTATACCGACTGAATCCAGACTATGCGGCTTTATATGAAAACAATAATACCAGTACCCAAAATGTCACTACACCTGTAAGTACCATTTCTAATGGTTTAGGAATTTTTACAGGTGTTAATGCCGACACCTTGAGACTCAGTGTAACGAAGTCATCATTACAGCTTTAGAAGCAAGGAGAGCATATTCTTAATAAATAATTTGAATTAGGCACTTACTTAATATTCATATTTTTAGAAAAGACGGGTTGGTGTTGAACAGTCCTTAGAAGCAGATTGTCAAAAATAGCACCATTCATAGTGCTTCTATTATACCTATATG
>Ga0075117_1000275_pt1 | contig 36387 bp, 34 predicted proteins | sample AntAceMetag02UKJ_FD_69789 | JGI IMG/M metagenome (GOLD analysis project Ga0075117, IMG submission 69789) | Saline lake microbial communities from Ace Lake, Antarctica - Antarctic Ace Lake Metagenome 02UKJ | ecosystem: Environmental > Aquatic > Non-marine Saline and Alkaline > Saline | place... | reverse complement strand
AACACACTATTATTTCTGAAGCCCTGAAGCATCTGTTTCAGGGCTTTTTTGCTTAAAAGCATCAAAACTCGTAAAGTTAAATGCCTTTAAAGCCTCATTGATTTATACCTAAAGGATTAATCCCTATTTTTAGACTAATATTATTATAGCACAAATGAACGTACTCCTTCTTCTTTCTTTAGTGACAACTCTTCTTCCAAGTCAAAAGGAAGAACTGCCAAGAATTGCTATTGCTGGACTGGCCATTGAGTCTAGCACCTTTTCTCCGGCCTTATCTACAGAAGAGGCCTTTCATGCCAGATATGACCAGGACGCCATGTTGCGTTATCCTTTCTTTCAGCCAGACTCCATACTGACGCGACAAGCCAAGTGGTTTCCAACAGTAATTGGCAAGTCTTTACCAGGCGGTGCCGTGACCAGAGAGGCCTACGAATCGCTCGTAAATCAAACGTTAGAAAGACTAAAAACAAACTTGCCTTATGACGGTCTTTTTTTTGACATACATGGAGCTATGAGCGTGGTGGGATTAGATGACCCAGAAGGAGATTTCATTGTTAGGGTGAGAGAGGTTATTGGAACCGAAACACTCATTTCTACCTCTATGGATTTGCATGGAAATGTGTCTGAAAGGCTAGCAAAGCACACCGACCTAATCACATGCTACAGAATGGCACCTCATGAAGATGCTATAGAAACAAAAAGAAGGGCCGTCACAAACCTAATTGACAGATTGACCTCCGGAAAAGGTAAGCCAAGATATAAAGTATGGATTCCTGTACCGGTCCTTTTGCCCGGAGAAAAAACCAGCACCAGAATAGAACCAGCCAAGTCTATTTACGCCGAAATTCCACCTATAACCAAGCAAGAAGGTGTGATAGACGCCGCCATTTGGGTAGGTTATGCTTGGGCAGACGAACCTAGAAACCATGCTGTAGTCATGGTAACAGGAGACAATGAAAAGACGGTAAAAGAGTCTGCCGAAAAACTAGCTCAGAAGTTTTGGGAGGAGCGAGAAGCCTTTGAGTTTGTAGCTCCTACGGCTACCTTAAAAGAAAGTTTAGATAAAGCTTTTGAAAGCAAAGACGCACCATTTATTATTAGTGATTCTGGCGATAATCCAACAGCCGGTGGTGCTGGAGACGTCACTTGGTCTTTAAGAGAAATTCTAATGCGACCTGAATTACAAAAAGCCAGTGGCCCGTCGCTCATATATGCCTCTATTCCTGGGCCAGAAATGATAGAGGCGGCTTTAAAAATTGGTGTAAACGGAAAGGTAGATGCTTTAGTAGGTGCACAAATTGACGACCGCTATGCTCCACCAATAAGATTAAAAGGGACTGTAGAAGCCATCAAAAAAGGTGATCGCCATGCAGAAGTTGAAGCTGTTATTAAAGTAGGTTCTGTTCACGTAATTGTAACAAAAAAACGTAAGCCTTACCACTACATCAAAGACTTCACAGACTTGGGCTTGGAACCTACAAAGGCAGACGTGGTAGTCGTAAAAATAGGTTACTTAGTTCCAGAACTTTATGATATCCGAAAAGGATGGCTTTTGGCACTCACTCCCGGTGGTGTGGACCAAGACTTACATAGATTAAATTATAAACGAATAAAGAGACCAATGTTCCCTTTGGATGAATTTCCGTCTGAGCCAGACTTGTCCGCTAGGTTTATCCCTTCTTCTGAAGAATAAGATTTATGCCTTCATGAGGGTTTTAATGAATGTGCTTAAGACCAGTAGACCATTCTCAAAATGGTCATTATTATTGATAATAATGTCTGAGTACTTCTTGGTAGGTTTTATAAAAGCTTTATAAGTAGGCTTTACATGGTTTTCCCATTGGTAAAGCACCTCAGCTAGCTTAAGGCCACGCTCTTTTCTATCTCTTTTAATACGGCGTTTAATCTTCACCTTTTCTTTGGCGTCAATAAACACTTTGAGATTCAGTAAATCTGAAATACTAGACTCGTGAAAAACAAAGAGGCCTTCAACTACGATAACGGGAGCTAGAAGATGAACAATTTCCCTCGGTAATACTTCAGGATTATTAAAGGTGTATTCTGTATGATGTACCGCTTTCCCATTCACCAAGTCTTTGATGTGCGAAGCGTACAATTCAAAATCTATGCACTCGGGTAAATCATAATTTTGAATACCATTTTCGTCTAAGGGTATCTTAGAAATCTCTTTATAGTAATTGTCTTGAGAGATAAGACATACCTGCTCTTTGGTAAAGTGCTTTAAAAGGCTTCTCAAAAAGAGTGTTTTACCAGAAGCACTTCCACCGGTAATACCAATTACAAATGCTTTTCCGTTTGAGCCCACTTTATTTAAATCAACTACAGAATCTGCCATTAAAACCGAAAGAGTTTATTGATATATTGAGTACAAGAGTGAAAGACCTTTGTCTTCAGAAAGCCGTCACAAAATTAACAATTCAGATGACTATTGTTCCTTTCCACTTGCTTCTTTATAAATCAATACTTGCTTTTCGCCATTAGACTTCATAAATCCTCTATACATGCCAGTCGTATTAAAAGGCATACCCACATTACCGGCCTTGTCCATAGAAATCACACCGCCCGCACCTCCAAGTTCTTTGAGTTTGTGCATTACTACTTCATCACCTGCCTCCTTTAGAGAAAGTCCTTTATACTCCATTAAAGCAGAAATGTCATAAGCGACTACAGACCTTATAAAATATTCACCATGCCCTGTGGCAGAAACAGCACAGGTAGCATTATTGGCATATGTTCCAGCTCCTATTATTGGGCTGTCACCTATTCTACTCCATCTTTTATTGGTCATTCCTCCTGTTGATGTCCCCGCAGCTAAATTACCCGCCTTATCTAGAGCTACACAACCCACTGTTCCGAATTTATAATCTTCAGGAACACTATATTCAAAAGAAGATTTCACTGGTTTTTCTTTTTCTGAATGGTCCAATTCTACCTCTTCCCTTTCCTTTGCGTCTTGCAAGGAACGCCATCTTCTTTCCGTAAAAAAGTAACTGCTGTCTACCATTTCTAGGCCCTTTTCTTTGGCAAACTGCTCTGCACCTTTACCAGCTAAAAGAACATGCTTAGATTCTTCCATAACTGTTCTAGCTGCCAGAATAGGACTTTTAATATGACTGACGCCAGCTACCGCTCCCGCTTGAAGGTTTGAGCCATCCATAATGGAAGCGTCTAGTTCGTTTCTACCTTCATGAGTGAAAACGGCTCCAACGCCCGAGTTAAACAATGGAGAAGCTTCCATCACCTGAATGGTCTTCACTACGGCATCCAATGCAGAACCACCTGTTTCTAATACTTCATAACCAGTTTTTAAAGCCTCGTCTAGTTTATCTTGATAGGCCTTTTCTTTTTCTGCAGACATATTTTCCTTAAGAATAGTACCTGCTCCGCCATGTATGGCTAGAGCGAAGTTTTCTTGGGCCTGAAGCTGTCCGAAGAAAAGATAAAAAACAATGAGTAATTTTTTCATGCGTACTTTGCTTTTTTTTAATAAATCCGTAGTCGTTTTTTATGCAAATTATTCAAGAAAAACATCCTAAAAAAATATCGGTGTCAATATTAGGCTGCGGATGGCTTGGGCTCTCCTTAGCGGAGTCTCTAATTGAAAAAGATTGTGAGGTTTGGGGATCTACCACAACCATTGATAAAATAGAACTCTTCAAGCAAAAGAAAATCATTCCAGAGATCATCAATCTAAATCCGGAATGGCCTGAAGACGTATCCATTGATTATCTACGGACTGAGGTTCTAATCATTTGCTTTCCTCCTAAACTCCGTTCAAATGGCGAACTATTTTTCATGAATCAAATACGAAGCCTCGCCGATAATTTAAATCAATTTGATGCCGATAAGGTAATATTCACGAGCAGTACTTCTATCTATCCCTCTCTCAACAAAGAAATGAGCGAATCAGAGGCTGATGAAAAACATATTTTTTTTCAAGCAGAAAGTATTCTTAGGGTCAAAGCCAATGAGTTAGGAAAGAAAATCAATATCCTTCGCTTAAGTGGTCTTATGGGGCATGGAAGAATACCTTGTAAATATTTTTCTGGTAAAAAAGGACTAAAAAACGGCGACACACCTGTCAATTACATTCATAGAGATGACGTGATACAAATTATATGCATGATCCTAGAGGGCACCATTTGGAATGAAACGCTAAACATAACAGCTCCGTTTCACCCTTCTAGAAGTGAAGTGATGGCTAAGTGCTCGGCTGAAACCATTTACGAAAAGCCCGAGTACATCAAATCTACCGAAGTGATTCCTTTTAAAGTTATTAGTGGAGCAAAGTTTCATCAACTAGTGGATTACACTTTTCAATATCCAAACCCCTTGGATTTCCCTTTTGTGTAAGACTTAGTGCGTATGACAGACGGTCCTATGAAGTCGCCAATTATAAACGTAAGCTGCGGCCATTAGCACAGAACTAACACTGAGCAATAAGTGATTATGCGTCACGAAATGGCCTACCACAAAGAGAAAAGACAAGCCAAAAAGAAGCAATGGCCCTTTACTATCATGATACCGAAAATCCTTTATTAAAATAGATACTCCGAGTAACAAACTACCGAGTATAAGACCTATCTCCACATCTTCCGAAAAAAACTGCTCGCCTAACAATGGCATTGACACCAAGAGAAAAGGCATGGCCAAACAGTGTACCGCACACAAAAAAGACAAGCCTAGGCCCATTTTATGTAAAAGATGTGAATGTTTTTCTATGAATTTTTTCATTCCTTTCTGCTAAATGCAACAATGATGCAAAAGTAATTATAAATGCAACACCATTGCACGTAGAGCTTTCCAAAATGAAATTAATCCAACTAAAGCTTGGTAAAATCTTTTAATAGTATGCTTGCATAACAATTCCAAAGTCAATAATTTTACAAACAGTATGCTTGCATACCTTTTTCGCATTGCCTATGGAATATAACAACGGACTAAATCGCAGTATTTCTCGAATAAACGCCTATCCAAGCTTTTTACAAGCTTGGCTTTTAGACAAGGCCATAGGCAATACAGTGAAGTACGTCGGCACTTCTGGAATTCATTTCGAAAAAATGACTTGCTTAGAGGTGGTGGTTTCTCTAAAGAATAGACGGAAAGTCCAAAATCATATTCATCAACTACACGCCGCGGCTACCACGCTCTTGGCTGAAACCGCCACAGGAATGGTGGTAGGCATGAATATCCCCGACGACAAAATACCACTTATGAAAAACTTAAGCGTTAAATTCATAAAGCGAAGTCAAGGAGCCCAAACAGCAGTAGCAAGCCTCAGCGAAGAACAAATTAATATCATCAGAACTACAGAAAAAGGAGACGTAAACGTTCCTGTGAAAGTAACAGACGAAACCGGAGAAGAGGTAATCATAGCCGAATTGAACTGGGCTTGGATTCCAAAAAACAAATAGATAACATATTATCCATAATGAATAGAAAAATAAACAAAGTAGCCGTATTGGGAGCAGGAATAATGGGGAGTCGTATTGCCCTTCATTTTGCCAATATTGGATGTGAAGTATTATTGCTTGATATGGTTCCAAGAGAACCAAATGATGCCGAAAAAGCAAAAGGACTCAACACCTCCTCTCCTTATGTAAGAAACAGAATTGTAAAAGACCTTTTCACTGCAGCTGTAAAAGGCAAACCAAACTCCACTTACAGTAAAGATGTAGTAAATAGAGTATCCTTAGGAAACTTTGATGACGACATGGTCAAAATCAAAGATGTGGATTGGATAATTGAGGTAGTTGTAGAAAGACTGGACATCAAAAAAATCATTTATGAGAAGGTAGAAGCACATAGAAAGCCCGGAACGTTAGTTACCTCTAATACTTCCGGAATACCTATTCATTTGATGTCTGAAGGACGCAGCGAAGATTTCCAAAAGAGCTTCTGTGGGTCTCACTTTTTTAATCCTCCCAGATATCTAAGACTTTTAGAAATAATCCCTGGTCCTAAAACGGACCCAGAAATCATAGACTTTTTACTTCATTACGGAGATTTATACTTAGGAAAACAAACCGTTCTTTGTAAAGATACCCCAGGTTTCATTGCCAATAGACTCGGTATTTACGCTATGGTGCAAACCATCAGAACAGCCGTAGAAATGGGGCTTACTGTAGAGCAGGTAGACAAATTAACTGGACCAGTGGTGGGGAGGCCTAAGTCTGGCTCATTTAGACTTTCAGATGTCGTAGGACTAGATACCACCGTTAATGTATGTAACAACCTTGCTACTCATAAAACCGACGAATCTGTAGCTGCTTTTGAGTTACCACCTATTATGGCCAGCCTTATGGAAAAGAAATGGCTTGGTGACAAAACGGGTCAAGGTTTCTATAAAAAGACCAAAGAGAAAGGCAAGACAGTCATATTGGCCCTTGATTTTGAAACTATGGAGTACAGGCCTACTGAGAAAGTACGTTTTGATACTTTGGGTGCTACCAAGAATATTGACTCCTTAGCCGAAAGATTCGGAGTTCTATTGGCAGGAAAAGACCAAGCGGGAGAATTCTACAGAAAAACATTGACAGATGGTTTTAGATATGCCACTTTCAGAATTCCTGAAATAGCAGATGAACTGTTTAGAGTGGATGACGCTGTTAAAACAGGTTTTGGATGGCAAATGGGACTTTTCGAAACTGCCGACGCCGTTGGTGTTAAGAAGTTTGTGGAAATAGCAGAAGCTGAAGGAAATAAACCTTCTCAGTGGGTCTACGACATGCTTGCCGCAGGAAATGAATCTTTCTACAAAATAGAAAATGGCAAGAGACTCTATTACGACATTCCCAGTAAGTCTTACTTAGTCATTCCAGGCACAGAGTCCTTTATTATTCTGAATAATATTAGAAAAACTAATGTTATCTGGAAAAACGCTGGTTCCACTATTTTTGACTTAGGAGATGGTATTGCAGGACTGGAATTCCATTCCAAAATGAACACTTTCGGCGTTGAAGTGGTGGAAGGTTTAACAAAATCTTACGACTTAGCAGAAAAAGATTTCAGAGGTCTAGTTATTGGTAATGACAGCAATGAAGCATTCTCTGCTGGAGCCAATTTGGCTATGCTCTTCATGTATGCCATCGAGCAAGATTTTGATGAAATCAACATGATGATTGCTGGTTTCCAGCAAAGCATGATGAGAGCACGCTATTCTTCTATTCCTGTGGTAACAGCTGCTCATACACTTACCCTTGGTGGTGGATGCGAGCTTAACCTACATGCTGATAAGATAGTAGCAGCTGCAGAAACCTATATGGGTTTAGTAGAAGTAGGTGTTGGTTTGATTCCAGGTGGTGGTGGAACGAAAGAAATGGCTTTAAGAGCTTCTGATATTTATAATCCCGGAGATTCTGAATTGAATGTAATTCAAGCAGCTTTCATGAATATTGCTCAAGCCAAAGTTTCAGGTTCTGCTCACGAGGCCATGGAAATGCATTATATTAAGAAAGGAAGAGACCAAATTGTCCTTAACAGGTCAAGGCTTCTTACGGAAGCAAAACAAGCTGCTGTAGAATTAGCAGAAAATGGTTATACTATGCCTACCAAAAGAACGGATGTTAAAGTCCAAGGAAAGGCAGGAATTGCACTTTTCAAAGCCGGCATAAAATCTATGCGTCTAGGAAACTACATTTCTGATCATGATGCCTTAATTGCAGACAAATTAGGTTATGTGATTTCTGGAGGAGATTTGAGCTATGCTCAAAACGTTTCTGAAGACTACCTTCTAGACCTAGAAAGAGAGGCTTTCTTGAGCCTTTGTGGCGAACAAAAAACACTGGAAAGAATGCAGGGCTTATTGACTACCGGAAGACCGCCTAGGAACTAAACGTAGCATGCCCGTTTGAAATAAATTAAATTACTGGAGAAAAAGCTCAGAGTTTTGGCTCCAAGTCCAAAAAATAAAAAACATGAACGCATACATCATCAAAGGATTCAGAACGGCTGTCGGGAAATCTGGTAGAGGTGGATTTAGATTCACTCGTCCAGACGATTTAGCCGCAGAAAATATCAAATATTTACTAGCACAGGTTCCAGAACTAGATCCTTCTAGAGTGGATGACTTGATTGTAGGAAACGCTGTGCCAGAAGCAGAGCAGGGCATGCAAATGGCTCGCTACATTTCCTTATTATCTATGGGGAAAGCCGTACCCGGAGTAACTATTAACAGATACTGTGGTTCTGGTATTGAGGCAATAGCCATGGCGGCAGGAAAAATAAGTGCGGGTATGGCAGACTGTATCATTGCAGGAGGGACAGAATCTATGTCAATGGTACCTACCATGGGCTGGAAAACCGCCTTAAATTATGATATAGCTAAAGACAATCCAGATTACTACTTAGGGATGGGCTTAACTGCAGAGCAAGTAGCACAGGATTTCAAGATTTCTAGAGAAGACCAAGATGAGTTCTCCTACCAGTCTCATATGAAAGCTCTTAAAGCTCAGGCAGAAGGGACTTTTGATGAGGAAATTGTTCCTATCACAGTGGTAGAGACTTACTTTGACGCAACTTCTGGCACGAAAAAAACAAAGGAAACCATCATAAGCAAAGATGAGGGTCCAAGAGCAGGAACAAGCGTAGAGGCTTTGGCAAGATTAAGACCAGTATTCTCTGCAGGCGGTAGTGTTACAGCCGGAAACTCTTCTCAAACATCAGACGGAGCAGCCTTTGTTATCGTTATGTCCGAAAGAATGGTAAAGGAATTAAATCTAGAGCCGGTGGCTCAAATGCTAGCATATGCAGTAGCAGGTTGTGATCCTAGAGTTATGGGAATGGGGCCGGTTTATGCAGTACCTAAAGCTCTTGAGCAGGCAAATTTAAAGTTAAAAGATATAGACCAAATAGAGTTAAATGAAGCCTTTGCTTCACAGTCTCTTGCGGTTATTAGAGAATTGGGGATTGATACCAATAAATTAAATCCTAATGGAGGAGCCATTGCTTTAGGGCATGCCTTGGGTTCTACTGGTGGTAGACTCACTGTTCAAATTCTTAATGAACTAAGAAGAAGGAAGCAGAAATACGGTCTGGTAACAGCTTGTGTAGGAGGTGGACAAGGAGTAGCAGGAATCTACGAATTGCTGAAATAGGCATAGGCATTGCTTCAAAAAAGAAAAAGGCTCGTGATTTCTCACGAGCCTTTTTCTTTTCCTGAAATCAGTTTACCAACTCTAGGTATCCTTTATAGGTAAACACTTCAGAGTTTACTTCTAATCTATTGAATTGAACTTTGATTAAATAGTAGTAAGTCCCTACCGGCATAACACTTCCATTAATTCCTATTCCATCCCAGCTTAGGCTTGTTCCTTCTCCATTTGCCACTAATAAACCGTAACGGTTATAAATTTCATAGCTGATATTTTTTATAAAAGCGGGGCAGTCCATAGGTTCGAACGTATCGTTTCTGCCATCTCCGTTTGGAGAGAATATATTAGGAAAGGCTATTTTATTGCAATTATCTGCACAGACGATGTTACTTGGTTGGCTTTCCGCATCTAGAATACTCACCGCCGTCACATAATAACATCCTGCAAAACCGTCAAAAGGATTTTTTCTATGGTCATAGCTTGTGCCGTTTCCTTCCGTAATCCCTACCTGCTCAAAAGTACCGTCCGAAGTTCTAGAGAAGTAAACATTATATCTCACCAAGTCTGAACGACACTCCGCCCCATTTACAGATTCTGGCGTACTCCAACTAATGGTATTCGTAAATGCATTTGATCCACATAAGTCCTTTTGGGCTGCTTCATCACAGCCTATATTATCTAGATTAATAACAAGCGGGCACGGGGGGGTACGGTCCGCCGCCGACTGACATATTTCTTGAGAGTTATTTCCCAACAAACCGAAGATTGAAGCTTCATTTTCATAAATACCTACAGTCATTACTTTATAGCAATACTCTATATTGTTTTCTATGACAATGGATTGATCTCCATCCGCTAGATATAAATCAGCTCCTTTATCTATGTATTGATAGGTATTTGGTCCAGTAACTGCCACTTCTGCTATGACATTAAACACACCAGGATTTCCCTTATCCTCTCTATAAACCAAATGGTTTTGATTGTCATTTACCCAAGGAGTGTTGGCTGCCCAATTTAAATGCACTTCCCTGTCGTCTGGACTACTGCTTAGCCTCACCGACGTGGCTGCGGGAGCCTCTCCCATCAGTTTATCATTCTCAAAAAAGAAGGCAAGCTTATATTTATAAATGTTGTTGCTAGTATTTAAACCAGTATCGGCAAATAAAGTATCTGGGGCGTCATCCAGAAGCGTTGTGATAGAAGCAATTTCTTCAAAATTATCACCTCCGAGTCCTACCGTTCTAAAAAGTTTATAAACAAATGGCCCATCAAACTCTGTGGTGTCTAAGCCCAGAGGTCTCGTCCATTTAACATGTATTTCACCATTTGTTACCCCAGTTCTTCCTATGTCTACGTGCGTAATAACTGGCACTCTTTTGGGTAGCTCACTACCAATACAAAATTCAGGAGAGGGAGAGCTCTTCATAGTACTAAACTGAGAAACACTTACATCGGCCACAATTCGATAACTGTAAATCTGGCCTCTTTCTGCCTGTGGGTCTAAAAACGTAGTATCCAGCAGACCCACTTCGCCTATCTGCTCATACCGCCAATCGCTTGGCATACCTTGCAAACAAACACTTGGGTTTAAGCCGCTACAGCCCGCCCTTCTATAAACCATAATCTTACCTCCTCGCGGACAATCCGGATATTGCTGCCATTGCAGCCTTACTCCTTCTTCCACTTCCACTGCCACCAAACCTTTAGGTCGTTGAGGGTTGACATTGATTTTTATGGTTTTAATGTCTACAAGCTGAGTAATGAACCTACCTGGCAGGTCTACCACCTTAAAAAGAACATCATAAGACTGCTCTCTTACGTGAGCACAATTCGTTTCCCATGTAAACGTACCTACCGCAGGCGAACTTTGACCAGAAACCGATTCAAAAGTAGCGGGGTCGTCTGCTATAAAAGACATCACATTCCCACTTGGGTCCACATTATAAACACCGCCGTTAGTGGTAATTTTCAATGCCTGTCCTTCGTCTCTATCTGTTGCAAACACCTCAAATTCAATTTTATCTCCCGCCTCTACACAGAAATTATTAGGTACTTCTATCTCGGGTCTTCTATTATCTGTTTCTACTACAATAATCTGCATGTCCCGCACTATTTCACCTATCCTAACAAAAGTACCATTAGGAGCTTTTCGCCATTCTTCAATTACAAAAGCCACATTATACTGCCCAAGTTGCTGTGGAGCATCCCAAATCAAATCACCAGTAAGAGCGTCAATTCTAAAAGTGGCAGGTCCTGTTCCCGCTTCATTGAGAATGGGAGCCTCGCCTTTAGTGGTAGGGTCTTCATAACCCTCTATAGGTCCACCCACTCCGTTTGACAATTGCTTATCTTCAAATGGAATTGTTAATTTATAAGAAAGACTGTCTCCGTCCGTGTCAAAGGCACCTGGGTTGTGAACAAATCTAACACCCACCGCAGCAGAGTCAACAGGAATATTAAGTAAGACAGGTGTACTATTTAAACCAAAAGCCGAATTGATAACCAGTGTGGTTTGTACAAAAAACGTGATATCGTCCGAAGGTTGAGGTAGATTAATGGTTGCTTCGTTTCTATTCGGAATTCCTACGCTCACCTTATATACTCCTGGACCAGGGAAAGTAACTACTGTTTCATAAGTGTTTCTAACTGTGGTGGAGCTAATTGAAATTTTGTCCTTACGAGGCACTTTATAGCTCACCACGCCATTATTTACAAAGCCAGGGAAGAAATCTACGTCTTCTTGAGCTTCATTGGCACTCCTTCCTCCTACTTCGTCCGTGTAGGTAGTAAGAGTAACTCGATAGGTCAATGAGGTCATTGAAATTCTTTGAGCGGTAATTTCTCCGGCTCTTAAGTGCGTAGCCTCGGCTTTGATTGTACAAAGTATTAGAAAGCTAAAAAGGAATAAGGGATAAAACTTCTTCATTTATGTTAGTACAGAGATGTATTATAAATAACGTAGGCTTAGCATCAATATTTATATGAGCCGAAAATACCGCTACTTTCTCCAAATATATCAAAACAAATAGATTATTGAGCTCAGACTTTATAGAAGTACGGGGATTGGGAACAAGCCGTCTAATAAATTTAGAAATAGCCCTTTGATATTGATTTTTAAATTGGTTCTAAACTGTTTGGTACTTACTTTTGGAACTATTATTTAAGCCGTTAAAAAGGCTTCAGGTTTTTAAATCGACAAAAATAAATTTCCATTTATATGTCTTGGATAACCAAAACATTAAGTAGTTCAATCGGGAAGAAAGTCCTCATGTCAATCACGGGACTTTTCCTTTGTAGCTTTCTAATCATTCATTTGATTGGTAATCTTCAATTATTCAATAATGACGGTGGCTATAGCTTTAACAAGTATACCGTTTTTATGACTACGAATCCTCTAATAAAAACGGTTTCGTACTTACTCTATGCTTCTATTCTTTTCCATGCCTTTTGGGGGCTCTACCTAGAATTTCAGAATAGAAAAGCAAGACCTATTGGCTACGCAAAATCTAAAAACCAAGGCTCATGGGCCAGTAAGAAAATGGCTATTCTTGGCACGATGCTTCTGGTTTACATAGCTGTACACTTAGGAGATTTTTGGTATGAATACAAATGGGGGCACTTGCCTTACGTTACATATACTGAAGATTTACGTACTGGAAAACTCTTAAACCAAGAGGCTATGCCGGCAAATTACACTCAGGAGGTTAAGATGCTTGAAGTGGTTAATTCAGAAACAGGAACTAAAGCAGTTACTGTAAAAGACCTTTATGTAGAGGCGGAGGAAGCGTTTTCTAAGGTATGGCTTGTCATACTCTACGTATTGTCCATGATAGCTCTAGGCTTTCATTTAGCACACGGTTTTCAAAGTGGTTTTCAAACTTTAGGCATTAGTCATCCTAAATACACACCATTTATTAATGCATTAGGGACTTGGATTTTTGCAATTCTGATTCCTTTGGCATTTGCCGCAATTCCTGTTTACTTTCTAATCAAATAATTTAAAAGATAGAAACCATGGCGAAATTCAAACTTGATGCCAAGATACCTGACGGTCCAATAGCCGGAAAGTGGACATCTTATAAAGATAAAATCAATCTGGTAAACCCTGCTAACAAGCGTTCTATTGACGTTATTGTAGTAGGAACCGGCTTGGCTGGTGGCTCTGCCGCCGCTACTTTAGCCGAGCTTGGTTATAACGTAAAAGCATTCTGTTACCAAGACTCTCCAAGAAGGGCTCATTCCATTGCTGCTCAAGGTGGTATAAATGCTGCCAAAAATTACCAAGGGGACGGCGACTCCAATTATAGATTATTCTATGACACTGTAAAAGGTGGAGATTATCGCTCTAGAGAAGCCAATGTACATAGACTTGCAGAAGTCTCCGGAAACATCATTGACCAATGTGTGGCACAAGGTGTCCCATTTGCTAGAGATTATGGTGGATTATTGGACAATCGTTCTTTTGGTGGCGTTTTAGTTTCTAGAACTTTCTACGCCAAAGGTCAAACGGGACAACAGCTATTATTGGGAGCCTACTCTGCCATGAACAGACAAATCTCTCGTGGAAAGATTCAAATGCACAATCGTCACGAGATGTTAGACCTCGTTATAGTTGACGGTAAGGCCAGAGGTATTATAGCTAGAAACCTAATAACAGGAGAAATAGAAAGACATTCTGCCCATGCCGTAGTAATAGCTAGTGGTGGTTATGGCAACGTGTATTATTTATCTACCAATGCTATGGGTTCTAACGTAACTGCCTCATGGAAGATACATCAAAAAGGAGCTTTTTTTGCCAATCCTTGTTACGCCCAGATACACCCAACTTGTATTCCTAGATCTGGCGACTATCAGTCTAAGCTCACCTTAATGTCTGAGTCCTTAAGAAATGATGGCCGAATCTGGGTACCCAAAAACTTGGATGATGTAAAAGATATAAGAGAAGGTAAACTGAAGCCAACTGCCTTAGCTGAGGAAGACAGAGATTACTACTTAGAAAGAAGGTATCCAGCATTCGGAAACTTAGTCCCTAGAGACGTAGCCTCTAGAGCAGCCAAAGAGCGTTGTGATGCAGGATACGGAGTAAATAAAACAGGAGAAGCTGTTTATTTAGACTTCAAAGCATCTATAGAAAGATACGGAAAAGAGCAGGCTCTTATACATGGAAAGAAGGATCCCTCTCATGAAGAGATAGTGGCTTTAGGTACAGACGTAATTAGAGCTAAATATGGCAACCTTTTCCAGATGTATGAGAAGATTGTAGATGAAGACCCATATACCACTCCAATGATGATTTATCCTGCCATCCATTATACAATGGGAGGTGTTTGGGTAGATTATAATTTAATGACTACCATTCCTGGCTGTTATGCCATTGGCGAGGCCAATTTCTCAGAGCACGGAGCCAATAGGTTAGGAGCTTCTGCTCTAATGCAGGGTTTGGCAGACGGATATTTCGTATTACCCTATACCATAGGAGATTACCTTTCAAATGATATTAGAACTGGAGAAATATCAACAGATTCTCCAGAATTTGATGCCGCGGAAAAAGACGTAAAGAAGAAGCTGAATTTCTTTGTGAACAATAAAGGAGACCACTCTGTAGATTATTACCATAGGAAACTAGGGAAAATTATGTGGGATAAAGTGGGTATGTCTAGATCTAAAGAGGGGTTGATAGAGGGTATCGCCGAAATCCAAGCCCTTCGTAAAGACTTCTGGAAAAACGTTTCTGTGCCTGGAACAACAGATGAAGTCAACCCTGAGCTAGAAAAAGCATCTCGAGTAGCTGATTTCTTAGAATTGGGTGAGCTTTTTGCTAAAGACGCTTTAGAAAGAAATGAGTCCTGTGGAGGTCACTTTAGAGAAGATTATCAGACAGAAGACGGTGAAGCTCTTAGAGACGACAAGAACTACGCATATGTAGCGGCTTGGGAATATAAAGGTGAACCATCTGACGCTTTATTGCACAAAGAGGAATTAGTATTTAATGACATAGAGCTAAAAACACGCTCTTACAAATAATCAAAGCATGGATTTAACACTGAAAATTTGGAGACAAAAAAATGCCACAGATAAGGGAGGCATTGTCGACTACAAAGTTTCCGATATATCCGAGCACATGTCATTCTTAGAAATGATGGATGTGCTAAATGAAGAATTGGTAGCCAAAAATGATGACCCAGTGGCTTTTGACCATGATTGCCGCGAAGGTATTTGCGGCTCATGTTCATTACATATCAATGGTGAACCACACGGCCCAGATACGGGCACTACCACCTGTCAGTTACATATGCGTCGTTTTAAAGACGGGGACGAAATTTACATTGAGCCTTTCAGAGCCAAAGCTTTTCCTGTTATTAAGGATCTGATGGTAGATAGAACTGCCTTCGACAGAATTCAACATGCTGGTGCCTTTATCTCTGTAAACACTTCTGGAAACACGCAAGATGCCAATGCTATTCCTATTCCGAAGGCTGATGCAGACATGGCCTTTGATGCCGCTACATGCATAGGCTGTGGAGCCTGCGTAGCTTCTTGTAAAAATGCCTCAGCTATGCTGTTTGTGTCGGCTAAGGTTTCTCAGTTTGCTCTATTACCCCAGGGTAAGGTGGAAGCTGCTGATAGAGCTAAAAATATGGTGAATCAAATGGACCTAGAGGGTTTTGGAAACTGTACCAATACAGGGGCTTGTGAAGTAGAATGTCCAAAAGGAATTTCACTAGAAAACATCGCTAGAATGAATAGAGAATACTTATCTGCTAGTCTAACTTCGGCAGACTAAGCATTTTCAACCTAATATTTATATTAAAAGCCTTCCAAGTGGAAGGCTTTTATTTTGCCTTTTTCAAAGGTTTTCAAGTTGTATCTTCTACACTTAGGATTAAATCCTATCTAATATTTCTTTAAACCACACGCTATAGCTTTCAGGATCTGTTTTGATATCCTCCCTGATCTCCGAAACTTTCATCCACTTAAAATCTGCTACCTCTTCTGGATTTGCCACAAAATCATCATTATACTCGCCATAGAATACATGATCTATTTCGTGTTCGGTAAGCCCATTATCAAATTCAGCATGGTATTTGAAAGTAAACTTGTATTCCAAATCACAATCAAAACCCATTTCTTCTCCCAACCTTCTTCGTGAAGCTTCTTGCATTGTATCCCCTTCATTAGGGTGACCGCAGCAAGCATTTGTCCATAGACCTGGAGAATGATATTTCCCAAATGCTCTTTGATGAATCAGCATCTCTCCTTTTCTATTGAATATAAGAACAGAAAATGCTCTATGAAGCAAGCCCAAAAGATGCACCTTTAGTTTTTCATCGTAGCCAATGATCTCATCGGCTTCATTAACAAGGGCTATATTTATTATCTCTGTTTTTGACATGTATTAAAGTGCTATTCTATCTTTATTTATAGGCAAAATCCCTACATTTCGTGCCCAAACATTTTAAGCCAATTATGAGACTATACAAAACGGGCAAAGGATTTATTATTGAAAACGAAGGCCAATACTATTTGTCAAAAGAAACGAACTGGGATTCTTTTATAAACAGGAAAGACCTCTTTTTAGCTATTAACAGCGAAATTGACAAACTGGTTTCCGAAGATGGCCTAAAGCATATTATTTCTACTGAAGCTTTAGCCCCAATTCTTAACCAAGAAGTTTGGGCCTCTGGTGTTACTTATATGCGAAGTAAAAAAGCCAGAATGGAAGAATCTAAAGATTCAGGCGGCGGCGATTTTTACGATAAAGTATATGACGCTGATAGACCAGAATTGTTTTTCAAGGCCACTGCGGGTCGTGTAGTAGGACCTGGAGAAAACATTAGAATCAGAAAGGATTCTAAGTGGAATGTACCCGAGCCAGAATTGACCCTGTTCATCAATACTTTTGGTCAAATTTCTGGATATACGGTAGGTAATGATGTGAGCAGCAGAGATATTGAAGGAGAAAACCCCTTGTATTTGCCGCAGGCCAAATCTTATGACAAAAGTGCAGCTTTAGGGCCATGCATCTATGTTTCGGCTACGCCCATTGACCCTTCTTCAACTATAACATTAGAGATTTCAAGGTCAAATAAAACCCTATTTAAGGAATCTATTGAGATTAATCAGATGAAAAGAACTCATACTGATTTGGTAAAGTACCTCTACGCCGAATGTACTTTTAGTCAGGGTTGTTTTTTAATGACTGGCACAGGTATAATCCCTGAAGATGAATTTACGCTTCAAGTAGGCGATAAAGTAGATATTAGCATTGCACATATAGGAACGCTTTCTAACACCGTAGAAACAAAATAACATGAGTTTATCTGGACAAAACATTATTGGCTTTGGTAATTCTTCCGAAGGAACTGTAGCCATACAAGCATTAAATCCTGTAACAGGAGATACCTTAGGCCCTCTTTTTTATAGTGCCACTTTGGGCGAATTGTCAACTGCCACGGAATTAGCCGAGGATGCTTTCACCATTTACCGAAAAAAAAGTGGTGAAAAAAAAGCCGAATTTCTAAGAAAAATAGCAGACGAAATAGAGGCTATTGGAGAAGAGTTAACCGCCAGATACGTCTCTGAAACCGGACTCCCAGAGGGCAGAGCCAATGGCGAAAGAGGCAGGACATGTGGGCAGCTCAGGTTGTTCGCAAGTTTATTAGAAGAAGGTTCATGGGTAGATGCCAAAATAGACCCAGCACTACCAAAAAGACAGCCTTTGCCACGTGTGGATTTACGCTCCATGGAACGTCCATTAGGGCCCGTAGCCGTTTTTGGAGCTAGTAATTTTCCCTTAGCTTTTTCAGTAGCTGGAGGAGATACAGCTTCCGCCTTAGCTGCAGGATGTCCTGTGATTTTCAAAGCTCACCCAGCACATTTGGGTACTTCCGAATTAGTAGGAGCAGCCATTCAAAAAGCAGCTAAAGCGTGTGGAATGCCAGACGGTGTTTTCTCTATGCTTCATGGCGAACCAGAGCTCAGTCAAGCTTTGGTAAAAGACTCAAAAATTAAAGCTGTAGGCTTTACAGGTTCTTATAAGGTCGGCAAATTGCTTTTTGATATAGCCAACAATAGGCCAGAACCTATTCCAGTTTATTCTGAGATGGGCAGTACTAATCCTGTTTTTATACTTCCTAAAACGCTAGCTTCTCAAACCGAAAGCTTAGCTGAAAGTTATATCAACTCTGTGAATATGGGTGTAGGGCAATTCTGCACGAATCCTGGAATATTATTGATTCAAAAAAATCAATCTTTCATAGACACTTTAGAGAGAAAAGCCAAGGAAGTTGCTGGTGGTAATATGCTAACCACGGGAATTAGAGATGCTTATAATTCTGGAGTATCTGAAGCTAAAAAATACACCAAGGTAATAGCCGTTGGTAAAAAGGCAGATGGCATCACAGGTGTAGAGCCTACCTTGCTTTTTGCCGATTATCAGACATTTAAAGATAATCCACAGCTAGATGAAGAGATTTTTGGCCCTACAAGCTTAGTGGTGGAAGGAAACTCCAAAGAAGAATATTTAGAGATAGCGAGAAACCTAGGCGGTCACTTAACGGCCACGGTGCATGGTTCAGAAGAAGAACTGATAGAGTATACCGAACTTTTAGATATTTTAGAGCAAAAAGTCGGTAGGTTGATTATCAATGGATTCCCTACAGGTGTAGAGGTTTCTCATGCCATGGTGCACGGTGGGCCTTTCCCATCTACGACAAATAGTAGAAGTACTTCAGTGGGTACTGGAGCCATCACCCGATTCACCAGACCTGTTTGTTTCCAAGACCTACCGGACTCCTTACTTCCAGACGAACTTAAGCAAGGCAATCCTTTAAAAATTTGGAGAAAGATAGATGGCGAAACGAAGAAATAAAAAAACATGAATTTACATCTTAATGAAAAAGTCATTATTGTTTCTGGCGGAGCCAAAGGCATTGGCGAAGGTATCGTGAGCCAGTTAGCTTTGGAGGGAGCCATACCCGTTATCATTGGTAGAAATGAGAAGGATAATCAAGCTTGCCTAGATAAGGTTTCTGCGGCAGGCGGTTTGGGTTTTGCTGTGAAAGCAGAACTCTCCAAACCGGAAGCTTGTGAGACGGCAATCAAAGAGGTCGTTGATAAATTTGGAAGAATAGATGGCCTCGTTAATAATGCTGGCTTGAATGATGGCGTAGGACTAGAAGACGGTAATTATAAAGATTTTATGCAGTCTCTTCATAACAACCTAGTACACTACTACTTACTGGCTCATCACGCCCTTCCCTATCTAAAAAACACTAAAGGGAGTATTGTAAATATTACTTCTAAAGTAGCCGAAACCGGCCAAGGAGGCACATCGGCCTATGCTGCGGCTAATGGTGGCAGAAACGCCATGACCAGAGAATGGGCCGTAGAGTTATTGAAATATGGTATCCGAGTAAATGCTGTAGTGGTGGCAGAAAGCTATACGCCCATGTACGACAGATGGATAAAGTCCCTTCCAAATGGCGAGCAGCAACTAAAAGAAATAAATAACAAAATACCTCTTGGTAACAGAATGACCACAGTAGAAGAGTTAGCAAATATGGTTGTATTCCTCCTCTCAAAAAGGTCTAGTCATACCACTGGGCAAATTATGCATGTAGACGGAGGCTATGTACACCTTGACCGGTCGCTGATAAAAAAATAGGCTAAGGCAGTTTAAGTGGGTACCACTCGATGTTTTCTAAGTTTTCTCTTCGGCTTGCCTTGTTCTCTGGAGCGTAGTATTTGGCCAGGTAATCTAAGATGGCTGGCTCTGCTTCGCCCAAGTTCCAGAGATTTTGAGTCTCTTGCATCCAAGTGATTTTCTCCTTCCAGCCTTCTCTGGTAAACCTATTCATGGAGATGAGTTTTGCAGAATGGCATCCTGTACATTGCCCTCTTACGAGCATCATGCTTTCATCTAAGAAAAGACCACTCTCCACATCTTTTTGGCCTTCCAATGTAATGACATCTGCAACTGGTTGACTTGTTTTACAAGCAAGTAAAACCGAAACTATAAAAAGTGAAGCTCCTATTTTTCTTAATGCCGTACTCATGAGTCAGTAATTTTAACAGCTACTCTATGGCAGGAATTATTTAAATACCCTTTCGGATTCCAACCAGGGATCACCATTGGTTGAGCCGTCCCGTTGCTATCAGTGGCTTTGGCCCATACTTCATAGTAGCCTTCTTGTGGAAAACTAACCTCCGCTTGCCATTGCTGCCAAGCCAATCTATTCACAGGAGCTTTCAATTCACAATTTTGCCACGTTGCCCCAAAATCTATAGAGTACACTACATTTTCAACCTCCAAGTCACCTGCCCACGCGTGCCCTCTAATTTTTAAGGTCTTGCCTTTGGCTAGCATAGCTCCAGTTTTTGGCTGAGTTATCAGAGATTTCACAGGCATACTTTCTATGATTTTGAAATCTTCCTCAGGTACCTTTTGTCCTGAAGCCACCGGGTATTTAGGAACCCTATAGCTAGTTCCTGTCATTTTAGCTCCGTCGTGTTCTTTATCTCTTATGGAAATTCGCTCCAACCATTTTCCTGAAGTTGACGCCGGCCAGCCACCAATCACTAATCGTAAAGGATAGCCATTCATGGGTGGGATATCAGAGTCGTTTAAGGCCCAGGCAATGAGAGATTCATCTTCTAAGGCTTTTGCCATAGGCACTCCTCTAGAAATGGGTTCTTTGTTTTCATCTCCACTCAGGTGACTGTCCGCAGCATGGTAACCTATATAAACGGCATCTGCCTTAATCCCTGCGTCTTCGAGCACGTCTTTCAATCTTACACCCGTCCATTTTCCACAAGAAACCGCACCTTCTGTCCATTGATTTCCAGAAGCTGGTGGATTATAGCCTGCCCGGCCGTTTCCCCCACATTCTAAGGTTAAATGATAAGAATACTGCTTAAACTTCGATTTGAGTTCTTTGAGTGAATAGCTCTTTTTATTTATAACAGATTCCCCATCTATCTCTAGTGTCCAATTTTCTAAATTGACTTCTTCTGGCGGAATGCCATTATTCCGAATGAACATTTTGTCTCCTGGTGTAGTAACGTCATCCAGAAGATGAGGTGGTACCTGCACATTCCAAGGTTTATTATTGAGGATAATTAAATCTGGATGTTTACCCGGAAGTATATCTTCCAAATTTTCCTTTGACAAGCCCACAGGAATCACCCCTTTAGGTAATTTTCTGGCAAAAACGATATTTGCACCCAGTACACTTGTCATCGCTGTTAAAGCAGATGTTTTCAAAAAACCACGTCTATTCCAGATTGAGCTCATTTTTTCTTACTTCTTATTAATTCAAAGATAAGCCAAAGCCACGGAGAACCATGCAGTATTAAGTCAAACCAATCTCCACCATTCATCCCCTCGGCTCCGCCAAATAACCATTTCAATTTACCAAAAAGATGAGGCTCTGGTAGAAAAGGAGCCAAGCCAAGCGTCAAAGAAGCCACTAAAGGCATAAACCACTTTTTACTTCTCATTCTCCCAACCCTTTGTTTGCCAGTTGCCCGTAGCCCGCTCCTGTTAAATTATAGACTTTAAATCCATTTTTACCCAGCACTTTTGCTGCTCTAGCACTTCGCCCGCCTACGGCACAATACACAAAGTAGGCTTTCGATTTATCCAATTTCTTTATGTTCTCTGCAAATTGGGCATCGTTAAAATTAACCTTCTCAGATTTCGCCAAAACACCGTTTGACCATTCGCCTGGAGTACGCACATCTAAAAGTTGGCCATTTCCTGTGCCTTGATAAGCTGTCACAAAATCATCCAACGAAAGATTTTTGACTTGAGAATTAGCCTCAGCACATGAAAACATACTGAGTACTAAAAGGTAAAAAAATAGGTGCTTAAAGTTCTTCATAATTAATTTCTGTTTTAGAGTTTTCTACCACACTAACCTCACTGTCATTAGAAGGAATACATGCCGCACAACCCGCATTCACTACCGCTTGATACACAAAAAATGCTCCTACAGCCGAGAAGATATACTGTCCGTCAGATAAACTCGTAAATACGATGTAGCTTCCTAAAACCAGACGAAGTAGCCGCATAACGTTCCACGGCTGTCTGAGGTAATCTAATATTGTCATATACATTTAAATTTAGATACAATCTTAATCATTTAAAGGCGGAGTCTATTGAACATTTGTCACATGATAATCCATTAATCCTTCCAGAGCATCTGTCAGAAAAATGACATCATTATCAAAATACATCGCCAGTACTTTCTTGAGTTCATCTTGAAAGTAGTAAGCTATAGAACCTACAAAGCCAATAGTCTCATCCCCATTCAAATCATAGCCCACCAAATGATGCACAGCAAATCCCTCAAAGGCCGTTTCTAAGGTTTCTTTCACCCATCTCTCTGATGACTGAGCACTAAAAAATGGAGCAAAGGAAGCAAAATAGGCATTTGGCCTATCCTCCGTTTTTAGCTTATCAAAGATAAATTCTCTATCAAAAGCCCCATATTCTTGCTCAAAAGCAGCTAAAAGGTCTAATGGCAGTTCTTTTCTAAGATAAGCTTTTACAAGCCTTTTACCTAAATCTGCACCTCCCCCTTCATCACCTAACCAAAAGCCCAAAGAAAGTTGCTGTTTTATGATTTTGCCTTGGCCGTATATTCCAGTGGCCACGCCTGTGCCCAGAATACAAGCCACACCAGACTGTTTTTGAAAAAGAGCCCTTGCGGCTCCCAGAAAATCTGAAGATGAAGTGACAGTCACATCCATTCCAAAAGATTGCTGCAGTAGCTTATTCATTCGCCCAGCCTTCTCCGTAGAAGAAATACCCGAGCCGTAAAAATGAATTTGTGTGATTTCTACGACTAATTGACCTTTCACTTCGGCCAGATTAGCTAACACCGCATCATCCGACATATAATGCAGATTTATCCCAGAACTTTCAAAAAAAACTTTTGATGCTCCTGAGCCATATCCCCATTTGGTCTTTGACGAACCACCGTCTGCTATTAGCTTCATGTTACTAAATTACTTCTAATCAGTTCGTAAACCCATTTTAATCCTATTGCCAAAGCGGTGCTTTACTTTACGACTTTAAATGTCTGATTTATCGCTATTTAGCCCCTCATAACGAATCTCTAACGCATATTTCGGGTTGAACTGATTCCAGTACAATTATCCGTATTTTTGCCCACTATTTCAGATGTTTAGATTAGAAATGAGAGAATATAATATTCATACGCTGCCAAACGGAATCAGACTGGCACATAAGCAGGTCATGCACACCAAAATAGTGCATTGCGGCATTATGTTAGATATTGGCAGCAGAGACGAGAAACCCCATCAGGTGGGTTTGGCTCATTTCTGGGAACACATGGCTTTTAAGGGCACTAAAAAACGGAAGTCCTTTCATATCAATAATAAGCTCGAAGCCGTAGGTGGCGAGTTAAACGCCTATACCACCAAAGAAAAAATATGCTTTTACGCAGCTGTTTTAGATAACCATTTCGAAAAGGCCATAGACGTTTTAAGCGATATCACTTTCAACTCCGTTTTTCCTGAGAAGCAGTTAGAAAAAGAGCGTGATGTTATTTTAGAAGAAATGTCGATGTACCTAGACTCGCCAGAAGATGCCCTTCAAGACGATTTTGATGGCGTTATTTTCCAAGACCATTCTCTTGGAAATAATATCCTCGGTACTAAATCCTCTGTTCAAAACTTCAAAAGAGAAGATCTACAAAACTTTATACTAGAAAATTTAAACACAGAACGTATCGTGGTTTCTGTCGTGGGAAATATCTCTTTCAAAAAAGCCATTAAGCTCGTAGAGAAATATCTAGTGGAGACAGCTCCCTTTTCAGGTAAAAACGAGCGTAGCCAACCCCTCTCTTACAAGCCCACTAGCCTTACCTTTGATAAGCCTATTAGCCAAGGACACATGGCTCTAGGCCTGCCCTCCTACTCACTTCATCATGAAAACAGGATTGCCTATTTTGCTCTCATAAATCTTCTGGGAGGCCCCAGTATGAACTCACGGCTGAATACCAGCCTAAGAGAAAAAAACGGTCTCGTTTATGGTATAGATGCCAATTATACGGCCTTTACAGACTGTGGCTATACTTCCATTTATTTTGCTACCGAAGGTAAAAAAATGAACAAAGCCAAACAGCTCATTCTCAAAGAAATAAATCTTCTTAAAGAAAAAACGCTAGGTTCTTTACAGCACAAGACTTTAAAAGAGCAGCTTATGGGGCAGCTAGCAATGTCTGACGAGAGTAATCAAAGCTTCATGCTCATGATGGCCAAAAGCCTGCTAGACTTAAATAAAGTAAATACACTAGAAGAAATTTTTGAGGCCATAAAAGCCATCACACCTACACAATTAAGAGACCTGGCTGTAGATACCCTTCCGGCCGACAACTGGAGCTACCTCACCTTTAATCCTGTGTCTGAAGATTAAGGGGTGGGTAAGGCCCTTCACTACTCGTCTTGTAGACACAAACAGACCGCTCTATCCCTAAGCCGGGCGGGGGATTACTTAGATATGAAAATACCTTACAAATAAATACTCATTCCCAATTCAGTTATAAAGGCTTTAAACTTTAATACATTAAATCCATAACCCGGCGGACTATCCAAACCCAGAACATTCTCAAAAGAATCACTATACTTTAACCCATGACTGAGATTCTTTTCCTTTGAAATCCTTTTGTTTCGACTAGCTACTTTTTGATAATATTTCAACAGCAAACCCACAAAGTCAAACTCTTTTCTTTCACTGAATGCCAAATTAAAAACAGTGCTTAAATGAATCAGTGCCAATGGTTTGATTGATATACGATTTGATATTTCTAGCTTTGAAATTTCAAATGTCCATATATTATTAAGAAAGTCTCGTGTACCAGGTGTCATTAATGTGTCATCTGTAACCACAAGTATTGGATAAATTGAAAGGTTCTTAATGTTAGATGAATTAATAATTCTATTTTTTATAAAATCGAGCAACTGGTAGATTCCTTTATTTTGAGTTTTTTTGCTCCCACTACTTCTTTCAGTAGCATAATTCCTTAGTAAATTTTTATAAATTTTACTAAAATCATTTGTCTCAAGAATATTTGAGTTTGTCATAGAATCTTTAAACTCAAACAACAAATGGTGCTTTCCCTTAATAACATAAGCGTCAGGTTTACTTATATTTTTAGAATTGCCTTCATCTAAGAAGCTTATTTGATACTTAGGTGTTGGGAACAATGAAGCTAAAATTCTTCTAAAAAATTTCCATTCCATTATTTCTTTTGAAAAGACTGATTTTAATTCCTTTAAATAAAATGTTGCCTTAGGGAAAGTGTCATTGATATTTTTTAAGCTGAAGTATATCTCATTATCAAGAAGTTTAATTAGAAAATAATAGCTTATCAGTGGAAATGGCTCCCCTTCAATTCTTTTATAAAACGGATGCTCAACAAACAATTGATAATTTGTCTTATTCTTCTCTTTGTCTGTTACTTTCAAATCGAAACTTAAGTGATCAAGATACTCTCTCTTTAAACCAATAAACTTATCTTGTTCTCCTTCTATCCTTTGGCTCCAATAGCGTACAATGCTATCATATTGACTTAGCCATTCCTCAAAGTCTTTAAAACAAGACTCTTTTAATAATAACTCTCCAAGTTGCTTTAATTTAACATTTTCTGTTAACTCGTTAAATACTAGTCTAGCCTTGGTTATTAAGTAAATATACTCCCCAAAAACACCAAATTGCTGTTGGGCATAAAGAAATGGAAATAAACTTTTCCTTTGAGTAGTATGAGCTCTATCATGAAGGGTTTCATATTTCAAAATTTGTGGCTGAAGCGAATCATGGTATGTCCTTTTATTAAAAATCAGAATCGCTTTAAAAAGGTTTAATTCGTCAATACCTTCTACGCCTTTATCAATACTAGAGGTCGAATAATTAATTAATAAATATTGAATAAGGTTAACTATTGACTTTATACCGCTAAGTCGAGAGAATTTACTTGAAAATTTTAAACCAACCTCTCGTTTCATTTCTGTAGATTGATTAGAAAGTAAATTTCTTAAAACATAATCGTCACTTTCTTTAAAAAAGTAACATTCACTTAAACTAGATAAGATACATATGTATATATCTATAGGCGGGTTATCAAATAAGTTATCTAACTCTGGTTCTTGAGAAAGAAAAAAATCTGAAAAGTGCGGAAAATAATTGACATTAGATTTAATCATAACTAAACCAAAAGTGATACCAAATTTAAATAGTATGCTTCCACCTTCAATAGTTAGTTTAATATTTATCTCTAATAATTTTTAACTCCTTAAATTTAAAAATCCTGTCCAGTAAATTAAACCACACGCCTCTCTCCTTTTGCTAAGGATTTTACCATTTTTTGCACCATGCATAAATTTTTAGCAGCTTTGTTCTAAGTATTTTAGCAAGCTAGAGGATATTATGAAAAAAATCTGTAAAAACATCGCTCACCTACGTCACCTTAAGGGTTTATCGCAGGAAAGCATGGCGGAGAAGTTGAGCATTACTCGCTCTCGTTTAAGTTCGTGGGAAGAACACAGAGCTGCTCCACCTATAGAAATGCTTATTCAGCTATCAGATTTTTTCAGTATTTCCATAGATTCCCTCGTTAAAATAGACCTTACCAAGGTGCAAGACCTACGCGACCTACTTAAAATTGGTGGTAATAGAATTTTGTTTCCCGTCATGGTGGATCAAGACCAAAATGACCTCATAGAACTGGTACCATTAAAGGCATCTGCCGGTTATTTAGATGGCTATGCCGACGAAGAATTTATAGAAAACCTACCACGCATAAGTTTGCCATATGCCACTAGTGGTAAGTTTAGAGGATTTCCAATCAAAGGAGACTCTATGCCGCCGCTAGAAAGTGGTGCTTATGTGATAGGTAGCTATGTAGAGAGCATTGATGATATAAAAGATGGTGATACGTATGTGGTGCTCACCCAAAACGATGGTCTCGTTTACAAACGCCTTTACAACACTCTGGACACTGATGGTACCATTCAGTTTCATTCAGATAATAAGGCCTATCTGCCTTATCACATGAAACCAGAAGCTATTTTTGAAATTTGGCATTTCGTCTGTAGCCTAAATCCTACCGACCGTCCAGTTTCAGATTTACTCTATAATGCCATCCAAGACATTCAAAATAGCTTAGTAGGTTTAAATCAGAAAGCTTTGGGAGGAAGCAACTAGCTCTTTTGAGCGTAGGAAAGTAGCTGTATTTTTGTGTTATTAGAAATATACCCATGCTCTCCATAAAACGTACAGATTCCTCAGACAAAGACTTCATAGATTTGGTAAGTCAGCTCGACCAAGAATTGGCTGTGATTGATGGTGAAGACCATGCCTTTTACAGTCAGTACAATAAAATAGACCACATCCAGCATGCCGTAGTAGCCCACAAGGATGGCAAAGCCGTAGGTTGCGGAGCATTGAAAGCCCTCGACAAAAATGCCCTTGAAGTGAAACGCATGTTTGTTCATACCTCTGGCAGAAATATGGGAACAGCCACTCAGATACTCTCTGCCTTAGAAAAATGGGGATTAGAATTAGGATATACCTCTTGTATCTTAGAAACAGGTAAAAGACAAAAAGATGCGATAGCCCTTTATACGAAAAACGGCTACACCGTCATCCCCAATTATGGACAGTATGTTGGCGTAGAGAATAGCGTCTGTTTTGATAAAAAGCTGAAATAAGATTCAAGCTTTACTCCTCAATAATCTTCGGTAGTTTGCAGAAAATTAAACCCTAACATAGAAATGAAAATTTTAAAAACGGTATTGACCTACCTCATGGCTGCCTTTATGATTTATGGTGGTGTAAACCACTTCCTTACACCGGTAATGTATGAGCCCTTTATACCGGGCTTCTTACCTACAGACCTAGTGAATTATGGTTCTGGTCTTTTAGAAACCATATTAGGTATAGGTCTTCTTATTCCCAAGTTTAGATATCAGGCCGCCACAGGAGTATTTATTCTGATGCTCGTCTTTCTTCCCTTACACGTCATGGATGTGTTTTCAGACCAGCCAGCCATCGGAAGTCATGATGCAGCGTTGATTCGACTTCCCGTTCAGTTTCTTTTTATAGCATGGGCTTGGTGGATTAGTAAGCCTTCTAACAAATAATTAAAATCTAGCCAAGACAAAAAAAGCGGGTCGCTCTTTCGAGTGACCCGCTTTCATTTCTTAGAGACATCGCTCTTATAAAATACCTTTTGCCATAGCTAAAATTCCTCCTAATTGACCAGAAAGAACCTTTTCTGCTCCCTTAACGGCTAAACCTCCACCATCTAATTTATCCGCATTGCCCATAGCACTACCAATCAAGTCGTTTAGTCCTCCAGATTTAGAACCCATAATTGAAGAGCCTGCTTTCATAAGACTCAAACCAGATTTGACAGCCGCAGATTTCACTAAAAGAGAACCCCACCAAGCATATTACTCAATCTATTGGCCCCAAGCATTAATTTAATGGTATTGACAATCTTCTTTAACGGCCCTACTTTTACCATGCCTTTTGATGCCAAAGGCATTAATTTCTTAAGACCTCCTACTTGACTTAAAAGCCCAGCTTTAAAATCTCCTCCTGTTTCACCCACTTCTTTTTCTAATCCTGAGGTAAGCGAACCCAAAGCTGTAGTCAATCCTTTGTTGTCGCCTTTCTTTTGAAGAGACATCATATTATCAAACAAGCCATCAATAGACTGCCCATTAGAAATCAAACCTACCAAACACAATGCAACTACAAAAAGAATTTCTTCATTTATATATTCATTAATTACAATAATCTTTTATAACATCATAGGCCTGAACATAACCCAGCTCGCCAGACTTACTTAAGTCAAAACAGCCAGCATTAGAATCTCCTAGAGCGTATCCAATTAATCCTCTGACATAATAAGCCTCCTTATAAAAGAGGTTTAAGTCAATGGCGTTTGTCAAATCTATCATAGCCTCTTTTTGTAGTCCTTCTGACGAACGCACTAGCCCTCTAGCGAAATGAGCAGTAGCCAGTCCAGGTCTTAAGTCAATGGCTGTTGTTAAATCATCCAAGGCATCCTTATTCCTGCCACTTTTAAAATGAGCCAAACCCCTTAAGTAATAGGCTTCAGACCTGTTCTCTGAGAAAGAACTAATAGAAATATTCTCTACTACGGCATTCCTTAAGACGGTCAACTTATCCTCTGGAATGATACCAGAATAATATACTTTAGAATCCAGGTTCGGGTTATTAAAGCTTATAGCCTTATCCAAATCTTGAATGGCATTACGCTGGTTATTTAATTTAGAATAGCAGAAGCCTCTTCCATAAAGTGCTTTGATATCTGACGGGTTAAGTTTTAAAGCTGCGTCGAAGTCAGACTTAGCTCCTACATAGTCACCTGATTTTGCCTTAGCAAATCCTCTACTATAGAAAGACTCCCCATTATTAGGATTTAATTCCAAAGCCTCGTCAAAATCTGAAATAGCTTTGGCGAATTCCCCTACTTGTAAATAGCCAAAACCTCGTTCGGAAAAAGTCTGAGAACGTTTAGGATTAATATCTATAGATTTAGAAAAGTCCGAAATACTGTTCTTGAAATCTCCCAGTTTTGATTTACACAATCCCCTTGAGAAAAATGCCTGATAGCTGCTGCTTTTATCACTGTTTAACTCAATGACCCTATTGAAATCTGAAATAGCCATCTCGAACTCCTCCAGCTTAGTTAAAGTAAAGCCTCTTTGAAGGTATGAGTAAGTGTCGTCAGGCTTTAATTCAATACATCTATTAAAGTCCTGTATTGCAGAGCGAGGTTCGTCTTGCTCTGACTTACTAATACCTCTGTATAAGTACGCCAAAGGCTCACGAGAATTCATTCCAATGGACTTATCAAAATCAAGTACTGCTCCTCTGTGGTCCTTTAGAGCCTGCTTTGCCAATCCTCTGTTATAATAACTTTGAGCATTCTGCGGATTCATAGCTATTGACCTGCTAAAGTCAGACAATGCCCCAGTATAGTTTCCGGCTCTGGTTTTGCTTACACCTTGTTCAAAATAATCGGCAGCGGTTTGCTGTCCATAAGACAAAGTACTTATAAGGAGGATAAAGGAAAGAAATCGTAATCTCATCAATGTTATTTTAAAAGGTTAATCCAAAATTAGGATTTAGCTTAGACAAAAACGACATGAAGTACGAAAAATAAGGCTAAAGCAATAAAGATGCTCCAAAAACAAGGACGAAGAATAAGGTAGAGAGAGCCAATTGCTTCAAAAGTGGATCTGGATTAGTGATTTTAGCGAGTTTAGTGCCGTTCAAAATCAACAAAGGAAAGCTCAGTAAAAACCACCAGGACACATCACCTTTTATAAGCGTGAAAGCAAGAGCTGCTACCGCCGCCGATATCAATAAAACCCAATGGTAGACAATGCCCTTTGCTTTGCCCATTCTAGCCGGGATCGTCATTTTTCCAGCCTTGGTGTCTGAAGCTATGTCTCTAATATTGTTTAAGTTCAAAACGCCAGTAGCCAATAACCCACAGCTTAAAGCGGGTAAAATATTGATGGCATCAAAACTCAAAGTGAAAAGGAAATTAGAGCCTAGTACACCTACTAAACCAAAAAAAAGCAATACTGATATGTCTCCTAGACCAGCATAACCATAAGGCTTTTTACCTGCTGTATATGTATAAGCTGCCAAAATACAGAGCAGGCCAAGCACAAGAAAACCAAGGAACAAACTGCTGTGAGCATTATTAAACGCCACATAAAGTAACGAAACACCCGAAGCTAGCGACAAACCACCGAAAACAACAATAGCCCTAAACATACGTCGAGCTGAAATTTCGCCAGTCTGTACGGCCCTACTTGGCCCCTGCCGATCGTCAGAGTCAGCACCATTTTGAGTGTCTCCGTAGTCGTTGGCAAAATTAGATAAAACTTGAAGTAAAATAGTAGTAAGACAGGCAAGGCCGAAAATCAACCAATCAAATCTACCAGCATAGGCCGCCAGAAAGCTCCCCATAAAAATACAGGAAAGTGCCAATGGCAAAGTACGCGGACGAGCTGCCGATATCCAGGGAGACATAGTTTCTGATTAAGACTTAGATTTCTTTCATTTCAGACACCAATTTACCTATGGTGGTTTTAGCATCTCCGAAAAGCATTAAGCAATTATTATAGCCGAAAAGTTCATTTTGAACCCCTGCATATCCTTTACCCATGCTTCGCTTACTCACAATCACTGTACGAGCTTTATCTGCATTAAGTATCGGCATACCATAAATAGGACTTTCAGGATTTTCTCTTGCCGCTGGGTTTACCACATCATTGGCTCCTACTACAAAAACTAAGTCTGTATTTTGGAAGTCTCCATTGATTTCATCCATTTCTATGAGTTTATCATAAGAAATATTGGCCTCGGCCAAAAGAACATTCATATGACCCGGCATACGACCAGCCACTGGGTGAATAGCAAAACGAAAATCAATATTCCTTTTTTCACACTCCTCAGATAATTCCCGAATAACATGTTGTGCCTGAGCCACCGCCATACCATATCCTGGAACCACTATCACAGAAGACGCCGAATCAAACAACATAGCTGCCTCTTCAACACCTACTTCTTTCACTTGAATTTCGTCGGTATCTCCTCCCACTGTACTTGCCGTTTGACCAAAGCCTCCCAAAAGCACATTAATTAAAGACCTATTCATGGCTTTACACATGATTTGGGTCAATATGATTCCGGATGCTCCTACTAAGGCTCCAGAAACTATCAAAACATTGTTGTTTAAAACGAAACCCGTTGCACAGGCCGCCATCCCAGAATAGGAGTTTAGTAAAGATATAACCACGGGCATATCTGCTCCTCCGATGGGCAAAACAGTTAATATTCCGAGAATTAAAGCTAAAGAAACTAAGGCTAATATGTATTTAATATCAAGCTGATACTGAATAGCAAAAACTGACGCTACAATAGCCAAAATCAAAAGAACAAGGTTCAGTAAGTGCTGCCCTTTGAAAGTGATGGCATTACCCGATATTTTACCGTTGAGCTTTAAAAATGCGATGATAGAACCCGTAAATGTGAGTCCACCAATAAAAATACTTAATGCGGTACTCGTTCCTGTGATGCCATCTACAGATTGGCCCAACTCCTGAGAGTTTAGCCAATAATAGGAAAGAGCCACCGCCAAAGAACCTAAACCTCCAAAACCATTGAAGAGGGCTACCATTTCTGGCATTTTAGTCATTTCTATTTTGAAAGCGATGAAAAGTCCAATGGCTGAACCTATTACCACACAAATCAAAATCTCAACTAATGAAACGGCTTCTACCTGTATGACAGTAGCCAAAACAGCTATCAGCATACCCATTGAGGATAATTGATTTCCTTTACGAGCTTCACGGGTTTTACCCATTTTCTTGATACCAATGATAAAAAGTATCGAAGCAATGAGGTAGGCTATTTGAATATATATGTCCATGCGTATAAAAATTCTTATTGAAAAATAGATTAGGGGTATAGTAGTTCGTGCCTTATTCTAGAAATCCAGCACTATATATCTGTTACTTTTTCTTAAACATTTTAAGCATCCTGTCAGTTACCGTGTAACCTCCAACCACGTTAATGGTGGCCAGTACTAAGGCCAACATGCCTAACCATTTACTTACTGTGGAATAACCGAGTTCGTTACAGGCTAAAATAGCTCCTACCATAGTGATACCTGAAATGGCATTTGAGCCCGACATCAAAGGTGTATGTAACGTTGGTGGCACTTTTGCAATAAGTTCAAAGCCTAAAAAACTAGCTAGTGCCAGAATGTAAAAAAGAATGATTAGTGATTCTATTGACATAATAATAAATGTTTGAATATGATTGACATTATACTTCGGCTCACATGCTGATTAAAAATATTTAAAAGTTCATTTCTAACAAACATCGGTATCCGTTGAACTTTAAACTATTCCTAAAATTTTCTTTGTAAACTCGTGTACTATCTCTCCCTTATGAGTAATTAAAGAACCCTTCGTGACTTCTTCCTCCATTTCCCATTTGAAAGCATCCTTATCTGCCAAATGAAGTAGCAGCGTACTGATATTTGTCGCGTATAATTGACTTGCATTCACAGATAAAAGAGATGGCAAGTTTGACTCTCCAATAATGGTTATGCCATGTTTCACAACCGTTTTATTCATTTCAGCCAGCTCACAATTACCTCCAGACTCCACAGCCATGTCCACTATGACAGAACCTGTTTTCATGGACTTTACCATTTCTTCTGTTACCAAAAGAGGGGCTTTCTTACCAATGACTAGTGCTGTAGTGATGACGATATCCGCATCCTTTATCTTCTCTTGAATCAGTGTTTTTTGTTTCTGCAAAAAATCTGCGGACACTTCTTTGGCGTAGCCGCCCTCAACAGTCACCGCTTCTGCACCTTCTACACTTAAAAACCTTCCACCGAGTGACTCCACCTGCTCTTTGGTTTCTGGACGTACATCCGTTACCTCCACTACAGCTCCAAGTCTTTTGGCTGTGGCTATAGCCTGTAAACCAGCCACACCCGCACCAAAAATGAGCACCTTTGATGGCGTAATGGTACCTGCGGCAGTCATCATAAGTGGGAATATTTTACCTAAAGCATTAGCTCCTAGTAAAACGGTTTTGTATCCTGCTAAGTTAGCTTGAGAACTCAAAGCATCCATCTTTTGAGCACGAGAAATACGTGGCACCGCATCCATGGAAAAGGAGGAAATGTTTTTCTTTTTCATGACCTCTAGCACCTCTGGGATAGTATAGGCATACATAAAAGAAATACATACAGAAGCATCTGCACATAAACTTACCTCTTCCGTAGTAAAGGAGTTTACTTTTAGAATAACATCCGCTTGGCAGGTATCCTTTGTATTCTTTCCAATACTGGAACCAGCATCACTGAATTGTTGGTCAGAGAATTTTGAATTATCTCCTGCTCCCTTTTCTATACATACGTCAAAACCCTTTTTAACAAGCGATTTGACAACATCTGGTGTGAGAGCCACACGTTTTTCGAAGGCTTTGGTCTCCTTTAAAACTGCTATACGCATTTATATTTCCTTATAGGTAGTTCTGTTATAAGTTCAAAAATAGGTAATCTCTGGAAATTACTAACCAATACTGACATAGTCATCCCTTGAACTCACCAGAATTGTATCAGATTTCATTAATTTTGTTTAAACTTTCATCATCTACAATTTATGAAAAATAGAATCCTCCTCCTCTTATGTCTAGCTTCTCTTCAAGGAATAACACAGCCTGGTACAGGTACAAAATGGACACCAGAAGGTGACGCCTTTTTGATAACCCAAAAAGGGGCCATTTTGAAATTTGATTTAAAGTCTCAGATATATAGTACTGTGATTCCTGCAGATAAATTTATTCCGACAGGTCAATTTAAAGGCTTGGAAATCAAGAATTTTAATTTTTCTACAGACCGGAGTATGCTTCTTGTATTCACTAATGCCAAAAAAGTCTGGCGATATGAAACCAGAGGAGATTACTGGGTGCTTAATTTAGAAAATGATGAGCTACAGCAATTGGCTAAATCTTTGCCTTCTGCCAGCTTAATGTTTGCAAAATTTTCTCCCGATGGTTCAAAGGCAGCCTACGTGAGTAACAGAAACATTTATGTAGAAGATTTGACCTCCGGGAAAATAAAACAACTCACCAAAACTAATGGTAACCCTGGCCCTGGCCTTATAAACGGAACCTTTGATTGGGCTTATGAAGAAGAGCTAGCCTGCTATGATGGTTTTAGATGGAGCCCAGACAGTAAAAAGATAGCTTACTGGCAATTAGACGCTTCTGGCGTTAAGTATTTTAATCTAATCAATAATACAGATAGCATTTACCCTAAAGTAACACCTATAGAATATCCGAAAGTGGGTGAATCTCCATCAGCCTGTCGAATAGGTGTGATGGATGTGAAAAGAGGTAAAACCAAATGGATGAATGTCCCTGGTGATAATAGGCAACATTATATTCCAAGAATGGAATGGGCTGGAAGCTCTAATGAAATTATGCTCCAGCAGCTTGACAGAAAACAACAAGTTTCTAAAATAATGTACGCAAATGTGAAAACTGGCGAATCAGAGACCATTCACGAAGAAACCGATAAGGCATGGGTAGGTGTACGTGATATTTGGCACGATGACAATCCAGCCGGATGGGAATGGATAAACGACGGCCAAGATTTTCTTTGGCTAAGTGAGAAGGATGGTTGGAATCATCTGTACAAAATAGCTAGAGATGGCAAAAGCGAGCAATTGCTAACTAGAGGTAATTATGATGTTATCAAGCCATTGATGTATGATAAAAACACAGACCAGGTTTACTTCACGGCATCTCCAGACAATTCTATGCAGGAATACCTTTACAGGGTTTCGGTGAGCTCTCCAGAAAAAGCGGAAAAGATAAGTCCAGCTAATCAAGAAGGTTCACATACCTATAACATTTCTGCTGGAGGCACCTTTGCACTGCATACCTTCCAAAATTACTATACAGCCCCTTCCAGAGAATGGGTAACACTTCCTGACCATAAAGCTTTGGATGAAACCAATGGTGTTAATAGTAAAATAAACCCTGCTAAAAAAGAGATATCAAATGTGCGATTTGTAGAAATAGAAACAAAAAGTGGCGTCAAAGTAGAAGGTTGGATGGCCCTCCCCACTAATTTTAATCCAGACAAGAAATACGCCACTGTATTTTACGTCTATTCAGAGCCAGCCAAAATGACGTCAAAAGACACCTACCGAGCTGGAAAGAACAGTAAGTATGTAGGCAACATGACCGATGATGGCTACATCTATATTTCTGTGGATGGCCGAGGTTCTCCTGCTCCAAAAGGTAGAGAATGGCGTAAATCAATTTATAAAAACATAGGAATAATCAATATCAAAGACCAGGCAGAGGCTGCTCAAGAGTTGATGAAAAAATTTAGTTTCATAGACTCTGAAAGAATTGCGGTACATGGCTGGAGTGGTGGTGGAAGCACTACACTGAATCTCCTTTTTAAGTATCCAGATATTTATCAAACGGGTATATCCGTAGCGGCCGTTGCGAATCAACTTACTTATGATAACATCTACCAAGAACGTTATATGGGTATTCCACAAGAAGACATGGAACCCTTTATAGAAGGTTCTCCCATGAATCACGTCAAAAACTTTAAGGGTAACCTCCTCTATATTCATGGTCAAGGAGATGATA
>Ga0075117_1000256_pt1 | contig 37390 bp, 31 predicted proteins | sample AntAceMetag02UKJ_FD_69789 | JGI IMG/M metagenome (GOLD analysis project Ga0075117, IMG submission 69789) | Saline lake microbial communities from Ace Lake, Antarctica - Antarctic Ace Lake Metagenome 02UKJ | ecosystem: Environmental > Aquatic > Non-marine Saline and Alkaline > Saline | place... | reverse complement strand
ATGTTGGCGATTGCAACGCTGTTCCTCGGAGTCTTTTTTAAGGACCTCCTTCCCGGCACGGAGGTCGTCAAAAGCGGCGAAGAAGTCGAACTTTACCGCTCCTACATTTCCGGGGCGATTCTCCTCGGGATCGCGCCCTGCACCGCGATGGTCCTGGTCTGGGGACACCTCGCCCGCGGAAACCAGGGACTGACCCTCGTCATGGTCGCGATCAATTCTCTCACGATGCTCCTGCTCTACGGCGTCCTCGGGAGTTGGTTGCTGAATGTGAATGAAATGCCGGTGCCATGGGAGGCGCTCCTCCTTTCGATCGGTATCTATGTCGCCCTTCCGCTCGTGGCCGGATTCCTCTCGCGCCGGTGGATCATGAAGGTGAAAGGACAAGCCTGGTTTGAGCAAAAATTTCTCCGCTTTCTGTCACCGGTATCAATCACGGCACTCCTCGCCACGCTCGTGCTTCTTTTCAGCTTCAAAGGGGAAACGATTCTCGAAAACCCGCTCACGATTCTCTGGATCGCGATTCCGCTGGCCCTGCAAACCATGCTGATTTTCGGCCTGACTTACTTTGCCGCAAAAGTCTTAAAGCTCAGCTATGAAGACGCTGCCCCCTCGGCCATGATCGGGGCCTCGAATCATTTTGAAGTCGCGATCGCCACCGCCGTGATGCTCTTCGGGTTGTCTTCGGGAGCGGCACTGGCCACTGTCGTCGGCGTCCTCATCGAGGTGCCGCTGATGCTTTTTCTGGTGCGCTTTTGCCAGAGGACCCGGGGATGGTTCGGCCCCGGGGCCTGAGCGGCGACTTCACTCACCCTTTCGTTCCCAGACGCGGACCCAATCCACTTCCGCGGTCGTCGGGAATCCTTCTGCGGTTGCGGCTCCGGGAACCGGCTTCATGTCCTGTCCGACCCAACCAATGTGAGGATGCCGCAGACCGAGTGAAAGGACGACCCTCATCGGGAGATGCCAGTAGGTATTTTCCGACTGAGCGACCTGCTCCCCATCGATATACCAGGTGATCATCTCCGGGGTGACTTCGCATCCGTAGACATGAAAATCCTCACGGGGATCCCAGGGGGCGACCCAGGAATTTTTGCACAACTCCGGATGACTCCCCGGACGGAACCAGTTCACTTTTCCGGTCTCATCGGCGAGGCGGAGATGAAGGTTCATGTCGATGTGATGAACGGAATCACGCTCGCCGGTTTCCCGATTAATCTCGTTCATCTGAAGCTCCACGAAGTCGATTTCACAATAGCGAACCTCGCCGGTGTATTGCCGCCCGTCGCTGTATATCCAGAAAGCAGGACAGGCTCCGGGGAAAAGATCGCAGCCTTTGAGTCGTGCCTCGAAGTAGCCGTAGGTCATTTCCTGATGCGATCGCACGATGCCGGATTTGTAGAAGAGGTTCGTGTGATTCCGCGTGTGCGGGTCGTGGGTCATCGCGAGGCTGAGATTTCCTTCCTCCTGCGTGACATTCGCTTCATCCCAGCTCCAGGCTCCCCAGCTCCCCGGATTGCTGTTCCATTTTTCCGGATTGATCCCGTCCGTTTCGAACTCATCGGAAGCGGCTTCGACGAGGGTCCATTCGCCCTCCTGCCCGAAGGGCGCCGTCTCAGTTGTCAATGAGGGTTCTCCGCCCTCAAGCCGCTCGACTTTGACATCGTCAATCGTCATCGAAGGCATCGGAGCGAAGCCGCGCGTCTTCACTTGCGACCAGACAATCGCGAGGTAATTACCGGGCTCGCCGACTTCGGTGAGACCGAAACGGATCACCTGATCACCATTGGCAGCGATCTCGTGATTCGTGATCACTTCAAAATTCATCGCCCCCATCGCGGTCGAGATGAGCGGCTTCGTCGAGACGAGCTCCGGGAGCGCCTCCTGACTGGTGAGCTGATATTTCACATGGCCGCGGTTGGTGTGGCTTCCCTCGTAGAGATGCAGGTAGAGGCTGGTGTTCGGCGAATCTGCCGACTGAAAATCAGACACTTTAAAAGTCAGCTCATACTGCCCTACTTTCGCCGATGAGGTGTCGATCACCGTCACGTAGCTGCGGTTGCGGGAGTTTCCGTGAATCTCATCGGCCGATCCCAATCGCAAAGCGCCGGCGGTCGACGACCCGGGAATCGCGACCGCTCCCAGATACTGCCCCGTTCCGCCATATTCGCCCGGCTTGAGGCCTGGGAACCCTGACGTGCCGGCCCCGTAGGAAACCGATGAAATGTTGTTTTCGTTCGGACCTTTCGCGGCGACATAGAGAGGCGCTGCCTCGAAAGATTCCGAGTAAATTTCCTCCCCCGCGGCAGTGGTCAGGAGAAGAAGGAAAACCCCGCTTGTCGCAGCGGTGAGCAATGAGGAACGAAGGGATTTTAAACGCATTACCTCATTACTGCCGCTCGTTCCAAAATGTAACGCAATGACGCACAGGTCGAAACGGACCTTTTTCGCTCAGCGCCCGTAACATTCCCGATGAAACCACCCACGCTCGCCTTCGCTGTCACGATGCCTCTAGTCATCGGCTTCCTGTCCACCTTCCCACTCGCGGCTCAAGACGGAGAAAAACCCGGAGCCTGGCGGGGGCAGTCAATTGCCGAATTTGACGAAGGCGAATACAAAGGCCCTGACTGGAGCATCACGAACGACGGCGTCATGGGCGGTCTCTCCAAAGGCAACGCTCAAGTCTCCGACGACGGGGTCATGACCTTCTCAGGGACGCTCTCCCTGGAGAACAACGGCGGATTTTCTCTCGTCGAGACCGAAGATGTTGAACTCAATCTCAGCAACGACCTTGGGATTCTCCTTCTCGTGAAGGGCGATGGTCGTGATTATCAGGTACGCCTCGAATCCGAAGCGATGTATCGCGGGTCACCGATTTCTTTCTCGAGCACCTTCTCGACAAAGAAAGGCGGATGGATGCAAGTGAAGGTCCCCTTCTCTAACCTCAAAGGCGGCTGGCGTGGCCGCGATCTTCCGGATGAAAAATTCAATCCCGCGGTAGTCGGTCGGGTCGGAATCCTTCTCGGTGATAAAAAGCCCGGCCCTTTCAACATCGAAATCGATTGGGTCCGGACCTACGGAAAAGATCAGGGCGAGTTCACGGAGGCGAAGTCGAAGCCTGCGGATAAACCCGAAGCGGATGGTCCCAAGTCCGTCATCGCCACGGCGGTTGCGGACGGACGTTTCACGACGCTGAAAGCGGCACTCGACGCCGCGAAGCTCACGACTTTTTTCCAGTGGGACAACAAGCTCACCGTCTTCGCCCCGACCGATGAGGCCTTCGCCAAATTACCGAAAGGGACCCTCGAAGACCTTCTCAAGCCGGAGAACAAGGACCGCCTCGTCGCGATACTTTCTCATCATGTTCACCCGGGATCCAAAAATCTCGCCGAAGCGCTCAGCGAGCGAAGCGTTAAAACCATCGAGGGGACTCCTCTCCGGGTCCGATTTGAGGACGGACGTGTCATGGTGAACAAGGCCGCACTGGTCAATGCCGATATCGAGTGCTCCGACGGTACGATCCATGTCATCGACACCGTCCTCATTCCCCAGCCGAAGCGGAAGACCTTGCTCACGACTGCGCAGGGGGCGGGCACTTTTACGACGCTCCTCGCCGCCGCAAAGGCTGCCGGTCTCGACGCCGCGCTCGAAGGGAAGGACGACCTCACCGTCTTCGCCCCAACCGACGAGGCATTTGCAGCGCTCCCCGAGGGCACCGTCGCGAGTCTCTTGAAGGAAGAAAACCGCAAGAAGCTCGTCGAGCTGCTCACGACTCATGTGGTTTCGGGGAAGGTCTCCGCCGGCGACGCGCTCAATGCCGGAACGGCGAAGTCGCTCAGCGGTGCTGACCTGAAGTTCGAGATCAAAGACGGCCTTTTCACAGTGAACGGTTCCGTGATCCGCTCCGCGGGGATCGATGGTGGAAACGGAACGATCCATGTCGTCAGCTCCGTGATCGGATTCCCGGATTCTGACTGCTGCGCCGATGAATGCAAGAAATCGTGCGATTCAGACTGCCCCGCGGAGGAAACGACGAAGACCACGGAAAAGACAAAAGCCGACTCTTGCGAAAAGTGCCCCTCCACCGCCGCCGCTGGCATCGAGAAGATGAATGCTAGTGACCTCATCGTCGGAGCAATCGAGCGGGGTGTCCCTCTCTATAATAGCGGGAACATCAGCGAATGCGCCGACGTTTATGAGAATTGCCTCCTCGCCCTTTCAAAAAGCGAGCGGCTCGACGAGCGCACTCGCGAAATGCTGGGGAAAGTCGCTGAGGCTGGTCAGAAGAAGGATCCCGACAGCCGCGCCTGGTTTTACCGGAGCGCGCTCGATCGCATGATGGAGATGCTTTCCGCGCGGAGCTGAAGATCCCATTTTCAACCCGGGACATCCCCTGCTTGATCCAAATTCCACGGAACACTTCACCTTTTTCATTTAGGTTCCCAGAGTCGTGGACGGTGACTCGCCGAAAAACTTCCGATACTCGACCGAAAACCGACCAAGGTGGCTGAACCCTGCCGTCCTTGCGCACTGCCCGACTTTGATTAGTCCGGGGTCGCCTTCACGCAGGAGAGCGCGCGCCCGCCGCAGGCGGCGAAGCTTGATGTACTGAAAAGGACTCACCCCGATGATTTCACGAAATGCGTATTCGAGACTGCGGGAGCTGACCCCGGTGACGGAACATAAATCAAAGAGAGACACCTCTCCGTCCCCGTGCGTGCGCAGATAGTCGTCAGTCCTCGCGACGATTTCTCTCCGTGCCGAGCGCGACTTCATCGCCCCTTTCACGGGGAAGTGAGATTCCGGAAGCGCCTCAAAGATCGCGAGAAGGATCGAATCACGGATCGCGGTTCGTCGATGCTCCAAGTCAAAAAGAGAGGGTGTCTTCTCTGCAAAGCTGATCGCGCCCTGCACCGCATGAATAATTCCCATTGTCGCGGGACTCGTGTCGAAAAGATTTCCCGTGATCACTTCGTAAGGGACAGCCTCCGGACCGGCCCAGTCTGAATAGCGGGCGAGAAAGATGGCACGGTCAAAAATGAGCGTGGCAATGACGGCATCGGTCGCGACGCGTGAAAATTCACACGCATTTCCCCAGCCAATCACGGTGGGTGTGTCGACCACAACGCCGTTCCAACGGTTTTCCCCTTTCCATCGCAAAGGGATGCTGAATACCTCAAGATCCGCGTTCCCCGATCCATGGACGGCGGTGCGATTCGGAACATCGGCGAGGAGCACATCAAGCCCCTCGAGATCAATCCGGAGCATATTCCCCCAACTCCGTCCGGCTCCCAGTTGTATAAACTCCCCGTCGCCGCGGCGCACCATTTCCGCCATCTGATCACACTCGATCTGTCGAAGAAGGTGAACATTTTTCGAGGACTCCGGACCGTGTTTTTCTTGAGCCTCCATAGGTAGGTTCTAAATAATACCATAAGCCCCTGATTTTGAACACTACCAAAGATCGTGGACATATCGGAATTCCCTTTGTCGGTTTCAAAGGGGTCGCTATCATCCCTCCATGCGTGTTTTCTTTATTCTCCTTGCGATCACCCTGCCAATCCTCGCTCAAGTCGGGAACATCTACGATGAAGCGCCGGAAATCGAAGCACCCTACTTTCAAGTTCGCTATGAAGCCTCGACAGAGGCGGATGGGTTGAAATTTCCGGTTCGCTACACCGTATGGATTCCGGAAAATATTGAGACCTTGCGCGGCGTCATCGTCCACCAGCATGGTTGCGGCACTGGCTCCGCGAAATCCGGACTCACCGGAGCGTTCGATCTTCACTGGCAGGCGCTCGCGCGAAAGCATGGCTGCGCGCTCCTTTCTCCCACCTACGAGTATGAGGAGGATCGATCCTGCGCGATCTGGTGCGATCCCACCCAGGGTTCAGACGCCGCTTTTCAACAAGGCCTCGCTGACCTCGGTGAACTCTCCGGACACCCCGAACTCGCCGAAGTTCCCTGGGCGCTCTGGGGCCATAGCGGCGGCGCTTTCTGGAGTGCGATCATGACGGCGCTGCACCCTGACAGAATCGCCGCGACCTGGATGCGCTCCGGAGCACTGCCCATGGAGCAACGCCCCGACCGCGAAGAGGTCAAACTATACGAAGTCACCGCAGCAATGCTCGCCGTCCCCATGATGGCCAATCTTGGCACCGGCGAGGGCGTGACCGTGAAAGAAGGCCGATTTGCCGGAGTCTGGCCTGCCGCTGAATTATTCATCGGAAAGGTCCGCGAAATGGGTGGCCTCGCCGCAATCTCCATCGACCCCCTGACCGATCACCAATGCGGAAACCAGCGCTATCTCGCGATGCCCTGGTTCGACGCCTGTCTCAGCGCGAGACTTCCCGAAAACCACGGTGCTCCGATGAGAAAGATCGATCCAGCCTCAGGCGTTCTCGTCCCCTTTCATCAGGGTGAATCAGTCGCCATCGCCGGTTTCACCGGTGATCCAGCCAAGATGGGATGGCTTCCGAATCAAAAAATCGCCGACGCCTGGGAAACCTACGTCATCGACACTACCATCGCCGACACGACCCCTCCCCCGGCTCCCCTTGATCTGAAATTGAGTGAAAACGGCACCCTGTCCTGGCAGGCTCACGCTGATCTCGAAAGCGGCATCGAGGGGTTCGTCATCAAACGAAAGGGAGAAATCATCGGTGAACTTCCCAGGAAGAACCGCAATCCGTTCGGACGCCCTCTGTTCCAGGGCCTCCAATACAGCGACACCCCTTCCTTTCCGCTCCAGAAAATGGAGTTCATTGACCCTGAGCCTGCTGAGTCAGTCGATGCCTACGAAGTGGTTGCAAAGAACACCGCCGGACTCAGTTCGTAACCGATCGCGCTCCGGAGTTGGAGTGAGGCCTTCAGGCCTTTCCGTAGCAAACCGCATTCGTCGCAAAAATGGCGAAAGCAATCCCTGCAACCCCCTAATTGCCCCCTACCCCACCATATATTTGAGATCTGAAGTCGTCGTCGGATAGGCCCAGAGGAAATCCTTTAGCTCAGCGGCAGGAATCTTGTAGGCAATCGCGAGAGCGAAAGTGTTGATCACCTCCGCCGCGTTATGCCTCACGAGATGAGCGCCGAGAACGAGCCCCGTTCCATTGTCGATGAGAACCTTGTAGGCCCCGTGCGCTTCGCCAATCCGTTTTGACGAGGGCCAGCCTGTCGTCGTCCCGCGATTCACGCGAAAGTCGAGTCCCGCCGAGACGGCTTCCTCCTCGGTGAGACCGACCGCGCCCATGCTTGGAATCGTGAAAACCGAAGTCGCGATTTTCCCATGATCCACCGCCACCGTGTTGCCGTAGATCAGGTTCTTTGCGGCAGCCTTGCCATGATCATCCGCCACCGTCGCAAGCATGATCCCGAGCGAGGCGCAGTCACCGATTGCGTAGACTGCTTGGTTGCTCTTACTTTGCAAAAAGCCGTTCACGGAAATACCGCTCCGGTCGTGATCGACTTGTCCTTGATCGCCCTCCAGCACGCTTAAGTTCGGAACCCGCCCCGTCGCCGCAACAATGAAATCAGTCTCAATCTGCTCCCCTTGATTCGTCGTGAGGCATAACCCACCTGCGACCGTCTCAACCGCCGTCGGCGAAGACTCGAGGAGAATGCGAATTCCCGCCGCCCGGCTTGCCTCCACCACGACATCGACGATCTCAGGTTCGAAGCCTTTGAGGACCCGGTCCGATCGATGCAGAATCGTCACCTCGGCCCCGGCCCGCGCTGCAATATGAGCAAACTCGAAGGAAATGTAGCCACCACCGACAAAGGTGACCCGCCGTGGCAAGTCCGCCAGCTCCAGAAAATCATCGCTCGTGTGAAGATGCTCCGAACCCGGAATCTCAACCGGGCGCGGAGTCGATCCTGTCGCGATCACGATCCGGTCAGCGGTGAGCTGTTGCCCATCGTCCAGGGTCACTTCGGTCGGTCCCGAGAGCACTGCCCGATGCCGGAAGGTAGCAACTCCTTTTTCTTTCCATTCCACCTCCTCGGCTTCCGGTCGGCCATCGAGGAATTCATTCTTCAAAGCCTGAAGCGCTGGCCAGTCCGTCTTAGGCGCGGACTTGATGCCCTTGCCAACGAGATGCTCACCACTCGCGACTGCTTCCGCGTTTGCGACGAGGTACTTTTTCGGCTGACAACCACGTAGAGCACAGGTGCCACCAAAAGGGCGCTCATCGACAATCGCGACACGTTTACCCGCATCGATGAGGCCGTAAGCGCAGTAGGCAGCGGAAGTTCCGGAACCGATAATGATGACGTCGAAGTGGCTGCTTTTTATCATGAGGTCTGTATGAGGGGCAATCGATTGAATATCGCTCATGCAGCGTTCGCTGAGTTCACTTAGGCAGGCAACCTCATAAATTCACGAATAAGGGCGGCAATGTCTTCCGGTTCTTGCCCCACGCCCGTAAGCAACTTTCCCGTCGAGATCGATCTTACGATCCCCGAGATCGGGTAGAGAATTTTCACGGAAGAAGAAAGCTGGAAACGACTCGGTCCGGGAAAATCTTGAGGAGATCCCCCATCCCCCTATTGTGGGCCGTCGCGACACCGATAAGATCGAGTTCCGGAAACAGGAGAATGAACTGCCCTCCCGCGCCACGGCCGGAAATGCAGTCAATCTTACGATCGCCGACCTTCATGTCGTGTCGCCACCAGAAATATCCGTAGCTCGTACCCTGCGGGTTAGTGTGAAGTCGACTCGTCGCTCTTTCGACAAACGCTGCGGGGATCAATTGCTCACCCTTCCATTTGCCTTGATTCATCACGAGCATTCCCCATTTGATCATGTCGCGGGACTGCATGCTGCTGCCGGCGGCTGATTTAGGGAGGCCGCTGATATCTGCCTGCCAGCCGAAGTTTGTGATCCCCATCTTTCCGAGCACTTCAGTTTCGATGAACTCGCGAGCGGTTCCGGGAACCACCGTCTCGAGGATCTGCATCGTCATGGACGGGTCAGAGCCCTGATATTTAAACTCTCGCGGAGTCTGAGAAATTGGAGCGCTGTTCTCGAGGTAAGCCTCGATCTGCCCCTGCCCTTTGAGCTGCGCAGGGCTCTTCATCAATCCCTTCGCCTTCTCCTGATCAATCCTAATCCCGGAGCGCATATTCATTGCCTCGGAGAGCGTGATCTTATCAGCTCCCTCGACGAGCTTACTTTGATCAATCCCGGTCAGGAAACTGACGACCGGCTTGTCGAGATCTTCCATCGTGAGATACCCAAGCTGAATCGCCCGACCGAGAGCCATCGCAGTGTATGATTTCGTGATCGACATCTGATAGTGCGGAAAGTTCGCCCTGCCTCGTCGGTAGTAGGATTCAAAGATCAGCTGACGGTCTTTCATCAGAAGGAGGCTGTCGATTTCACCGTGATCCCCTGCCACGATTTCGCGGACAAATTGCAGAATGGCCCGCCTCTCTGCGATGTCTTTGGTAAGCGCCCCGACTACGATGTCGTCTTCCTTTTTCTCAGGACGAGTGCTGATGAAAGGTTCTTCGAGATCAGGCAGCTTCGCTTCAAGCGCATAGGAAACATCAGCTGAATTCAGATCGGTGACTTCCGGCGCGAGTCCATCGGCGGACTCCATCTCCTCGTGGTCTTGAGATTCTGACACCGTCGCCGCGCTCGAGCCATCACTCACCTGGGTCATCGCGGGGCGCTCCCAATCGGTGCTCTCCTTCCCCTCGATCTTGGCCGGTTTTTCAACCTCAACGACTTCTCCTTCAGGATCGAAGAGCGACCAGTCGTCAGTCCGGAAGGGCGATGCCGGCAAGCCTTCCTGATTGTAGAGCAGGTTTCGCTGCGATGGGTTCATCGCCCACGCGTAGCGAACCGCCACTGGTTCCGGCACGGCTGACGAAGAAACGGTCACGGAGCCGTCATTTATGAGGGCCTCGGCCCAGTGCCATTGCTGATCCTCTCCCGCAATCGCGAAAGTGTTCAGTGCCTCATCGGACCTTGCCGCAGAGAGACCTGATCCCAGTGAATCAAACTCAAGAACGATTCGATCATCGTCGACACGGTGTGATTTCAAGCGTGGCCCGGAACCGACAATCTCTTTGCCATAGGTTTCTTCGAGCGCGAGCAAGGCATGACGAATCCCAATCGGTTTCTTATTCTTCGGATGCAACGCCACCTCGGCACCTGTATCGATCGAGACAGCCATCGCCGTATTTGCGACCTCTCCGGCAACGAGACGCATCGCCTCCCGGCTCACCGCCCGTGGAGCAGGAAGACCTTCGACCGGCTCAGTCTGCGGAGAGGTCCAGCTCGGCAGTTGGGTGAATTGAAAAGGAAACTCTCTCGCGACATTCCCGCCGGAAAGCTCATGCCACGATCTTCGGTAGTAGTCGATGAGGAGAGCGAGCTGTTCCCGGTAGTGCTCTGCCTGAGGGGCGTTCTTTGCATTGCGCTCGCCCTGATACCAGATCACCCCGCGGATGCCGTAAGGTCGGACCGGATAGATCATCGCGTTGAAGAGATGGGCCGGATATTGATTCCCAAGGTTAGCGGGTTTCGTGATGATAGGTGGAGACCACGCTCTCACGTTATTTTTCATCGTCTCACCCGCGTCCATTCTCACGTTGTATTCCCCGAGCTCCCTTTCCCACACGGCGAGAGAACTATCCGCGCTTGCTCCTGACGAGGCCTGACGTTCCGCCGATCGATCGAATTCCTCTTTGTGCGCCGCGGCGCGAGGGTCATCCTTCTGGATTTCCCAGGGCATCCACCCTTCGATCGGAGTGCCTGCATAGGCCTGCTGAATAATCCCAACGGGGACGCCAAGCTCCTCATGGATCGTCTTACCGAAGTAGTAGGAAACCGCCGAGGCCTCGGCTGCCGAATCCGGATCACAAGGCTTCCACTGTGAGAGACGATCGCGTGGCGCCTCGAGAGGCTCATGCCAATGTTCCCGTGCCGCTTTGAAAAGACGGAAGTTTGGGAGATCAACATTCACTTCCTTCTCCGCTTCGAAAGAATTTCCCATCGACCAGCCCATGTTCGACTGACCGGCGCAGAGCCAAACCTCACCAATCGCGACATTGCTGATTTCGATCATGTCCGTCTTCCCGATAATCGTCAACGAATGCCCCGTGCCGTGTTCGGGAGTAGGCAGAAAGAGCTTCCAATTCCCGTCGTTCCCGGCCTGCGCCGTCTCTTCCTCACCCCAGCTTGCCTGCACCGTGATTTCCTCGCCAGGGTCAGACCAACCCCAAACCGTATTCTTCGTCTTCTGCTGAAGAATCATGTCGTCGCAGAAAAGCCGCGGCAACTTCAGCGTGTCAGTTTGAAACTCCTTCGGAACCACTGAGGCGGCAGGAGTATCAGGAGCCGCGGATACGTGAACACAGAAGAGGGCGAATGCTAGAATCAGAAAAGGGCGTTTCATCAGGAATTAGAATTATCCGAAGACGGTCTCGATCCTCCAAACGCTCATTAGAAGAAACAGTCGACTCCCAGACTAATCTATCATTGCCCGAGACCTGCCTGGATTACAATTCCGGTAACGCGTTGATATAATAAGTAGGGCCGGTCGGACTTGAACCGACGACCAACCCCGACGCAGTCGGGGCTGCTCTAATGACCCTCTTTCAAAAAACGGATCGCCTTCGCGGGACTCTTCCAGCGTTTCAGCATCCGTTCGACCCGGTAAGCTTCCTCCATGGATTCAAATTCACGACTGACCACCAACTCCATCGGTAACCCGAGCCTTTTCGTCGAATGCACCATCCCTGAGTTGTGACGTTTCAACCTCGCTTCTACCCCTTCGGTCGCTCCGATGTAAAACCTCCCGGAAGTCCCTTTTAGAATGTAAACGAAAGCCATCAACTCAGAGTAATAAGTAGGGCCGGTCGGACTTGAACCGACGACCAAGGGATTATGAGTTTCTTCCCGGCCACTTGACGAGAATTCACCAGACTGAACAAGACTTAACCTTATTCGACTTGTTTTCAACATGTTACATAAGTTGTTACGTCGATTATAGTTCAGTATTATCTATTGATGTGAAGTCTCGATTGCCCTATGATTGCCCTAGGCCACCGCATAGGGCAATCTGAATCGATGAGCGAAAAGAACCAATCTGCAGGAGCAAACATCTTCTCTCTGTTCAAGCAGAAAGGAAGTCGATTCTATTCCATGCGTCTGATGCATCGAGGGAAGCGTCGTCGATTTTCCACGGGGAAGTCTAGCCTGAAGGATGCCAAACTGGTCGCAAAGCACATCATGGCCGACATCGAGAGCCGCGGTTTCGAAGATGCAGTCAGGATTCATTCTCGTCGGAGAGACGAAGTCCCTCTCGATCCTACCATTGAAGAGTTTGTCGATCTTTACCGAAAGCTTTCGGCGTCCTTTGATAACACTCCATCAAGAACTACCCGCGAACGGTATATTCGAAGCCTTGTGCGCATAGCGACCCGGACTAAGGTCTCTCGCATCTCGAAGCTGGATGCTGCGAAAGTCGAGCAATTCAAGCGACTCTACATGGAGGATGCTCGCGAGCAGAATCGAGCTGAGGGAAGCCTGCGGACGACTCTCAACGGAATCCTGAGAAATTCAGCAGCTCTCTTCTCTTCTCATGCTCTCCAAGCCTACAAGAGAGAAGGCTTGAACCTGGAAAATCCATTCGCGGGCGCCCAGATGCGAGGGATCCGCCTAAAGCCTTATTCCCCCCTCCCCCGGGATCTCGTAAAAAGTATCTGGAAGGGAGCTGCGAAACTTCGAGACGGTGACAAGAAAGCAGATGCGCCTGACCCGAAGCTCCCGACAAGGGAACAATTCGATTTCCGGGAACCACATCCTGATTCCTACGTTATCCTGCTTCTTGAGATTGGACTTGGTCTACGTCGCGACGAGGCGGACAAAGCGGAGTGGCAGTGGTTCTTTACCGATTCGGAAGGCCGACAATATGTTGAAGTCAGAGAGACACCCTTTTTTATTCCAAAATCTAAGCAATCACGAGTTATACCGGTGGAAGAAGCACTTTGGAAATCACTTAGGGCGGCGAAATCGAATGACCACTTCGTAGTTGAGGGCGTTGATCCGAAACCGATTGATCGAGAATCAGAACTTAAGTCAAAAGTCTACCGGTGCGACCGGGCCCATCGCTCTCTTGTCGCTTGGCTGCGAATGATGGGGGTGGACGATCCAAAACCTTGTCATCGTCTCCGCAAAGAGTTTGGATCCTATATCTCTACCACCTTTGGATTGTTTCAGGCGCAACAGTTTCTTGGGCACAGCAGCCCCAGCGTCACTTCTGACTACTACGCTGGATTGACTGAATTGCCTTCTATCAAACCGTCACAGATGGGAAAACAAAATGGGAAAAAGAAACAATCCAGAAAACGATAAAACAAGTGAAGCGACAGAGCCTACGAATGGGAGTGACTCAAACGCACCCGTCACCGGTCGCAACTGGCAAATCGCTAAGCTTGCCGCGACATTGTTGAAGGGAAAGGAAATTGAAGCGGCCAGCAGTCCAACGTGGACTTGGGCCGATGAGTATTTTCATGACCGAGCTGAAAACGCAATTCGCCAAAGCCGTACGCTGCTTCAACTAGCTGAAGCTCCCATCCTTCAAAAAACGAGTCTATACCAGTGGTTTGATCCAGGTGAGGTGTATTCGGTGTCGGAAGTTTCGACTAAAATAACGGAGCTGGAGGGCTGGAAACTTGCAAAAAATGAAGGAACCGTGCGGGAGAAGCTTATAAAATCAATTAACGAAGGATGGACCGCCCGCATTGAAGCAATGAAGGCGGACCCGCAGGTAGCGCTCGGAGATGCCTTGAGCATACGTGAGCAACTTAGAACTGCACTTCAACCAATTCTTGATAATCCGGAGTCACGCCGGCATCTCCCCAAGATCGAAGACGCGACGAGTCGATTCCTCCATGAACTCATCGACGATCGAACCCTCTTCACGGACGAAGAGATGACAACGATAAAGTGCGAGCGAGATGAAGAACTTCGGGATTGGTGCTTTTGCGAGGATCTCTCTGACAAGAGTATGATGAAAGTAAGAGCGCACGAACTCTTTCGCTTCGCTGAAGAGAAGAATATTATAAACGACAAGTGGCGCCCCATCGAGCTGCGACACCTAGCGGAGAAGTTTCGCGCCGAGCACCCAGGTAGAGTCATTTCAGTTCGGAGATCTTTCGCCGCGTTTAACGAGAGAAACAACAACTCGACATTATTCTCATATCCTTGGAGCTCCTAATCTCGGGAAGGGCTCAATTTCTTGCCCATCGCCCTCACTTCTCTCCCCTTAATTCGACAGAATGCGCGCTAGCTGAGTCCGCTAAAAAAAAATCATTTTATTTTCAGCCTAATCTTGGAAGCGATCAGAACTGACGCCACCAAAACCAAGACAAAAGGATCCTGCTGAGTGGAGGAACAGCACAAAAGCCGTTCAAAACATCGCAATGCGTTCATTTAGAGCGATTTGCAGCTTATTCAAAATTGATCCAAACTCTTCGAGACTCGCCGGCAACTGGCGGGATTTAACAAGAGTAGACATCAATGAAAAAGAATAAGAATGAACCGGAACGAATAACGTTTCGCGTAAAGGAAGTCGCGGCAATGACCGGAATTCCAGCATCCACTATCCGGAGCCGGATTCGATCAGGAGAGCTGAAGACTGTGACAGGGTTTGGAACCTGGCTGGTCGAAAAACGGGAGCTGGACCGCTTCCTTAAGGACACCGCTGTCGGCGGAAGCAACACAAACCCAGAGAAATAATAATTATGAACAACACAGCAATCAGTCCGGCAAGCCCGGACGACAATACCCAAAACGAAAAAGACCCCACCCAACGCGCTAACGATAAGAGGGGTCATGAATGCGAGAGCATCCAACAAGATTCTGCACTGGATCCGGCAGAAAGTCAATCGACAGAGAGCGATCTCAATTTGGTCGAATTTGAAGCTTCTACGCTAGAACCATCGGATGGCTGTGAAGATCTCGATGATCCAGCCAGCGAAGCAGCACTTGGAGCACATGCGTGGCGAGAGCCTAGCGGCCAAGATTCCAATCCTCTGTCCCACAATGAACCTCCTACCATCGACATCGAGGCTAGTGTGATAAAGGAGTCAACGGACGACCTGTCGTCTGTTGAGGAGACGACAATCCCCAGCGACTTGACCGACTCAGGTATCACCCTCACGGGGTTCGCCGAAGCGTCCCCTGAGCCGCTCGATCCAGAGGATCTGACTTCCTACGCGATCACCGATGATCCCGAGCAGGCATTTACGAAAAAGGCGCTCACCACAGTGCCGGTTCGCAAGCCGACGAAGGAGCCGTTCATTCGAACCCTACACCAGGAAGGCGGGTGGAACATCTATCCGCTACTGGAGCTCAAAGAGGAAGGAAAAACCTATCTCCTTTCTCCACCGATTGCAGCGGCACTCGAAGCAGAAGTTGAATCGACGCTGATAAAGGCCCGTCTTGTTCCGGCGGTAGATCGACAAGGTAATGTGTTCCTATGGCCCCTGAAAGTCTCGGATCGAGAGTGCGATTGGCACATCAGCGCTTACCGGGCAGCGATCCTCGCTAAGGACAAGTGGATCCGTATGAAGTCGAACATGGCGGCCGGGGTGTATGACACTCTGATCGCGGTCGCTCAGGATGCGGAACCGCAGTGGCCGGAAGAAGACTTCGCGACACTGCTCAGGATCGCCTTCGAAGGACGTGTGATCACCCAGTGGGACCACCCAGTCCTGAAAGACCTCCGAGGCGAATGAAGATCGATCCGCTCAAAATATGGCTGGTGGATTTCGAATTCCACCAGCCCGAGGGCGAGGTGCCGCGTCCAATCTGTATGGTGGCGCGGAATCTCGCCACGGGCGAAACCCGCCGAGTATGGCTTTGGGAACGCAAGGTGGCTGAGTGTCCGATCCCGCTGGGTCCCGACATCTTGTATGTCGCCTACATGGCGAGCGCGGAGCTGGGCTGTCACCATTCTCTAGGGTGGCCTCTACCCGTTCACGTTCTCGACCTCAGTGCGGAGTTCCGCCTCCGTACGAGTGGTCGAACCCTCAGTAGCAAAAGGAGCCTGTTGGGCGCCATGACCTATTTTGGAATCAACGGCATCGACGCGACCGAAAAGAAGGAACTTCGGGAACTCGCCATTCGTGGTGGCCCGTTCTCAAAAAAAGAGGAGCAGGATCTCATGGATTACTGCGAATCGGATGTCGTGGCTCTCGCCCATCTGTTCCCAGCCATGCTGCCATATCTCGACCTCCCCCGCGCCCTTGTCCGGGGCCGATATATGAAGGCGGTTGCTCGTATCGAACGGACCGGGATACCCATCGCAATCGAAGAACTCGGACTCCTTCGGAAGGAGTGGAATAGCATCCAAAAAACCCTCGTTACAAGAGTGGATCGCTCCTACGAAGTCTATGATGGAACGACTCTTCGACGGGACAAGTTTCTCGCCTATTGCGATCGAGCCGGAATTCGCTGGCCCCGTTTGGAGACCGGACAGCCTTGCCTCAAGAACAAGGTGTTCCGACAAATGGCCCGCCTTCACCCGGAACTCCTTCCGCTCTATGAATTGAACTCCACCCTTGGTAAGTTGCGGCTGAACAAATTGACGGTTGGACTAGACGGAAGAAATCGCTTCCTCACAGGGACCTTTGGCTCGAAGACGGGGCGCAACCAGCCGAGTTCGGCGAAGGCCGTCTTCGGGCCGAGCCGGTGGATTCGTCATCTTATCAAGCCTGGGCCGGGTATGGCGCTCGCCTATATCGACTACGACCAGCAGGAGTTTGGAATCGCTGCGGCACTGTCAGGCGACGAGGCGATGAAGAGGGCCTATCGATCCGGTGATCCCTATTTGGAATTCGCAAAACTTGCGGGAGCCGCGCCAGCTGATGCGACCAAAGCCAGCCACCCTGAAATCCGTGATCAATACAAGGTCGCAGCCCTTGGGATCCTCATGGGGATGGGCCAGGAACTCCTGGGCGTTCAAACCAAGACTTGTGGAGCCATGGGACGCCGACTGCTGAGGCAGCACAAGGAGGTGTTCCCCGACTTCTGGAGATGGAGTGATGCTCAAGTCGACCGGGCCTACCTTGGTGAGCACCTCACCACCGTATTTGGATGGCAGTTGTGCTCGACTGACGAGTCCTCGCCTACCCTGCGCAATTTCAAGTTGCAGGCGAATGGTGCGGACATGCTCAGGCTCGCTGCTATCGCTCTTACGGAAAGAAGCATTCAAGTCTGCGCATTGGTGCACGATGCAGTTCTGATCGAAGCACCGATCGATAAGATCGAGGCAGTTGCCGCTGAAGCCAGGGCACTGATGACAGCGGCCTCCCGGGCTGTGCTCAGCGGATTCGAGATCGGGACCGACCTCGAGATCATTCGCTACCCGGGGCGCTACCGGGACGAGCGGGGGCAAAAGCTGTGGGAGACGGTCTGTGAACTAGCGGGGATACCCGAGGCGAAGGCCCTTCATTCTGACCACCCTCCTCTTCCAATCTGAACACCCCGTCCCGTTTCCTCTATATCTCTTACCTATATGAACACTAGCAGTGAAGAACCCAGCCTTGAGGACGTTTCCTACGTCATCGATGGCCGCACCGGCGAGTCTATCGCACCCGCACGACACGAGCAACGGCAGATAGACCGTGCAGTGACCCGAATGAGCCGGCGCTTCGTCAAAGGCCCTATCCCCCTCCCTTGGCTATCCAAGGCTCTCGAATTGACACCTTCAGCGGTGAAGTGTGCTCTCGCCCTGTTCTACCAGCGCGGTCTGAGCAGCAGTGACACGTTCAAGATTGAACCAGCTCGATTCCGGGAACTCGGAATCGCCGACACCGCTCGGCGACGAGGCCTCCGCGAATTGGAAGAACACGGCCTGGTCAGGCTCCAGAAAGACCACAGCAAGTCTCCCGTCGCAAATTTGATCGGAGCAGCATTACAAAACTAAGAACTCAATACAGCCCTACAATACAATGAAAAAAAAATATCCCTACGACAGCTATACCGCATCGCTGCCTCCGCTCAACTCGGGGGACTCCATCAGAATTGAATACGACAATCACCCCTACTTCATCTCTCGATCAATCTATCCCGATCAGCGGGAATACATCGGAATTTGTAGCCAAGTTGTCCGCGACAATTCAGAATTAACACTGCGCATTGAATTGCAAGCCGCACGCAAGGTAGCAGAAGCAATTCTAGACCTTTTGGATCCAAAGTTAGTGCCAGTTCCGACAGCGGAAGAAAGGAGAGAAATCAAGAAGGTCGACGAAATATCGACCAGGAACATGGCAACTCGTTGGGAGCAAGGGGAGGAAGCCTTACTGTTCTATCTCTACGTTCACACTGAAACCCCTTTATCTGAAATCGCGTGTATTATGGGGAGAACCGCATTCGCCCTTCGCTCTCATCTTAGAAAGCTGGGGGTTCAGCTTGCCCCGCTCGCGAAAGAGGAAGCTGAGAAGCTTGGCAAAGAGACTTAGCACTGAGCTACCTGTCGCAACACCCTTGCGACATTTTGATATCTTCGCGCCGCCCGTAGCTTAATCGCTATGGGCGGTTTGCGTTTTTAGACAGTTTCCCTTGCCAAGTCCCCCTTAATCTGGTTCCTACACCGTAGGATGAATCGATCAAAACTCACCGGGGCCGATATTAAGGTCTGGAGGGAAGGCATCGGACGGCCGCGTAGGTGGCTTGCCGATCAGCTCGGGGTATCCGCTAAGACAATCGAAAGCTGGGAATACGAGGTTCGGAACCCCGGTGGTCCTGCTCTGCGATTGTTGGAGCAACTGATGAAGCAATACCGCCCAGATGATTCAGCGTAAGCAGACTGGCCCTAGACGCTGCGTCGCGTTTTCTTGCGATTACTCGAGTCAACCCCGAGGCTGTCCCACCCTCTGTGTCATTCTCCGAGGGCCAGTTGTTTGAATTTGGCCTGTTTTCCGTAGTCGACCTCTTCTTCAACAGGGTTAAGTCTGAGACTCAACAGGGTATGGTTCACTTTATCGGCTTCGACCAAATCTCCGACGACATCAGCCGCATTACAGATAAGACTGCCCCTATCAATTTCATCCCATCCGAGATTGCCGAAAGTATTGCCGCATGAACAAGAAAGACCTTAGCGAACGCGACATCTGCACCAAGTTCATCACGCCCAAGATCGCGGCGGCAGGCTGGGACGTTGATAGCCAGGTCCGCGAAGAGGTGGGCTTCACCGACGGTCGCATTTACGTCCGGGGGAAATTACACACCCGTGGGGCGCAAAAGCGGGCTGACTACATCCTCTATTACAAGCCGAACATCCCCATCGCGGTGATAGAGGCGAAGGACAACAAGCACACCGTCGGCGCCGGCATGCAGCAGGCACTCGGCTATGCCGAAACCCTGGAGATCCCCTTCGTTTTCAGTAGCAACGGCGACGGGTTCGTCTTCCACGACAAGACGGTGTCATCCGGGGAGATTGAGAAAGAACTCTCACTCGATGCGTTCCCTTCACCCGAAGAGCTCTGGGAGAAATACAAAGCCTACAAGAACATTGGCGACGATGCGGCGCCTGTCGTTGCCCAGGAATACTTTTCTGACGGGTCCGCTCGATCCCCGCGCTACTATCAGCAGATCGCCATCAATCGCACTGTCGAGGCTGTTGCCCGGAATGAGGGGGATAACCGTCACTTGCTCGTCATGGCCACCGGCACGGGCAAGACCTACACGGCCTTCCAGATCATCTACCGCCTGTGGAAGAGCGGCCTGAAAAAGCGCATCCTTTTCCTCGCAGACCGCACCTCACTGATCGACCAGACGGCTCGCGGTGACTTCCGCCACTTCAAGGAGGCGATGACCGTGATCAAGCACAAGCAGATCGATACCGCCTATAACATCTACCTCGCCCTCTATCAGGGACTCTCCGACAACAACGATACCGACGCCTACAAGCAGTTCAGCCCGGAATTTTTCGATCTCTGCATTGTTGATGAGTGCCATCGCGGCAGCGCCCGGGAGAACAGTAAGTGGCGTGAAATCCTCGAATACTTTAAGAGTGCCACCCATATCGGCATGACCGCCACGCCAAAGGAAACGAAGGAAGTTTCCAGCTCCGAGTATTTCGGCGACCCGCTCTACACCTACTCGCTCAAGCAGGGTATCGACGACGGCTTCCTCGCCCCCTACAAGGTCATCAAGGTCACGCTCGACATCGACGCCGAAGGTTGGAGGCCACCTGCCGGATTCAAGGACAAGGACGGCGAACCCGTCGAAGACCGCATCTACAACCGCACCGATTTCGACAAGCACATCATCGTCGAAGAGCGCCGAACGCTTGTAGCCCGGAAAATTACTGAGTTTTTAAAAGGCAGCGACCGCTTCTCCAAGACCATCGTCTTTTGCGTGGACATCGAGCACGCCGAGGCAATGCGCCGGGAGATCGCCAACGCCAACCCCGACCTCGTCTCCGCCAACAGCAAATATGTGATGCAGATCACCGGGGACAATAAAGAGGGTAAGGATCACCTCGACGCTTTCATCAGCCCCTCGGAGCTCTACCCGGTCATCGCCACCACATCGAAGCTCATGACTACCGGCGTCGATGCGCAGACCTGCAAGCTCATCGTGCTCGACTCGAACATCGGCTCCATGACCGAGTTCAAACAGATCATCGGGCGCGGCACCCGGATCAACGAGGATTACGGGAAGCATTACTTCACCATCATGGATTTCCGCAATGTCACTGCGCTTTTCGCAGACGAGAAGTTCGATGGCGATCCTGTCCGCGTGAAGGAAGCCTCCCAGGACGACGATATTTCCGATACCGACGAAGAGTCCGACGACACAGCGATCACCGATGACCTGACCGGTGAGGAGATCGACTTCCCTGAGCCGGTGAAACCCGACATCCTGATCAAGGAAGATCCAGCCAGTTACGGCAAGAAGCATAAGGTCACCATCAATGGCGTCGAGGTCACGATCATCAAGGAGCGGGTCCAATACATGGGCTCCGACGGCAAGATCATCACCGAGAGCCTGCGGGACTACACACGCAAGAACGTCCTTACCAGTTACGCCTCGCTCGATTCCTTCCTCAACTCATGGAAAGAGGCCGACCGCAAACGTGTCATCGTCGAGGAGCTGGAGCAGCAGGGAGTCATCTTCGCCGCACTCAATGAAGAGATCGGCTCCGCTTTCGATCCCTTCGACCTTATCTGCCACGTCGCCTTCGAGCAAAAACCCCTCACCCGGAAAGAACGGGCCGATCAGGTGAAAAAACGCGACTACTTCACCAAATACGGCGACCTCGCCCGCAAGGTCATCGCCGCCCTGCTCGATAAGTATTCCGACGACGGATTCCTGGATCTTGAGAACCCGGAAATCATCCGCCTCGATCCCCTGAGCAAGCTCGGTTCACCCGTGGAGATTATCCGCGCCTTTGGTGGAAAGCCCGCCTACGATGCCGCCATTCACTCCCTGACTGACGAACTTTACCAATCTGCCTGATGTCTTCCCTTCGCCAACCAAGCGATTACCTCTCCGGTCTTGTGCACGAGCTGTGCAAGCTGCCGGCAGAAACGCCCTGGCTGGAGTTCAAGCACAACAACTCGGATCCAACCATGATCGGCGAGCGCATCTCTGCGCTCAGCAACTCTGCAGCGTTGGAGGGCAAGAGCGCCGCTTACCTCATCTGGGGGGTGGAGGACGGCAGTCACCGCCTGGTTGGAACATCGTTTGATCCAGTGATGGCAAAGGTGGGCAACGAAGCCCTGGAAAATTGGTTACGGCATTCGCTGACCCCTCCACTGCACTTCTTTTTCCATCCCATCGAAATCGAAGGCTTGCCAGTTGTCGTCCTTGAAATTCCCCGGGCGACACATACACCCATCCAGTTTAAAGGGATCGAATACATCCGCAGCGCCTCCTACACCAAAAAACTCAAAGACTTCCCCGAAATGGAGCGGGAACTCTGGCGGGTCTTTGAGAATACCCCCTACGAAAGCCTGCCTGCCACCGAAGCGCTCAGCGCGGAAGAAGTCCTCCGCTTGATCGACTACCCGGCCTACTTCGATCTCATGGGCATGGATCTACCGACCAACCGGGACCAGATCCTCGCCCGCCTCAAAAGCGAAAATCTGATCGCCACCGACGAGTCCGGAAAATGGAACATCCTGAATCTCGGAGGACTGCTCTTTGCCAAGTCACTCGCCGAATTTCCAAGACTCGCCCGCAAGTCCCTGCGGGTTATCCACTACCAGGGTCGCAACCGCATCGTCACTCTGCACGAGCAGGTGGGCTCCAAAGGCTACGCGAACGGTTTTGAGGGGCTGATCAGTTACATCAACGGCCGTCTGCCGCACAACGAGGTGCTTGGCACGGCACTGCGCAAGGAAGTTCCGATGTTCCCTGAAATGTCCATTCGCGAGCTCGTCGCCAACGCCCTCATCCACCAGGATTTTTCCCAGACCGGCACCGGTCCCATGATCGAGATTTTCGAGGATCGCCTGGAAATCACCAACCCCGGGCTGCCACTCATCGAAACCGACCGCTTTTTGGATTCGCCCCCCAAGTCCCGCAACGAAGCACTCGCCTCCTTCATGCGCCGCATCGGCATCTGCGAGGAGCGCGGCTCCGGTATCGACAAGGTCGTCCATGAAACCGAAGTCTTCCAACTGCCCGCTCCGCGTTTCGAGACCACGCCGCTGCACACCCGGGCCGTCCTTTTCGCCCACAAGGACTTCGAGGCGATGACCACCCCTGAGCGCGTTCAGGCCTGCTACCTCCACGCCTGTTTGCGCTATATGCTCCGCGATTTCATGACCAATGAAAGTCTCCGCGAGAGGTTTGGTGTGACCTCAGAGAAAATCGCCGCTATCAGCCGCATTATTGCCGCCACCAAAAAAGCCGGCCTCATCGTCCCTGCCGATAAATCACAAGGGAACAAATTCGCCCGCTACATCCCGCACTGGGGACGGTGACTCTTATTTTCGCTCATTTTCACTTCGACCGCATTTCACCATTTCTGAAAAATACATCCATTGATTTTCAACGACTTACGAAACAAGGAGCCGCATTTCTTATTTTCACTCGTTTGCACTTGAGTCTAAATCGCGCCCTTTTGTCGCACTTTCCCCCATGTCCAACATCTCAGCCATCATCAAGAACATCCGCAACATCATGCGGAACGAAGACCAGGGTATCTCCGGCGACGCCCAGCGGCTGGAGCAGCTCGGCTGGATGCTCTTCCTGAAAATCATCGACGACAAGGATCAGGAACTCGAACTCATCCGCGACCGCTACCAATCTGTCATCCCGGAGAAGTTCCAGTGGCGGAACTGGGCGGCGGATCCCGAGGGCATCACGGGCGAAGAACTCCTCCTCTTCATCGACCACCCCACCGACGGGCTCTTCGCTCATCTCAAGGAGCTTAAGTCCACCACCGCCCCCCAGCGGGCCGGGATCGTCCGCGAGGTCTTCGAGGGACTGAACAACTACATGAAGTCTGGCTATGCGATGCGCAAGGTCATCAACCAGCTCAACGGCTTTGATTTTAACAACAGCGAAGACCGCCACATCTTCGGCACGATCTACGAGTCCATCCTCATCGAACTGCGCGATGCCGGGAACAAGGGCGAATACTACACCCCCCGGGCCATCACCCAACTCATGACGCAGATGACCGCTCCCAAGCTGGGCGACAAGGTGCTCGACCCCGCCGCCGGCACTGGTGGCTTCCTCAGCGCCGCTATCGACTTCGTCCGCGAAAATGAAGTCCACACCCTCGATGACGAGGCCATCCTCCAGAAATCCATTACCGGCTGGGAATACAAGCCGGTCGCCTACGTGCTAGGCCTCACCAATCTCGTCCTCCACGGCATCGACGTCCCGGACTACCACTACCGCGACAGTCTCAAGACGGAATACAACTCCATCGGCCCGAAGCAGCAGGTGGAGGTCATTCTCGCCAATCCACCTTTCGGCGCCGGTATTGCTGATGGCGTCGAGACGAACTTTCCCTCCACCTTCCGTTGCAAGGAATCCGCCGACCTCTTCATCATCCTCTTCATCCAGCTCCTCAAGCCGGGTGGCCGCTGCGCCATCGTCCTGCCAGATGGCTGCATCACCGGCGATGGCTACAAGGAACGCATCCGCGAAAAACTCCTCACTGACTGCAACGTCCACACCATCGTCCGCCTCCCTCAGTCCACCTTTCATCCCGCCACTGTCTCCACCAACCTGCTCTTCTTCGAGAAAGGCACACCTACTAAGGAAATCTGGTACTACGAGCATCGCCTTCCCGAGGGGCAAAAGAGCTACTCCAAGAACAAGGTCATCCAGTTCGACGAGTTCGCCCCCATGATCAAATGGTGGGGCAAACGCAAGAAAACCGAAGTTGCCTGGAAGGTGAAAGTCAGTGATCTGAAGAAGGGTTTTGATTTAGACATGAAGAATCCGACTGGTTCTGATGTCGAGGAAACCTTGAGTGTCAAAAAATGCCTCTCCGAACTACAAAAATCTCTCGGAAAAGTAGAAGCCGCACTGAAAGCCGTCGAAACCGAATACGCTGGAAAATAGATGAAACGTATCGGCGATATTCTGACCCGCTACAAGGAAGCGGAAACCGTTAAAGATGAGGTGACCTACAAACAGGTGACCATCGGAACCAACTACAAGGGTGTCCGGCTTCGAGGAACCAAGAAGGGCATCGAGATCGGAACAAAAAATCAATGGCTGGTTAAAGCGGGGCAATTCATCCTCAGCCGGATCGACGCCCGAAATAGTGCCTTTGGGATTATTCCCGACAACTTGGAGGGCGCTCTCGTGACGAACGACTTCATGGCCTATGAGGTTAATGAAGACGAGGTGGAGCGCGGGTTCTTCAACGTCTTCCTGCAATCACCGGTGTTTCTCGACGCCTGCATCAAAGCTAGCCGGGGTAATACTAATCGCAAACGAGTGGATGAAGACTTCTTCCTGAACTTCGAGGTGAACTTGCCGCCCCTTCCCGAGCAGCACGACCTCATCAAAAAGATCAATAAATCCCGCGCGTCTGTCGAAATTGCGCAGCAGGAAATCACCCATCAAGAAACCCTCCTCACCAAGCTCAAGCAGGCCATCTTGCAGGAGGCGATCTCGGGCAAGCTGACCGCCGAATGGCGTGCCGCCCACCCGGACGTGGAACCCGCCAGCCAGCTCCTCAAACGCATCCAAGCCGAAAAAGCCCGCCTCATCGCCGACAAGAAAATACGCAAAGAAAAGCCCCTCCCAAAAATCACCCCCGGAGAAATCCCCTTCGAGATCCCGGAGGGGTGGGAGTGGTGTCGGCTCGGCAATATCCTAAATTTCTCGTCAGGCGACGGATTGACCGCTGCCCAAATGGCGGGCGGAGACGTTCCTGTCTTCGGTGGCAATGGCATCAACGGCTATCACGACAAGGCAAACATTGACACAGAGACTGTCGTAGTTGGTCGCGTGGGCGCGAATTGTGGCGCAGTGCATAAAACACCCTCAAGAGCATGGGTGACTGATAACGCCTTTATCACTACATTTTCGGATGACTGCCTAATGATGGATTTTCTTGTCCTGCTTCTCCATTCCCTAAACCTGAATCACTTATCTTATGACGGAAGTCAGCCGGTTATCTCAGGCAAGCGTGTTTACCCACTTCCAACACCCCTCCCACCCCTTGCCGAGCAAGTAGCCATTGTGGAACGGGTTGAAGCCCTCATGGCCACCTGCCGCGAACTCGAAGCCGAGATCGAGCGTTCCCGCACCCACGCCGCCGACCTCCTCCAAGCCGTCCTCAAAGAAGCCTTCGCTCCCGAACCTACATGAAGGTCGAGGATCAGGTTGTTGCGCTCGCCGCCGAGGCTCACGCTTCCCATTGGTCGGCAGGTAGCGACGTGTCCGCCCAGACCAGGAAAGCGCAGGCGATCTGCACACGTTGGCAAGAGGCGGTGACGCGGAAGTTCTCAGATCGGTTCCAAGCGGAGTGCGGGATCAATGGAACGAAAGGAGGACCTTCGCAGAAGATCGACCTGTTGGATCTTGAAGACCGGGCGGCCTATGAGCTGAAATCCTCGCCTAATAACGTCCACATGGAAATCTACCGTGACGTGTTCAAGACCCTCGTTTTCAACGAACGCAACCCGGAAGAGCACCTCAAGACACTTGTCTTCATCGCCCCGAAGACAGGCATCCAGAAGTTGGGAGCCGACTTTCCGAAGGATGTGCAGGCCATTTCCTCCCGGCTGGGCCTGAAACTCAAACTCAGGGAACTTGCATGAATCCGTTCGCAGGATTGTCGCCCCGAGAGAAAGAGATGATCGGGCGTTTTGTCGCAAAATGCGACCCGCCCCCGATCCTTCACCGCTACCGGGGAAACCCGGTGTTTGCCCTCAAAGAGATCGAAGAGTCGGAAATTCATGTCGCGGGTGTCGATGACATGAACGACCCTTTTGAATATCGAGCACCCCTTTCGATCGATATCGAAAAACTACGGTCGCAGATGCACGACTTCGCTTCTGAGCACCTGGGTATGGGCGCAGAGGCCGCCGAGGCGGAAGCGGCGGCGATCGATAGCTCGCACTTGGAGCTGCTGAAGGAAAGGGTGGGCCAGCTCCGCTCAGCATCCGGTCTGATCTGTTGTTCCCGGAATCCCCGCTCAAACCGCATGTGGGCATACTACGGCGGTGCGCACCGTGGAATCTGCATCGGCTACAACACTGAGTTCTCGCCTTTCTGCTTGGCCCGTGAAGTCGCCTACTCCGATCCCGAGCAACCAATCGATTTGCTGGATACCCTTGATCAGGACCCGACACTTCTCTCAGATCAGGTATCCTGCAGGAAGGGGAAGGAGTGGGAATTTGAAGAAGAGTTCCGCATTCCGATTGGCCCGTTCTCAAAGGAACATACTCGCCTCTTACCCATCGCGCCCGAGGCCATTGTCGAGATACGCCTGGGGGCGATGATCGACCCGGATTTCAAGAAGAAGGTTATCGAAGCGGCTTCCACGCACCCCAAACCTCCTCGCATGATTCAGATGGAATGCGACCACACGAAATTTCAACTGACCGAGACCCCGCTGTGAAAGCTCCCGCCAAGATCAGGGATTTTAATCGTAGTATTCGCGTGAAAAGGAATCCCGAGGCTGTTCGGCCATTTCTTTAGTCCACTTCATTCCTTCGTCACCGATTTTCGCGATATCCGGATCATCGTGATTGCTCAAAGTCTCGAATGTCTCGAACCAATCTTTCCAGTAGGTGTCTGAATCATCTTCCCAAGTGACATTTCGGTCTACTGCATAGGTTGTCGCTCTGGAAATCTCGGCTGGTGTGATTCCTGCAGCGAGGGCAATACGGGCCAGCTCGCTCCAACCGTCCGCCAGAGGGTCTCCGGATAAAACTTTTACGTAGCCGCTGCGCATCTCAGGTTTCGCCAAGAGGATCTGAAAAAGATCGCCATCTCTACCCACCAATTTTTCGGGCAATCTTGAACTCGACAGGTGATCGCAACGATCCAGGAGCTCGCGTCGATGGTCTATCGTAAGACCGGAAACAAGATGTCCTAGTTGTTCCTCTCCGTAGTATGAAAGGATCGGCGCATCTGCGGCCAGGACTCGGTCGAGCACGTCGAATGAAATTGTCGGGTCGCTACGAATCAGTTCCTTCAGATCATAGAATTTTGTTTCATTCTGGCCGTGAAGAGTAAACTCCACCAGAGAGTCGACGATCACCTCTCTCCAGAGGTTCGCTACCGATGGCGGAATTCCGATTTTCGACCTTCGCAGAGATAACGCAGCAATGGCTCTGACATCGTCATCGGTGGACGCGAGTAGAACTTCCGAGCCAGGGCCAGTCACTTCGCCCGTGAGGCACACGCACTCAATCAATCCCAAGAACCGGGGGAAATATTGCTCCACGGTAGAAATTAGGCTTGGAGCTCGTCCGTCGAGGGCGAGGGAAATTAGATATCCGTGGATTCCCTCGATTTCGGTCAGAGACTCAGGATTCATTTCCTGAAGGACTTCTAGATGACTTTCATCTTCGACGATTGCACCGGCAGCCTTCGCAGGAAAAGTGGAAATTATTTCCGCAAAAGACTCAGCAGAGATTTCACGACTAGCGGCCCACTCCCGGGCGAATTCACCAATCATTATGGTGTCGTCCCGGTCTCCTAAATGCACCAACTGATTTTCCCACTCGTTCAAATCAGATGCGACTTCCTCCACTGATCTATCAGACCAGTCACGACCGAGTTGCTGTGCGGCAGATTTTCGCTCTGCGAACCTCTTCTCGTATCCGTCGTGGTAATCCTCCGCAGGATAGAGGGTCATGAATTCGGGAGAAACTTCTATTCCCGTAATATCGAGAGCATTTCTTTCGGCGAACAGCAGGAGTGACCGACCGACCGCTTGATTGTTTCCGACGAAAGGGATCAGGTCTGGAAGCATGGCTTCCGTCGTTTCCCTGATGAAGCTGTCAAACTTCTCGTCCGGTTCCTTCACCCCAAATTTGCCCGTTCGATGCCAGTCGAAGACGGTATCAAGCACACCGCGCCATGGGACAGTCTCCATTGATCCAAGAAGATCTATGAATCTGGGCCAGAAAGCGAAAACTTCTTCAGCGGTGGTGCCTTTCAAATGTCCATCTCTAAAATTGATGATCATCGGGTTGGAGGCATCGGTCTCTGTGGAACTGATTTTCAGTGAGAAAACTAGTTTGAGGATCTCGCCCGTAACAATCGGGTTCCCTTTGTTGGCCACCCAGTTTGTAACCGCATCCAGGAGGATTTTCCGGTTTCTTACTGCGTCCTTCGTAGTGCTGTGGACCCACTTTTCGAGAGATGCGAGGACATTGATATGTGTGGTCTCAGGATCCTGAAGTTCGGAATAAATCGCAGCGAGCATCTCCGGGACGAATTCTTCCGGGATGAAGTGCAGGGCAGAACTGATGATGGAATCACTGTATTGCTCGACCTTTGACACTACCCAACGGCAATTATCTGCGGATGTTTGCGCGATTGCTTCCCAAAGCTGAACTTGGTTTTCAGTCTCGACGACCTCTCGCAGTTTGGTTTCGGATATAGTCCCACCAGCCCGATACTTTGCGTAAATCATTTCCTTCACGCTGGAAGCGTTGACTCCCGGGGCTTCAGATAGACGACGAAAAATATCCTCTGGAAGATTTGTTGATCGAGCTGAAAAGAATTCCCGCACAAGAAGTGCGCTCCGAAGGAATTCAGGCTGCACCCGCAATTTGTCGGAGGCGACTTGCTCCAGCACACCGGCATGTTCAATGCGCTCAACTTGACGACGAATTTCCAAGGGGCGAATTTCGAGCGCTGAACCCACGGATGCATAATCGATTCCGGCGTCGCCCGAAACAGCAAATGCTGCAAGGATCTCGATCGCGTCGTCCCCGGCAGCATCGACCAGCACTGGCGCAAGATCCTTGAGAAGCAGCTCTCCAGAAAGCAACATTGCAGGGTCGGTGTCGAGTGTGGATCTCGTGATCGAAGCAGCAAGTCCTGGCATACCCCGGGATTGAGGTGCGGCGATGCGGATGAAGTCGTCACTAACGCGGATGCCTCTGGCCGCAGCGATCTCCTTAATTATTTCGGCGATGATCGGCCTTGGAAGCTTCCCGAGTCTGATTTCGACGTTTCCACGATGTTGGAGGTGGGAAGCAACCGCTTCTGCATCAAAAGGCCAGCAAATGGCTATGATCTGGAACTTGAGTTCATGCTCCCTTCGAGCGTGAGATAATCTGTCCAGCAGCTCCTCTCGTGACCCTGCATCGTCAATAATTACCGCCGTTGGAGAATCGCGTATTACGGCATGCATGACCTCGTTGGAGTCTGAAGAAATTGCGAATCTTGCCCCGGACAACCCAGCAATGTGTTCGAGCAATGCTGTTTTCCCGGAACCGGGCTGACCAAACAAGATGATGTCGTCTTGCGAATCTTTCACCTTTTCAATCTCAGCATCTCTGCCCCTCAGTGGATTTCCGTATTGGGGGCGCCTCCCTGGAGAGAACGGGGAGAGCGCAGGGCGAGCGATGGATTCTTGTAGGAGGGTCAGTTCTTCCCGCAGATCTTCCGAAGTAGCGGCAACTTGAGAAGAAAGCGTTTCGAGATCGATCCCGAGTTGGTGAGCTTGAGCCAGGAGGTCTCCTGTGGAGCCTTGGACTTCCTGGATCTCATCCTTGAGTTCTTGATGGCTTTTGCGACGAAGCCATTCCAGATACTTAGTGATGTTCTCCGCCTTATTGAGCTCCTTTAGGGCTTTCTTGGACGGGTCTCCACCGCTGGCCAGTTGGGTGACAAATCGAAGGAACGACAATCCTACACCAATGCCCTTTATGATCATTACGCCTTCTACCATCTGACTACAGTATCCAAGGAATGTCACTGAGCAGCTACAAATTCACTGAGCAGCTACAAATCTCCCGTTTGATTGTAACCTCAGAACGTAGGCAGCCTTTCCTGATTTGAGACTCGATTGATGGGGGGGACGGAGATCTTAGCTAAAAGAAAAGTCCCCCAAGAAGGCGCGACTTCTCTCCCGGCCCAGTCAGCTCAAGCCGACCAGTCCATCGAACAGGCCATTCAGGGCCTGGGGGCGGTTCATGACCACGTTTGGATTCGTTCCCTTCATGCACTCGGTCGCCGGATTAAACAAGGCTACACAACTACCCTGCCAACTTAATCCCCCCCATCCTCAACCAACCCAACCCGCTGCACAATCACGCCCGCCTCCTGTGCGGCCAGTTCTCGAAGCTGTTTACAGGTGGACATGAATCCAAGCATTCGCGCCACTCCGACGTCCTAGCCTCCCATTTCCACTCCGTAACTCGCACGGACCAGTTGACGTATGCCCACCTGAAATTCCTGAGGCTGTAGGAAATCAACCTTCTTGAGAGAGAAAGACTGTACCTCGGATCGATCGGGGATCTGCACTTCCCGCCTTGGGATGAGGATGACGTCCCGTTCTTCGATGACCCATCCCCCTTGAACGGCTCCATCGGTCCCCCTGGTGACAGCATTCTGAATCCGCCTATCTGCCCGACCAACGCCCCATGCGTCCCGACCCGGGCGATGATCTCGCTCCGAGGAATGGTCGACTCGACCACAACGATGTATTTCACGAGATCCATCATCCAACCGGAATCAACTTTATGAATATCCAGTGCAGTATCGACAATATGATCGGCTTCACCGTAGGGAACTCCGGACGGAGTCCTCCCGGACGCTTGTTAGCACGCGCCGAGGAAATTGCTTCAGCCACCCCGGACCACCGACCATTTTCCGACCCCGCAAATATTCTGGCAGGCTTTCATCTCAACAGGCTTACCCAGTCACAAGCCAACTAAATACACAACCCGTTTACGTTAATAAGGTTAAGGCAACCCTAAAGCCTTTTCCTAGCAACAATCAGTAAAACAGCATCTCGTTTATTACCAACTAGTTACTACGAAAATTCGCACCTCAATCGAAGCCTTCCGAAGGTGCAAACCAGCCGGAAATGCACCTCCCCAAACAGCGCAATCGAGGGACGACACGGTCTCAAAGAACCGATTTACGCTCCGAAGCAGTCAAAGTGACCAGTTTTTTGATTTTTGGAGCAGCTCACCTCCAGCAAATTGTCTTGGAGAGAGATTCCAGTTCGCTTCGCGGTTGAAGAAAATGCCGACTCGCTGAGGCCCCCACCCACAGCTCAGCGGAAGTTACCCTTGTTCAATCGGTATCCTTCTCCTGTCTAGAGCGGTCTCCCTGGGTCTTCGGGAATTAATATTCCTGAATTTCTTGTAGATCTCTTCAATAATGGCCAGTCCTAAAGGTTCCGTGAAGACAACTTCACTCTGCCTCCCGTCCCGGGTGAACTCGGAGACCTCGAGGATGATGCCCCGCGTCTCCTCCTTGAATCCGATCCAGATCATATCCTGACTTTCCGTCGAGAACTGGAGACGCGCAGGGGGAAAATCGATAGGATTTCCCCCGTTAAGATCTTTCTTCATTCTTAGCAAGTCGGGATATCCTCCCAACGCCCGATGGCAGTCAAGGGTCGACCTGGTGATCCGTTTAAATGACGCGCCAAGATCGCCGTAGAGCGTCGAAGCCGCTTTCACGCAAATGGCGTGACGTTTGTCAGGATCCCGGGATTCGCGATAGTCCTGCTGCATCAGATCATACTTATCCGTGAGAGCTTCAATCTTTGCGATGAGTCTCGTCGGAGCAATCTTCGATTGATCACAAATGTCGTAAAACGACCGAAAGCTCATGTCGGCCCCATCCTTCCACCGGCGCAAGCAATTCCGCCCAACCCCGATAGAGACGAGGTAGCGATTTAGCTTGGAGCCATATCTTCGTCGAAGCCGCTTTAAGAGCGCGTCTCTTGCTTGATCAGTAACTGTTCGAAATCTCGCCATAACCTTTTAGGGGTTGGATTCAGGTCAACTCAAACAGGCTTCAATGACGCCGGGGTTTCGTCAGTTGGCAAGGAGCAATTCTCCTTTCAACGCCCCTTCCACAGGCTCCCCCGGAAAGAATCCGCCAATTTGCCCCGCAGGTCCGCCTCTCCCTCAATCCCCTTCCCCGCTGAGCCTGGAGCCGATTGAGCGTATCTAAAGCTAGCCTTTGCCCCGCACCCTGGGGATAGCTCTGGGTGAATCCGAAGAAGTCTTTCTCTCCTCCCTCGTTTGACAGATAGATTAAGATTCGCTCATGAGATATCACGATCAGGAAACGGCCTTCGGAGCGATGCTTGAGACAGCAACGCAAGAGTTCGAAGGAAACCTGCGGCTCCCTCACCTCACCCTCTGCGTGAATGAAGCCACCGGGGAGTATCAATTTCTGCGAGGAGACGTCCCCGTGGAAAACGGTCTCCTTCAAAAACTCACCGAGATTGGGAAGCCGGAGTTGAGAGCCACATGAGGGTTCTAGGAGAAATCAAGACAATCGACGATTGGGAGCGATTCGGGGGGCCAGTCAGCGGCGACCAATGGGTGGACGGCCGCAGCGCGAAAGAACTAGCAAAAGCGTGGATGAGCAAAAAGGGCCCCCGAGTGCCCCGGGATTTTTGGAAACTCCTCCAATCCCATCAGGCGACTCGCGACCTGAAGATCGGGGACGTCTTTCCCGAGGCAAGACTGACCTTTGACGAGTGCGGTGGAAACGTTCGCAATTCGGACCTCGCTTTCGTCGGGACCAATCCCGGAGGAACGTTAGCTGTAACAGTGGAGGCTAAAGCAGACGAGCCGTTCGGGAACTACTCGATCTCAGAAGAAATTGAACGGTCTAAGCAACTCTTAGTAGCAACGCCGAAGTCAAAAAAGCTGGCTCGAATCGACGGCTTACTGAACGGCCTGTTGGGTCAGTCGACAGACTCTGTCTCCCCCGAAATCGGAGAACTACGATATCAGCTCTTCACGGCACTCGCCGGGACATTGGCGTTCGCAAAAGAAAACAACGCACAAGCAGCCGTAATGGCCATCCATGTCTTCCGAACCGATCTCACCACCAAAAAGAAGATCGAGAACAACGACGAAGACTATTATCACTTCCTGAATGTTCTGGAAAAAGTCTGCGGGACACAGTTATCGGGCGGCCCCTTTCACGGCCCGTTCCAAGTAGGAGGCTGTGATCGCTACACGAACCCTCCCCCGTTTTACATAACCAAGCTCACGACCGAATTGCGTTCTCTTCCAACCTGAGAGTGCCGACTCGCCGTTACCCCACTTTTCGACCAAAGACTCTACAGTGCTCAGATCCTCCCGGGATAGTAGACCAGCCTCGAAAAACCGCCGAGCGTAGTCCAAAGCTCTCGGAGTGATCGAGTCGGACTTACTCGCATTGAGATGCTGTGGAAGCCATTCAAGGTTCACCAGCAAGTTGTCCATTAGCGGAACGATATTCTTTGGCACGCTGTGTTCTACTTGTGCCTCTTTCCCGTCGTAGTCACCTTGAGTGATCGTCGGAGCTTTCCCCTTACTCAGGAGAGCCAAATTCTCGGAAGTGTAGAGCCCGTATCCAATCGCTTGCTCATGGTTCTCGATAAGGCGCTCGACCGTCAGTCTTTTCAGATTCGGCGGGACCTGTTCGACAGGCATAGCAGCGTCAAGGACTTCACGGAGATCGAGCCCCTCCTTCCAAACCTGATAAACATGAAAAGAAACCATTCTCATGTCGTCGTTCATCGCACGGGCGCCCAGTTCGTCGTAGTCACGGTTGTAGGCGAGAAACGGTCTCAGCACCGCAGCATGTTGGAGAATGTCGTCTCGCGTCTCAAGGGTCTCTCGACCGAACCACCCTCCTGCTCCCGCAATTAGGATCACCCCCACAAAACAGACTGAGAGAACGCCTCTTCTCGGTTCTTTGGAATTGGAATCCGGAAGCTGAACGGAGAGGTAAGGCTGCGACATCGATGAGAAAGGCTGAAATTGCAGTGTATAGAAAACACCAAATCTCTCAATGCTCTTTCCTGTTGCTGCCAGAAAAATCACTCTAGCGGCTCGCTTTTCCTAGTCTCCGGAAAACTTGGAAGACATCACTCCTCCCTTGGATCTCCGATCAAACGCTCGAGGTCAGCTTCCACCTCTTCAACTTTCGGGAAAAGATCTCCGACCTCGACCTTCAGAACCTTCGCGAGAATTATCGATTCGTAGTCGTAAACCGAGCGAACCTGGCTCTCGATTTTCGAAACAGCAAAGCGGTCAAGATGGTGCAAACCAGCCAGCTGCAATTTTGCGGCTAGCTCTTCCTGAGTCCATTCGAGCTGCGATCTCAATCTCCGAATTATCGGACCAATACTGTTTCGAAAGCGGTATGCCATTCCATCCACTGAAGGAGGCTTGACCCTGAAGCTTCGAAGCGATTAGATGTTGCCCCTAGGGGCAACAAGTTCCAGAATTTCACGATATGAACGCCTTCGAATTTCCATGCCCGTCCTGCTCGGGTGCCATACGGGCAGAACCGGAGCACTCAGGACAGTCTTCGCACTGCCCTCACTGCCATACACCCCTTATCGTCCCGCAGCCGCCTGAACAGGTTGGCCTTGCGAAAGAAATTCCGATACCGATCTCAACACCCAGCTCAGGCAAAACGCGCCGACCAGTGATCATAATTTCCGGCCTCGTGGCGGCACTATTGCTTGGTATTTTCCTCGCATTTAACTTCGGTATTTTTCCTTCTGGACACACCCCGATAGAGACGTTCTCAGACGATTCAAAAGGCTCTGAACAAAAGCCTTCGGGGAACAGCAACTCGCAAATCTCCGAAATCAACCCCCTAGAGCTTTCGCTACAACCCCTATCTCACTTCAAACAGAACAGATATTGGAAGGAATTTCTCGAATCTGAAGACCGGGTCGCGCAGCTCGTGAACTACGACACCAAATTGCGCAAACTAGCCGGTGGAGAAGAAGGTTGGATAGTTTCCCCGAATTCATCGAACGACCATCATTCCTTCCTTATGGGATTGAGCCTGGTTCAGCGCATTGGAAGATTTGAAGAAACGGCGGCAGATTCCAGGGATTCATCGCGCTTCGACGGAGATATTGACCGGGATTGGAAGCAGTGGTTCAAGCATCTTGAGACATCAGCTCTCGATGAATTCGAATATCGAGATCTCGTTGAATCGGAAAAGAAAGCCAAATCGGAAATCCTCTCTTTATTCCAAAAAGGGACACCTTACCGCGTGTCCTTTGATATCCTCTATGAACTCAACGACTACGACTTTGATCGAGGTGTCTATCCACTCAAGACGACATTGATTCACAAATCCGTCTTCGGCGATCTAGACGTGAGGTTTGACGAACAAGCGGCCATTTACATAGCTGAAGCAGACGCACGCCAACTCCGAGACGAGGGTGTCACTTCCATTTGCATGCGACGAGTCTTGCAGTTTGAATGGCTCGAAGGGTGGTTCTGGCTCCCGTCTTCAATCAAAGGGGAATCGATTACTCTTAGTCCCATCGACTCCCAAGAACTCCCCTCTCCCGAAACATGGACGCTCTCTGCTCCTGGAAACTCAATGCTTGCACTCCGTCGCGCAGGAACCAATACCACTCCTGATCCACGGATCTACGATTCGTTTTCCAATCTATTCCGCAACTTTCACGAAGAATACATGAGGTTTAGCAATGCTCACTACGAACCCCTCACATTCATGGCCGGCGAGGGAGGCTTGAGCGTGGACGAATACAGTCGAACGATTTCGACCCTTCAATCACGACGCGATACCACTGAATTATTCCAGCTTGACGAGCGACTGGATATAGTAAAAGCTCAATTCTCTCTATTAGATGCCCCCGAAAACCTCCAAAATCTCTTCGGCCGCTACAGGACTGGAGCCAATTTAGGCTTCCGATTTATGATGACAGGAAACCCACAAGCGGGCCTCAAGTCTCTACAAGGATTCCTAAATACACACCCGCCGATGAGGGAAACTTACGATTCAATTGTATCTGAGATTGAAAATCTTCGAGCCTCATCAGAACAACAGTAGAGGTCGCCTACGGGAGACAGGGGGCCATCCTTAGCGATCCACGAACCACAAGAGCGTGAGCCCGGCTGAAAACAATGGCATCTTAATCGTCATTTCAAGCACCTCCGGCTTCCCATGCTGCAGGGCCGGGAACCAGTCCGCCGACTCATAGAGGTCCATGTGATCTGCCACATCGGACTCAGGGAGGCGAGCCGAGCTAAATCGAGGAACTTCGGTCCCAGCCGCTACGTAAGGGAGTTTCTTTTTATCATCCGAGTAGCCCCTTGAGACATAATAGCTAAAAGAAAGGTCCCACCATACACGGCAGGACTTTTCCCTCGACACACCAGTCAGTTCAAACCGACCAGTCCATCGAACAGACCATGAAGGGCCTGGGTGCGGTTCATGACCACATTGGGATTTGTGCCCTTCATGCACTCGGTCGCTGCATTAAACAACGACCAGGCATTCCGAGGACGGAAGTCCTCGTAGCTTGGCTCGCGCCATTCCTTCAGCACGGCAGGGATCTGACTCGGAGTGATCGCCTGACAATCCACCGCCTTGATCACGAGATCGTGAGCCTGAGGATGAGTGACGCGACGATCCCGGTAGCGGGCGATGCGTTCATCGATCTGGAGGAATCGCTCCCCGAGACGACCGACCGCACGCGAGGTCAAGTGCCGTAGATCCCGCTGCGCAAACTTGGTGTGTTTGCGTGAGATCCTGACTTCCCCGCCAAAAGCGAGGTTGTCACAAACGAAGACTTTGGAGCCAGCGACGAGGCCGGCTGGATAGGTCTTGTCATGCGAGTTGCGGATGCCGACAACCCAACCGTAGTCACGATCCTGCCGACCCGGGAAGTTGACTTCAAGCAGCCCGAAATACCGTTGGCCCTCATGAGAAAGCGCATGGTGCTCTCCCGTAATGCGGAAGCCG
>Ga0075117_1000248_pt1 | contig 38173 bp, 34 predicted proteins | sample AntAceMetag02UKJ_FD_69789 | JGI IMG/M metagenome (GOLD analysis project Ga0075117, IMG submission 69789) | Saline lake microbial communities from Ace Lake, Antarctica - Antarctic Ace Lake Metagenome 02UKJ | ecosystem: Environmental > Aquatic > Non-marine Saline and Alkaline > Saline | place... | reverse complement strand
ATGTTGTTCGCCAGGAAGTACGACGTCTTCCCAGTGCGAGGGATCATGGCTCATCAATATCTTAAAATCGGTATTCTTTATTCCTGAAGAAGCTTTCTCTAGATCTCCAACTTTTATGAATCCGCCCCTGCCCCAGTTCTCTACGCCGATCAAGGCCAATTTATCGGCTCCTTTTGTTAAATAGCGATGTTCGTTTAGCAATAAATCATACCCCATTTTCTTTTGAAGGTCTTTTAAATCCTGCAAATTCTTCCTTTTGAGTTCTTGGGTCTCCCAAGGGATATAATCCCCGTAATCATGATTTCCCAATATCGAGTATTTCCCGTCCTTGGCTTCCAAAGTGGCGAAGAGATCGGCCCAAGGTTTCATTTCCTCGCTCTTGTTGTTTACCATATCGCCGGTAAACAAAATGACATCACTTTTTTGTTTGTTGATGAGCGATACACCGTATTCGATCATCTTTCGATTATCAAAACTGCCACTATGCACGTCGGATATCTGAGTAATGCGATAGCCGTCAAAAGCAGCGGGGAGGTCATCAAACTCTAGGGTGTATTTTAAAACCTTGAAATTATATTTGCCCTTGTACATACCATATAACAGCGCACCAAAGGGCAAGGCCGCCACACCAAGTGCCACCATACTTAAAAAACGCCTTCTTTCCGGAAAGGTAAAGCTGCGGGAAACACCGAAAAGCTTTTCATATCCGCCGGAGAACATCCTAAAAATATCCTCGGAAAAAAGAAAAATAATGGTAATGATCTTAAAGGTAAGTATGGCAAGCAAAAGCCCAAAGGCATAACTTTTAGGAACGCTGAGCACCCTGCCCCCTTCTTCACCAGCAGTAAACTGATAAATAAAATTAAACGCCGCACCGACAGCTATGGCTATGTACAAAAAGTAGATCCATGGCTGCCGCGCCACTGTTTTTAAGGCCTGTAGCACATACATGCTCAAAACGACATAAACGATCACAAATAATATCCAACGCAGCATAGTCCTTTTTTTACAAAGATATTTTTAGTAAGCCAACTAAGCGACCTTTTGCGGTTTATTTAACGGCTTTTACTACGGCGGAGACAATTTCCAAATTTGTTACGGCTATTCCGTCGTCATATAAAAAGGAGGCGGTATTCATAGGAACGCCTGGCCGATCTTCCAAGGTCTTAGAAAATCTGGCGGCGGAGAGGTGCAATGCCCTAAATCCTTTTTCTTTAAATTGATGTGCATTATGTTGATTGATTCCCGAGCCAGGCATAATGATACACCTCTTCACATGTTGCTGTAGTTCTTCCAAGAAGTCTATTGCCAATATGGCTGTTTTCCGTTGACCGGATGTCAGCACATAATCGACTCCAATCGACTCCAATTGCACTAGGGTTTCAAAGGGTTCCTTTACCCAATCAAAAGCCCTATGAAAGGTGAACTTTAAATCGCCCGAGGCAGTAATCAATTCGCTTGTACGTTCCTTATCTAAAGAACAATCGGGAAGGAGTGCGCCGGAAACGATTCCGGCAAACCCCAATTCCCTGCAAAGTGCAATGTTGGTCTTCATGATATCAAATTCAGCATCGGAAAAGGTAAAATCCCCACTTCTTGGGCGTATCAGCACATGCACAGGGATTTTTATTTTTTCCCGTACCGCTTTTAACAAGCCGTAAGATGGCGTAATGCCGCCAACGGCCAGTTCTGAACAAAGTTCAATACGGTCGGCGCCCGCTTCTTGGGCATTTAAGGCAGATTGTAAGGAATTGGCGCAAACTTCTACAAGCATAGGAATAAAAGTTCAAGGGTCAAGTTCAAGGGTCAAGTTCAAGGGTCAATTTCAAGAGTCAAGTTCAAATACAAATTCAAATACAATTCAAAAATCGGCTATACAAACCAACGCACTAAAAGGAGGTTTTAGAAAATATCAATTTTCTTGCCTTACGGATTTCCTATCACTTTTAAAGCTACTTACACACTTAAAACAACCAAGGGTATCAAAAAAGAATTACCAGTTTGGGCATTAGAGAGCTTCGAAATCGCTTATATTTAATCTCCCAAAAGTAAACAACCCAAACAATGAAAAGAAGAAAATTTATCAAAAATTCTGGCACGGCAACGGCGGCTTTGGTAGCCACTCCGTTTTTAACCTCATGCAAAGAAAAGGCACAGCCTTCAAAATCTGCCCTGGCGAAAGATAACCAAGCCACTTACCCCATTGTCATCTGCACTTGGGATTTTATGAATGCGTCGGCGAAAGCTTGGGAGGTACTAAAAGATGGCGGAAATGCACTGGATGCCATTGAGCAGGGCGTAAAAGTAGAAGAAGACGATGTAAGCAACCAAACTGTAGGGACGGGAGGAAGACCGGACAGAGACGGCAACGTAACCTTGGACGCCTGCATAATGGACAAGGATGGGAATTGCGGAGCTGTCTTGGCCATGCAAAACATAGCAAATCCTATTTCCGTGGCGCGCAAGGTAATGGAGGACACGCCCCACGTAATGCTAGCGGGACAAGGCGCCGAACAGTTTGCCTACGAAAAGGGTTTTAAAAAAGTAAACCTCCTCACCGAGCAGTCACGCTTGGAATGGCTGGAATGGAAAAAAACATCGGAATACAAACCCATTATCAACATAGAGAACCACGACACCATTGGTATGCTGGCCATTGATAAAAACGGGGATATCGCCGGAGGATGTACAACCAGTGGCATGGGCTATAAAATGGCCGGCCGAGTGGGCGACTCGCCCATTATTGGTGCCGGTCTTTTTGTGGACAACGAAGTGGGCGGTGCCACGGCAACCGGAGTTGGTGAGGAAGTTGTACGAACCGTTGGAAGCTTTTTGATCGTGGAATTGATGCGACAGGGAAAATCGCCACAAGAGGCCTGTGAGGAAGGGGTAAAACGCATTATGGCTAAAAACGAAGGGAGAAACGATTTTCAGATCGGTTTCATCGCTATGAATAAAAAAGGAGAAACGGGCGGCTATTGCATTCAGCCCGGGTTTACGTATAGGACGTATTCTGATGCTGGACATTTGAATAATCCTTCGGAAAGTTATGTTTCTTGATAGATGTGAGATGTTAGAACAGAGATAATAGAGAAGAGAAAAAAGACGGGGCGATAAAAGGTTTCGCGTTTTTGACGTTTCAAGTTTCTGTTGTTTCTGTTACCTATCTGCCAAAGGTAGGTTTCATTTTTTTTAATGTGTAGTTTAACGACTAGCTTTTGAGTAAAAGTCAATGGTTAATAGATTAAGATAAGGTTCTTAAAAAAAGGGAACCCTCCCTTAATATTGAAAAAAAACCTATCAGCGGAAAATGAGAAAGAATGGGATATTTCTTTTATTATGCGCAAGAATAACAATCCTTTTTAAAAACTTTAGCAATTTCAATTTCGTAGCTCTAAATTCGTATTTCTAAATTCCTATCATGTCCGATCAAAAAAGACTATTCCTACTAGACGCATACGCCTTAATTTTTAGAGGCTATTATGCCCTTATAAAAAATCCTCGAATAAACTCCAAGGGAATGGACACCAGCGCCATCATGGGTTTTATGAATTCTCTTTTTGATGTCATCAAACGGGAAAAACCAGACCATTTAGCCGTTTGTTTTGATAAAGGAGGAAGTGCCGAGCGCACCGAACTCTTCCCTGAATACAAAGCAAACAGAGACGTTACGCCGGACGCCATTAAAATTGCAGTACCTTATATTCAGGATATTCTAAAGGCCATGCACATCCCATCCGTGGTACTAGACGGCTGGGAAGCAGATGACATCATAGGCACCTTGGCCAAACAGGCCGAAAAAGAGGACTACAAAGTTTTTATGGTCACGCCCGACAAGGATTTTGGACAATTGGTATCGGAAAATATTTTTATGTACCGACCGGCACGTATGGGCAATGGCATAGAGATTTGGGGCATCCCCGAAATACAAAAGCGTTTTGGCGTGGAACGGCCAGAACAGGTCATAGACTACTTGGGCATGATGGGCGATGCGAGCGACAATATCCCCGGTCTACCGGGTGTTGGTGACAAGACAGCAAAAAAATTTATAGAACAATTTGGTTCTATGGAGGGGCTGTTAGCGAATACGGACAAGCTAAAAGGGGCCATGAGGGAAAAAGTGGAGGCCAACAAAGAATTGGGTCTGCTTTCCAAAAAACTGGCTACCATTTGTGTGGACTGCGATGTTACGTTTGATGCCAAGGATTATGAACTGTCTGTACCGGACAGCGAAAAAGTGCAGCAACTGTTCGAAGAATTGGAGTTCAGAAGGCTGAAGGACCAGTTTATAAAGATATTCTCGGGAGAGGAAGAAACCACTACAGGTCAGGTTACAGGCACGGAAACCGCAAAGAAAGTTTCCGCCGCCGCCGGGAGCGGCCAATTCTCCCTGTTTGGCGGCGATGGCGATGTGGCCGCAACCATAAAAGTCAGCTCTAGCCGTAAAACCATAAAAGACATATCGCATGCCTACCAAAGTGTTGCTCCGGGTATGGCCATGAAACTATTTTTACAAAATTTAATGAAACAGACCTCGGTCTGCTTTGATACGGAGACCACGGGACTCAACCCGCTTACCGCAGAATTGGTGGGCATCGCCTTTAGCTGGGAAGCTACTAAAGGATTTTACCTTCCTTTCCCCGAAGACAGGGATGAGGCTCAAAAATTGATCGAAGAGCTTCGGCCCTTTTTTGAATCCGAAAGCATAGAAAAAATAGGTCAGAATCTTAAATACGACATCAAGGTACTTCACAAATACAACATTCAGGTAAAGGGAAATTATTTTGACACCATGTTGGCCCATTACCTAATCAATCCGGATATGCGCCATAATATGGATGTGCTGGCGGAAACCTATTTGAACTACAGCCCCGTTTCCATCACGGAACTCATAGGTAAAAAGGGAAAGAACCAGATGTCCATGCGCGATGTTCCCCTAGAAAAAATAACGGAATATGCCGTTGAGGATGCGGATGTTACCTTTCAATTGGCACAGCATTTTAGACCGGAATTGGCCGAGGCAAAAACAGACGGACTCTTTAAGGACATAGAAATCCCCTTATTGCGCGTCTTGGCGGATATGGAACTGGAAGGCATCAATCTGGACAAGAAGTTTCTAAATTCCCTTTCGGAAGACCTTATCAAGGACATCGCTTCCCTAGAAAAAAAGATATACGAAGCCGCCGGAGAAGAATTCAATATAGGTTCACCCAAACAATTAGGGGAGATCCTTTTTGATAAAATGAAATTGGTGGACAAACCCAAGAAAACCAAAACCGGACAATACTCCACGGCAGAAGACGTACTCTCCTACTTGGCCAAAGACCATGAAATCATTCAGAATGTATTAGATTACCGCGGATTGGCAAAACTAAAAAGCACCTACGTAGATGCGCTTCCGTTGCAGGTAGAAGAAATTACCGGCAGGGTACATACGGATTATATGCAGACAGTTGCCGCTACCGGACGACTGAGCAGCAACAATCCCAATCTGCAGAACATTCCTATTAGAACGGAACGCGGACGACAAGTACGTAAGGCTTTTGTGCCACGGGACGAAAACTATGTCCTCATGGCAGCGGATTACTCCCAAATAGAACTGCGCATCATAGCAGCGCTCAGCGAAGAAACCACTATGATCGAAGCTTTTAAAAACGGTGAGGATATTCACGCCTCAACCGCATCAAAGGTATTTAATGTTCCTATCGAGGAAGTGACCAGGGAACAGCGAAGCAATGCAAAAACAGTAAATTTCGGAATTATCTATGGCGTATCGGCATTTGGCCTCAGCAACCAAACAGACCTTTCCCGTTCCGAAGCAAAGGAACTAATAGATACCTATTATAAAACCTATCCCAAACTAAAAAACTACATGAGCGAGCAGGTCAACTTTGCCCGTGACCATGGCTACGTGCAAACGGTTTTGGGCAGGAGACGTTATCTAAAGGACATCAACGGGAGCAATGCCATCGTAAGGGGCGCGGCGGAACGCAACGCGGTTAACGCGCCTATACAAGGTTCGGCAGCGGATATCATAAAAATAGCCATGATCAATATACATAAAAAGCTAGAAGAAGGAAAGTTCAAGTCCAAAATGCTCTTGCAGGTACATGATGAACTGGTATTTGATAGCTACAAACCGGAACTGGAGGAACTAAAAACCATGATCAAATCCGAAATGGAGCAAGCGTATACCCTATCGGTTCCTTTGGATGTAGAAGTGGGTATTGGCGAGAATTGGTTGGAGGCGCATTAATTTTTTAATTCTAGCATTCTAGCATTCTAGGGCAGTACCTAAAGCATTAAAAAAGACTAGAATTTTCCGATGACAAATGAGAATGCTGAGCGCAATTTGGCTCAACTAACTGCGTCTTAATGTTAAACATTTGCAAACGGTGTACGAGAACCCATTTTAAAACGTTCCGTATAGACCAATTTTTCTTGAAAAGAAAGAAAATGTACGGGACATGAAAAAAAATCTAATCCTGCTTATTTTATCCATAGGTGCTATAACGCAGTGCTTGTCGCAAACCGATGCCGAAAACCGGCCAAGAAAAAGTGTAGAAAAAATAAAGGTTTTTCCTAACCCGGCAACCAGTGTTATAAACATCCTAGGCCTAAAAGACGCTCCAAAAGCATCCATCCTAATTTCGGATGTATACGGAAACACTGCACTACATTATCAATGGGAGATTAAAAACAATGCCTTGAACATTCCTATTGCCGATTTGGAAAAAGGAATCTATATGATTTCCATCCAATCGCAAGAGCAACAAATAAAGACTAAGTTTTACAAAGAGTAAGGCCTAATCGGCCAACGAAAATAAAACTGAAGCTATTCCCAAAATAAAAAAGGAAAAGCTCTGGAGACCTTTTAAAGGTTCACATGTTAAAATTATTTAAACTATCGCCTTTTAAAAACCAACTCTCCACCTTCATTAAAATCCGCAAGCTGCAAACTCGCAGCATTTACGGTCATCTTATCCCCTTTTATCGCAACAGGTACTTCAATGGTTTCCCCGTCTTCATTTAAGAAACTAACGACACCGCTCCCATACGTGTAGGTATTGGAAACTGTCTCAAACGAGTTGGAAGCCGGACACGGGACCTGCAAACCGCCGGAGTCAAGGGTCGCCGTTGAAATTGCGGTAGCAATAGCATTTTTGGCTACCGCGGTCAAATCCTCGCTAAACGTCAGCGTTATGATAAAACAATCCTTATTGGATAAAAACTTCAGTATTTGGCCGCCAATCAGCGCATATTCACTAGCTGTATCCGAATCGACCTTTAACTCAACGGCATCCCATGTACCTATAATCGTGTTTTGGGTATTGGAGTTCTCATCATTATCCGAACTACAGGATATTGCAAACACAATAGCAAATAACATCACACCTATTCTTGACTTCATACTACAAATATTTGGTTACGTAATGGGGTAAAACGAAAATTATGGATTAATATTTTCTGTTTAACAAAAAATTTCACGCTTAGCTTCACCTGCGTTTAAACAAACCCAGAAATTTTTACTCCTTAATTTATCCAAAATAGCCCAAAATGCAGCTTTTGATGTCTTTAGAAACGCGTTTAAAACATCAAAATAGTTCAGAGCCCCTTTCTTAATTTAATAAATAGAATTAAGCCTTACCACAAGAATATAAGAAGTAAAAAATAAAAATAAACAACTATTTGCAATTCAAGTTTATAATTGTACATTTGCACCCCATTAATCGGGATTGAGAAGATTAATAGTTAAAAATATTTGTAGTGGATACATTAAGTTATAAGACCATATCTGCCAATAGAAAGACCGTAAACAAGGAATGGTTGTTGGTAGATGCCGAAGGAGAAACGCTAGGTCGTTTATCCTCTAAAGTAGCTAATTTATTGAGAGGAAAGCACAAGCCAAGCTTTACCCCACATGTAGATTGCGGTGACAACGTTGTGATCATCAATGCTGAAAAAGTTGCGCTGAGCGGAAACAAATGGACGGAGAAGACGTATTTGCGGTACACTGGTTACCCAGGAGGCCAACGTGCGACCACTGCAAAAGAACTATTGGAAAAAAATCCTACCGGAATATTAGAAAAAGCGGTGAAGGGAATGTTGCCTAAAAATCGTCTAGGTGCAGAACTTTTTAGAAACCTAAAGGTTTATGCCGGCTCGGAACACGGACAAGAAGCCCAAAAACCAACCGTAGTAAACATAAAAGACCTTAAGTAATGGAAGTAATTCACAAAATAGGTAGAAGAAAAACTGCTGTAGCCCGTATTTATCTTTCTCAAGGAGATGGAAAAGTAACCATTAATAATAAGGACATAGCTGTTTATTTTCCTACAGCGACACTCCAATATAAAGTTAATCAACCTTTTGCCCTAACCCAATTAGAAGGCAATTACGATGTTAAAGTAAATGTTTTCGGTGGTGGAATTACCGGACAGGCAGAAGCTATAAGATTAGCTATTTCAAGAGCGCTATGCGAAATAGACGCCGAGCACAGATTAACCCTAAAGCCAGAAGGATTATTGACCAGAGATCCAAGAATGGTTGAACGTAAGAAATTTGGACAGAAGAAAGCTAGGAAGAAATTCCAGTTCTCTAAGCGTTAATCCCAACTACAAATTATCAAGGCGCTCGTTACAGAATGAGCGCCTAAATTATATTTCACTAACAAGTTCATTGAAAGCCCTATTAAAAGGGCACTTAAAAATCCTCGAATCCTGTCAAGGGATAAAAGGCTTGCCCTGAAACAAGTTCAGGGTATACCCTGAACTTGTTTCAGGGCAAGTTAGTTTAGCATCTAAATAATGGAGGCTTTCCGTCATAGGAATACCGCTTCGTTATTGCTAATTCAAAAGAACGTAAACTAAATTCAAAATGGCGAAAGTCGAAGTAAAACAATTATTAGAAGCAGGTGTGCATTTTGGCCACCTTACCAGAAAGTGGAATCCGAACATGGCTCCTTACATCTACATGGAGCGTAATGGGATACACGTTATCAATCTTTACAAAACTGTTGCAAAAATGGAAGAAGCCAATGAGGCTTTGAGTAAAATTGCAGCATCCGGAAGAAAAATTCTTTTCGTAGCTACCAAAAAACAAGCTAAAGACATTGTTGCAGAAAAAGCGGCAAAGGTAAACATGCCTTATATTACAGAAAGATGGCCTGGAGGTATGTTGACAAACTTCGTTACCATCCGTAAGGCTGTTAAGAAAATGTCAATGATCGATCGTATGAAAAAGGACGGAACTTTCCTGACCTTATCTAAGAAAGAACGCTTACAAGTGGATCGTTTACGTGCCAAATTAGAAAAAAACCTAGGTTCGATTTCTGAGATGACGCGTTTGCCAGGTGCTCTGTTTATTGTTGATACTATGCGCGAGCACATTGCCGTCAAAGAAGCACAAAAATTGAACATTCCAATTTTTGCCATGGTAGATACCAATTCCGACCCAAGGGATGTAGACTTTTTGATTCCTTCCAATGACGATGCATCGAAGTCAATAGACATTATAATGACACATGTGACCAATGCGATTGCTGAAGGTCTGACCGAACGTAAGTCCGAAAAAGGTGACGCTGATGCCGAGGAAGTGAAAAAGGAAAAATCACCTAAAAAAGAAGCCTCAAAAGCAGCACCCAAAAATGTTGAAACAGCAGAGCCAGTAGAAACTAGTGAGGAAGCCACTGCGCAATCATCATCAGAATCGGACGACCTAACAAAGGTAGAAGGAATTGGACCTAAAGCAGCGGAGGCTTTGGCCAATGCAGGAATGGGAACTTTTGCCGAACTGGCAAAAGGAGATGCTGATAACATAAAGGAAATCCTAACAGAAGCCAGCTCTAGAATGGCGCATTTAGATCCAACTTCATGGCCAAAGCAAGCCCAATTGGCCGCAGATGGCAAATGGGACGAATTAAAGGAATGGCAAGACAGTGTAAAAGGAGGGGTAGAATAGACCTTAAGAAGTAAAAGAATATTAAAAATATATTCCCGCCTTTATTGAAACCCGGAAATATAGGGGCATCACTAGGGCGGAAATGACAACAAAAACTTTAATTATGGCAAAAATTACCGCCGCAGAAGTAAATAAATTAAGACAAGCAACCGGTGCCGGAATGATGGACTGCAAAAACGCTTTGGTAGAAGCCGAAGGCGATTTTGACAAAGCCATTGCGGTGCTTCGCAAACAAGGACAAAAAGTTGCAGCAAAAAGAGCCGATAGAGATTCTACCGAAGGTGCTGCGATAGCAAAAGTAAATGGTGACAATACCGTAGGTGTAGCCATCGTATTGGGATGTGAGACAGACTTCGTGGGAAAAAACGAAAATTTCGTCGCACTAGCCAATGACCTTGCAGAAATAGCTTTGAAATTTGATACAAAGGAAGCCTTTTTAGCAGCTGACTTTGGAGGAATGACCGTTGCAGACAAACTTATTGAACAAACAGGCGTAATCGGTGAAAAATTGGACATCACCGCTTTTGAGAAATTGGAAGCACCGTATGTTGGTTTCTACGTTCACATTAATAAGATTGCAGCTTTAGTAGGATTGTCCGCCAAAATAGACAAATCCGATATATTGGTAAAAGACCTTGCCATGCAAGTAGCTTCTATGGGTGCGACAACACTTTCTTACAAAGATTTTGATGCAGCTTTCGTAGCCTCGGAAACCGAAGCTAGAATTGCGGTAATAGAAAAAGAGAACGAAGAACTAGGGCGTTTAGGAAAAACCCTTAAAAACGTTCCGGAATATATTTCTATGGCGCAATTAACGTCCACAGTTATGGCCAAGGCAGAAGATGATGCCAAAGCACAATTAAAGGCCGAAGGCAAACCTGAGCAAATCTGGGATAAGATTTTACCTGGTAAAATAGAAAGGTTCATTTCCGACAACACTACCTTAGATCAAGAGCAGTGCCTATTGGATCAGAACTTTATTAAAGATGATAAAATGAGCGTTGCACAATACGTTGAGTCTTATGGCAGTGTAGCCGTAACAGGCTTTAAACGAGCTACTGTTGGCTAACATTCAAATGATTACAACATCAAAAAAACCCTTAAACATCACAGTTTAAGGGTTTTTTGATTTTAAGGCGGGTTAGCATTATTTCTTCAACCAAGCATTTCTCAGTTTTGAAAAGTCATTAGAAACTCCTTGAACAGGAACCAATTCTTGCACATTTACAGTAGCTGTTCCAGCCACGCCTTCCACTGCTAAAGGTTCTTCCTTTCGCAGTATCGCCATCGTTATCTTTGTTTCTGGTGTCCAAGAATAACTAGCACCAATAATAGGGCGGATAGATTCCAACGTAATATCCGTACCATTTATACTTTTAATGACATCACCTCCCATAAGACCAAGATTTGAAAAAAAAGTATTCAAAGGTATATTATCCCGTACAAAAATTACGTTTCCGTTTTCTGGATCTACATCAATGTAGGGGTTCTCTCCATCTAAAAAATATCCGGTCTGCCTATCTATATTTACCATGGCCAAACCAACTTTTGCAAAAAACTCCGAATAGTCTATTGGAACATTCCCGATTACATGGGTACTAAAAAAGCTTTCAACTTCAGGATAGGTCATAGCTACAATCTCAGCAATGAGTTTATCATCCTCGAACGGAGTTTCTTTACCATACTTCTTGGAAAGTTCCTTCATAAGCCAAAGCACACCCTTTTCCCCATCACTTTTGTCCCGTATCAAAATATCCAAACATAGATTTATCAGGGCTCCCTTTTCATAAACATTACCATAATTGACTTCATAAGGAGGTTCCAATATATTCTCGCTCATTTGGGTAAAGGACATTGCATCGTCATAGGTCTTGGCATTTGCTATCTTATCCATAATACGCCCATAGAATTCCGTTTCATCTATAAGTCCTTGTTGGATCTGGAATAAATTGGCAAAATACTCTGTAGTACCTTCATACATCCACAAATGTTTGGACATTTTAGGATCGTTGAAATCGAAAAACTGAATTTCCTTAGAATGTACGGACAATGGAGTAACAATATGGAAAAATTCGTGCGAAACCACGTCTACCATAGCTTGCTCCAAGCGGTCCTGTGGCATAGTCTCTGGGAGCACTAAAACAGTAGAGGTATGATGTTCCAGTGCACCAAAACCTTGCGCGTCAGCTTTGTCCATTTCAGACAGATAAAGTAATATGGCGTATTCCTTGGTACTGTCCACGTCTCCAAGAAAAGCTTTTTGAGCCGTCATCATTTCCTGCATGCGCTCCTTTAAGTCGGATGCTTTATAAATCCCGTTAGGTGAATATACACTTAAGGTCACTTTGATATCCTTAATCTGAAAGACCTCTGTATTTGGCCTTGCATATAAAATAGGATTATCTATGACCTCAAAATAACGCTTTGCCAAAAAACTGTCCCAAGCAACGTCCGCCTTTCTATTTGGCGCTATAGGAAGTGTAGTCGTTGCGACCAGATCGGTTGGCTTGTGTACCGAAAGAGTGTATGGTATTTCCTTATAACCATCAAAATAGCCCACAAAGCCATGTAAGTTCAACATAAAATTTTCGCCCTCCAGTATGTTCGTGCCTGCTGGCGAAAAAACGGCATCGTCCACTTCATCCTCCGTATCATAGGTATCGTTTACCCAATACATAATCTTGTCTAATCGTTTTCCGTCGGTAATACGCCAGGTATTATCATCTACCTTCTCAACGCTCATCACTTTGCCCTGAAAATCCAAAGCCACCAAGTCTTGAATATACTTTCCATAATCATCTGTACTATACGTGCCCGGAACTGTCTTAGGTATCATAAAAGTGACAACATCCGTTACAAATGCCCCAGGATCAATGGATACCTCTACCCTATCATTTATGACATTGACCAAATCTAACGAAACCACAATTGGCACCTTTTCTATGGTAACCAAGGCTTTACCCGCTCCACAACCGTAAACTAAAAAAATAATCCAAATAAACACAACTACTCTTTTCATATGCACAACGCTATTTAATCACTTGAAAATAAATTATTTAAAAAACTACCATCCTTAAACAAGGTTGGCAATTGAAGATTTTATAATGCAACCGGCGTATGGGCTTTCACCAAACCTAATCCACAAAATGTTCAAGACATTACTAAACATCAATACTACAAAAGAATATCAAAAGTAAAATTAGTATTTCTAAAATTAGGAAATAATTATGTTTTAAGAACCCAAAAAAATGTCTTCCCAACCCATAGATAATTTTCATTATTTTTGTCGTGAAATAAACTAAACATGCATTACAAAAGAATACTCTTAAAATTAAGCGGAGAAGCCCTTATGGGTGAAAAGCAATACGGAATCGACTCGAATCGCCTTAACGAATATGCAACGGAAATCAAGGAAGTGATCGGGCAAGGTATCCAAGTAGCCATTGTAATAGGAGGCGGGAACATTTTTAGAGGGTTGGCGGCTGCCGCTACGGGAATGGACCGTGTTCAAGGGGACCATATGGGAATGTTGGCAACGGTGATTAACGGACTAGCCTTACAAAGTGCTCTAGAAATGCAGGATGTACAAACTCGACTTCAATCTGCCATACAAATAAACGAAGTAGCAGAACCTTTTATACGGCGCAGGGCCATAAGGCATTTGGAAAAAGGTAGGGTGGTCATTTTTGGCGGAGGAACAGGAAATCCATACTTCACAACCGATTCGGCCGCTGTTTTGCGGGCCATAGAAATCGAAGCGGACGTTATACTCAAAGGAACAAGGGTGGACGGGATTTACACATCTGATCCGGAAAAAGATAAAACAGCAACAAAGTTCGATACCATATCTTTCCAAGACGTGCTAAAAAAAGGATTAAAGGTCATGGACACTACAGCTTTTACCCTTAGCCAGGAAAACGAGCTACCCATTGTGGTTTTTGATATGAACAAAAAAGGTAATTTGCTTAAAATAGTGAACGGAGAGCATATTGGTACAACCGTAAACATGTAGTTTTTGGTATAGTTTATGATCATACGTTAGAAATTAGTCATATGAACGAAGAAATAGAATTTATTTTAGATTCCACAAAAGAAAATATGGACGCGGCTATTTCCCATCTGGAACGCGAATTCGGAAAAATACGCGCGGGCAAGGCAAGTCCGGCAATGTTATCATCCGTATTGATAGAGTATTACGGATCCCTAACGCCTTTGTCACAAGTAGCAAATATTAACACTCCAGACGGCCGCACCATTTCTGTACAGCCTTGGGAGAGAAACATGCTCCAAGAAATAGAAAGAGCGATCATGAACGCCAACTTGGGATTTAATCCCATGAACAATGGAGATTTGATCATCATAAACGTGCCACCGTTAACAGAAGAGCGTCGCGTTCAACTTACCAAACAGGCAAAGGCCGAAGCAGAGCATGCAAAAATAGGCATTAGAAGCGCGCGACAAGATGCAAACAAAGAGATAAAGGACTTGGACGCCTCCGAGGACTTACAAAAAAACGCTACAGCGGACATACAAGTACTTACGGATAAATATGTTAAAAAAATAGATGATTTCTTAGGCCTAAAAGAGGCCGAAATCATGAAAGTGTAATTAATATTCCAGCCAAATTAAACCCCGAGTTTTGTGTCCCTTCCATTTGTCAAAATTTTCGGCTTTTTATTAAGCATGCGTAATCCCACAAAATGATTCTTAAAAAGCGGCCAAATGGACCGCTCTTAAATTTTAATAAATGAATACTATTTTAAAGCAAGCTATCTAGGAAGACTTGACCACATTAGTTACCTTTGAACCTTGCTAAAAGCAGCTATGGTAGCAAAACTTACACAGGGATTTTGGGCAAAGACCGCAAGAATCATCCTAAGAAATAGAATTTTAATCCTATTGGGCATTGCTGGCCTTACAGTTTTTTTTGGACTGCAGTGGCAGAATATGCGTTTTTCCAACACCCAGGCCAATCTTCTCCCAGATGACCATCCCGTAAATCAGGAATACCGCGCTTTTTTAAAACAATTTGGCGAGGAGGGCAACGCAGTAGTTTTTGCGGTGAAGGATAGTGCCTTGTACCTTCCGGTCAATTTTAACCGATGGAACAAGTTCAGCAAACAGCTAGAGGCATTTCCAGAGGTAGATTTTGTTCTCTCCACAGACAATTTGCAAGAATTGATAAAGGATAATGTCAGTCAAAGATTTGTCATGCAACCGCTCATAAAAAAGCAACCGGAAACACTGCAAGAAGTAGACAGCATTATTCAGCATCTCTTCAACGAACTTCCGTTTTACGATAACCTTATCTATAACAAAAAAAGTAGTACCATACGCACCATCATGTATATGGACAAGGACATTATAAACACGAGTGTGCGTAAAGATTTTGTCCTAAAGGATATGCTGCACCTGGTAGACCGTTTTGAAAAAGAAACGGGGTTGGATGTGCGTATTTCGGGAATGCCTTATGTACGCACAATGAACGCCCAGAACATCATCGATGAAATCGGGAAGTTTATTCTGGCTGCCTTAGGGGTAACATCACTCATATTCTTCTTTTTCTTCAGAAGTTTCCGGGCCACCTGTATATCTATGTTCGTTGTAATAATCGGGGTTATGTGGGCTTTTGGCGTTCTAGGCCTATTACAGTATGAAATTACCGTCCTTACCGCCTTAATTCCACCCCTCATAATTGTAATCGGTATTCCCAACTGTATTTTTCTGATCAACAAGTACCAACAAGAAGTTAAGAAACACGGGAATCAGGCGCTTTCACTTCAGCGCGTTATCTCCAAAATAGGAAACGCGACGCTGATGACCAATATGACCACAGCTTCCGGTTTTGCCACTTTTATTATTACAGATAGTAAGCTACTTAAAGAATTTGGTATTGTGGCTTCCATAAATATTATAGGCATATTCATCCTCTCCCTCCTTATCATTCCTATTGCCTACAGTTTTATGCCGCTTCCAAAAACAAAGCATTTAAAACATTTGAACAAAAAATGGATAGATGCCTTTGTGAATTGGATGGAGGATATTGTACGAAAACGTCGCATATCGGTCTATATTACATCCATAGCATTGCTGGTCATTAGCATTATTGGCATTTATCAGATCGATATTTCGGGTAGCCCCATAGAGGATATGCCTAAAAAAGCGGAATTTTTTAAGGATATCCGGTTTTTTGAGCAAGAATTCGATGGTATTATGCCGGTAGAAATCGTTATAGATACCAAAAGCCCTAAAGGAGTGCTCAAACCTGCTACCCTAAAGCGAATGGATCAACTGGGCGAAGTTGTGGAGGATATCCCCGAACTCTCAAAACCTGTTTCGATCGTAAATTTGGTGAAATATTCCAAACAGGCATTTTACAATGGCATACCTAAGTACTACCAGCTACCAACGAGCCAAGAGAATACCTTTATCATGGATGTGGCCAGAAATTCCTCGGATAACGGAGACCTTCTTAAAAGTTTTGTGGACAGCACGGGACAGACCGCCCGGATGACCACATTTATGCGCGACGTAAAGACAGAGCGTATGGAAGAAATAGAGGAGCGGCTGCTGGAGAACATTGCTAAAATTTTTCCTAAGGAACGCTATAACGTATACATGACCGGCAGCGCCTTACTATTCTTAAAGGGAACCAAATACCTTGTAAAAAACCTGATTATGTCCTTGGCCCTGGCCATAGGGCTAATTGCACTTTTTATGGCCTATTTATTCCGGTCGTTTAGAATGATCATAATTTCCCTGATCCCTAACCTCCTCCCGCTTCTGGTAACCGCAGGAATTATGGGATTTGTAGGCGTACCTATAAAACCATCTACAATTTTGGTCTTCAGCATCGCTTTTGGAATTTCGGTCGATGATACCATACACTTCTTGGCAAAATACCGACAAGAACTTACGGCCAGTAAATGGCGTATAGAGAAATCGGTCTATGCGGCCTTGCGAGAAACGGGCGTTAGTATGTTCTATACCTCCATAGTACTGTTCTTTGGATTTTCGGTTTTCGTGATTTCAAATTTTGGTGGAACGGTTGCTCTAGGTGCCTTGGTTTCGGCTACGCTGCTTTTTGCCATGTTGGCAAACCTTATTCTGCTGCCATCGCTGCTTATTTCTCTGGAAAGAGCCATTTCCAACAAGACGGTACTTAAGGAGCCCCAAATTGATATTCTTCCCAAGGGAGCCGATAACGACTGATATTTTTATAGGAAATCGCAAATTTTTAAGGGAGTTATAAATTCGTTCCTTTTTATCAAAAAGCTATCTTTGACCTTTTAATTTTCAATTGATATACCATGCGTTCAGCGACCATAAAGGAACTACTTACAGGAAGACAATTACTACAGGAAATAACAATAAACGGTTGGGTACGAACCTTTAGAAGCAATCGTTTTATAGCTCTAAACGACGGCTCTACCATTAACAACATACAGTGCGTAGTCGATTTCGAGGAATTTGATGAAGAGCTCTTAAAGAAAGTGAACACCGGTGCAGCCGTTAGCATTAGCGGAACCTTGATAGAAAGTCAAGGTAGAGGCCAATCCGTAGAAATACAGGTAACTGCTTTACATTTGCTTGGCGCAGCGGACCCGGAGACCTATCCCATACAGCCCAAGAAACATTCGTTGGAATTCTTGAGGGAAAAGGCGCATTTAAGAATCCGGACCAACACCTTTGCAGCGGTTATGCGCGTTAGATCCGCACTTGCCTTTGCCGTACATCAGTATTTTAGGGAAAATGGTTTTTACTATTTCCATGCCCCTATTATTACCGGATCCGATGCCGAAGGAGCGGGCGAAATGTTTCGTGTAACCACCTTGGACGAGAAAAAACCCCCACTCACGGAGGAAGGTAAGGTAGATTACAAGCAAGATTTTTTTGGAAAGGAAACGAATTTAACCGTTTCCGGACAGCTAGAAGCGGAAGCCTACGCTATGGCCTTGGGCAAAGTATATACCTTTGGCCCTACGTTTAGGGCAGAAAACTCAAACACTTCCAGACACTTGGCAGAATTCTGGATGATAGAGCCAGAGATGGCCTTTTTTGATCTGGATGCCAATATGGACCTCGCCGAAGATTTTATAAAGAACGTAATTTCCTATGTTTTAGAACACTGTAAAGAGGATCTGGAATTTTTGGAGAACCGACTTTTAGAAGAAGAAAAAAGCAAACCCCAGGCCGATCGGAGTGCCATGGCCTTATTGGAAAAATTAAGGTTTGTTGCAGATAATACTTTCAAAAGGGTAAGCTACACAGAGGCCATAGAGATTCTAAGGAACAGCACGCCAAACAAAAAGAAGAAATTCCAATACCCCATTGAAGAATGGGGGACAGATCTGCAAAGCGAACACGAACGCTACTTGGTAGAAAAACATTTTAATTGCCCGGTTATCCTGTTTGATTATCCTGCAAAAATTAAAGCCTTTTATATGCGTTTGAACGAAGACGGCAAGACCGTGCGTGCCATGGACATTCTCTTTCCCGGAATTGGGGAAATCGTTGGCGGATCACAACGAGAGGAACGTTTAGAGGTGTTACAACAAAAGATGGCAGATTTGGATATTGACGAAAAAGAACTATGGTGGTACCTAGACCTGCGCAAATTTGGTACTGCGGAACACAGTGGTTTTGGTCTAGGTTTTGAAAGACTTGTTCTTTTTACCACGGGCATGGGCAATATTCGCGATGTTATTCCCTTTCCTAGGACTCCACAAAATGCGGAGTTCTAAATACATTTCGTTATTTTTATAATGGAGTAGAAAAAAACAATGCTAAAACAACATTTACAATTTAAGTTATCTCAGAAGCTATCGCCTCAGCAAATACAGCTGATGAAGCTGATACAATTGCCTACACAGGCCTTTGAACAACGTTTAAAACAGGAATTGGAGGAAAATCCGGCATTGGAAAGCGGTAAGGATGAAGTTGACAATCCAGATGACGAGTTTGAGGACAACTACGAAAATGACGATAACGAAACCATTGCCACAGATGATATCAATATAGACGATTATCTAAGTGATGACGAAATACCCGATTATCGCACACAGGCCAATAATTACAGTACTGACGATGAGGAAAAAAGTGTTCCTTATGCCGCAGATACGTCTTTTAACCAATACCTTATCAATCAGCTGAACACCGTGTACCTTACTGATGATGAATGGGCCGTTGCAGAATTCTTGGTAGGAAGCGTAGATGAAAGTGGCTATATCCGGAGACCAGTTTCAGACATTATGGACGACCTCGCGTTTACCCAAAATATTTATACCGAGGAAAAGACCATAAAAAAAATTCTTGCCATTGTACAGGAACTAGATCCCCCTGGCGTAGGAGCACGTTCCCTAGAAGAATGCCTTATTATTCAGTTGGAACGCAAGTCCATTTCCCCTAGTGTTGAACTGGCCATTGAAATCCTTAAAAAATCCTTTGATCAGTTTACCAAAAAACATTATCAAAAACTGATTCAAAAATACAATATTACAGAGGCCCAGTTAAAGGACGCCATCACGGAAATTGAAAAATTGAACCCTAAGCCAGGTGGTTCCTATTCCGGCAACAATAGGATTGTTGAGCATGTGGTGCCCGATTTCTCCATACGTATAGTAGACGGCGAACTGGAACTAAGCCTAAATGGCAGAAACGCCCCGGAACTCCACGTATCCAAGGAATACAGCAATATGCTGAAAGGGTACAAAGAGGCCAAGGAAAAGTCCAAATCCCAAAAGGACACAGTCTTGTTCATAAAGCAAAAACTAGATGCCGCCAAATGGTTCATCGATGCTATAAGACAAAGGCAACAGACCTTATTTATTACCATGAACGTCATTATGCATTACCAAGAGGAGTACTTCCTTTCAGGTGATGAGCGAAACCTAAGACCGATGATTCTGAAGGATATTGCCGACGAAATAAAAATGGACGTCTCTACCGTGTCCAGAGTAGCCAACAGCAAGTATGTAGATACACCTTATGGCACAAAACTAATAAAGGAATACTTTTCCGAGTCCATGAAAAACGAGCATGGAGAGGACGTGTCTACGAAAGAAATAAAAAAAATCCTGGAAACCGTAATTACCGATGAGGTTAAGCGAAAACCTTTGACCGATGATAAACTTGCAGCTATTTTAAAGGACAAAGGCTACCCAATTGCCAGACGAACCGTAGCAAAATATCGTGAACAACTTGGCATACCCGTTGCCCGTTTACGCAAACAGATTTAATGAAAGTATTCCTTACCCTAGTTACCTACATATTCCACCCACTATTTATTCCTCTGGGAGGTACAGTGGCTTATTTTCTGATTACGCCCAAATACACGCCCCTTGATGTGCAAGGAGGCACTATTTTACCCATCTTCATCCTTACAATTATCATCCCGCTTATTACCTATCTTATTCTAAAAAATATTGGGGTCGTACACTCCATAGCCATGCCAACGGCAGCTGAAAGAAGGTACCCTGTTGCCATTCATATTGTTTTGCTGTTGATGATCCTTTACAAAGTACTTCCTAATAACTATGTGGCAGAACTCTATTTTTATTTTATAGGATTACTTGGGGCTTCATTTACCTGCCTGCTGCTGCTCTTTTTAAATTTTAAGGTAAGCCTACATATGACGGGTATGGGAGCCGTTTTTATGTACCTTATTAGCTTAAGTATTCATTTTGAAATTAATGTGGTCATAGCAATCAGCGTATTTGCTTTGATACTTGGTCTTGTGACATCCTCCAGTATATACCTAAAGGTACAAACTCGACCAGAATTAGTGGCTGGCTTATGTATAGGTTTACTATCGCAGCTATTAACGGTGAAATATTGGTTATAGGATGTAAAATATAACTCCTATCCTTAATGGACCAAAACCTATGGATTCATTGGCAATCTTGGCTTCGTCCTTGAACAGACCGCTAATAGCATAATAAAGGTGAATATTAAAGGTGTTATAGCCAACATTTATGGTTGGCCCATATTGGAACCTTGCAATATCCTTATTGTAAAAGCCATCCTTAGTGCCGTCTATAAGCGATTTTGACCTCGCCCCCATAACGTATGCCACTTTTACACCGGCATAAAGCCTCCAGAACCTATACTCTTCCAGGGTAGAATTTCGCCATCTAAACTCCAAGGGAACTTCAATCAAATGAGTTTCTATCTTACTGCGCTGAAAACCGGCTATGTTATCAGCAAAGGAATACCTAATACCTGTACTCGTCTCCGCAGCAATAAGATTGGAATAGTAGTTATTCAATGCCAAACCCAAACCCAGACCAAGAGCAGTTCTTCCACTAGAATTTAGTGGAATATCCTTAATAACTCCGGCCTGCAGTCCATAGGATAAGTTTTGTTGTTTAAAACCTTCTGGTATATTACGGACAAAATTATAGGTAACGCCCAGATAAAACTGATCTTCAAAATACCTATTAGAAACATCGCCCATCTTGGCCACTGATTGACCATACAGTCCGCCGACCATAGAAAATATGACGATAAATATCCCATGTTTCATAGAAGCACTAAAGGTACTAAAATAAAAACGCCCCAATTATATTGGGGCGCTTACTAAAGTTTGAAAAATAAAATTACTACTGGAGATTCCTAAAGGCATCTCCTTCGTAGGTAGTATAGTTTACCTTTAGGGCGTTAACTTTTCTTAACTCTTGCTTAATATCCGAGATAAGCCCCATACTGGCGTTCTTATCAACCTTTAGGGATGTTGTTAATACATTTTGTAGTTCTTGAGATTTTTTGGCTCTTTCCATCAAAATATAATCCCCGACCTCGGAGGGATCGGAAAACTTATCGTTAAGCTGTATTTTAGGCTCTTTACCAAAGACCTTTTCATATTCCTTGGTTGGCTTACCAACATAAATATAGATTACCCTATCCTTCTTTTCCAGCTTTTTAATTTCACTGGCGTTGGGAAGAATGTTTTCTACTTTTAAGGAACTATCCTTCATAACAGTTACCGTCATAAAGAAAAACAAAAGCATAAATACGATATCAGGTAGCGATGCCGTGGATACCGCTGGTACTTCACCATCTTTTTTCTTTGCAAATTTTGACATAGTGTTGTTTTAAATATGTTTTGTTAATCAGAGGACGTTTCCGCTTCCGAAAGTTTTTGAGGAAATAATTCCTGAATCTGCTTTACCTTATCCTTTAGTTCCTCCTTTACTTCGTCAGAAGTCTCAGGATTCAGGTATTCGGCCTCCATGTCCACAAAGTTCTTTTTGTACAAGCGCATGGCCTCCCTATTCCTAAGATCGTTATAGGCTCCTACCAACTCGTTTTGAACGGTTATGTAAGTACTGTATTTCGTCTCGCGATCGTTTTTTAATGAAATGATAGCCTTGGTAGGATTATCCGAGGAAGAACCATCTCTTGTCCCCTTACAATAGTTACAAAAATCAGGATCCCCCGATGGGGCACCACCGTTATCAAGAAAAGCAACAGCCTTTTCCCTTAACTTCGTAATTTCCACAATCTCGTCCTCAACCAAAAGCTGTCCATTCCTGTTGATGTTCACAGTAAATATATTCTTTTGCTTGATAATTGGCGGTTCATCCGTAGGCGGCTCCCAAGGTGGCAACATACGATCCAATCCTGCATCTGTCTCAATGGTAGTCGTTACCAAGAAAAAGATAAGTAAAAGGAACGCTATGTCCGCCATGGAACCTGCACTTACTTCTGGTGCTCCTGCTCTTCTAGCCATAATTATCTATTTTTTTTATTTACTAAACATGTTTTTAACTGCCGGCAATATAAGCGAAATAACCGCTACAGCTGTAAGAATGAAAAAGACATTTAATCCCATTCCAATATTCTTTACCGTACTCTCGCTGGACATCGCCAAAAACTCCGGAGCCACATCTGTGCCGCTTGAGAACACGTATGAAATAACCACCACTAGCGCAAGACCTACGATTACGAACAAGGTCTTCTTTAGACCCTGTGGATTTGAAATCAAGTTCTTAAGTGTAAATAGTAAACTCACTACTATTGCAATTCCTAACAGGATATATGTTACGATGAACATAAAATTCATTGGGCCACTCTGTGCAGCTTCTGCGGGGGGCATATCCGAACTTGGTAGTAAATACCATAGTATAGCACTTAGGACACCTACAGCAATTAATGCTATTTTTATAATTTTTTGCATAATTTTTAGGTATTAAAAGTGATACTTATTTTTTGTGATCTACCAACATATCGATCAATGTGATCGAGGAATCTTCCATGTCGTTAACGATACTATCGATTTTCGCAATGATATAATTGTAAAAAATCTGTAATATAATCGCCGTAATAAGACCAAATACCGTTGTCAAAAGTGCTACTTGAATATCACCTGCAATAAGAGAGGCACTTAAGTTACCAACCGCTGCAATCTTTTGGAAGGCCTGAATCATACCGATTACTGTACCCATGAAACCAAGCATTGGTGCAATGGCGATAAACAAAGACAACCAAGAAACGTTCTTCTCTAGTTGACCCATTTGAACTCCTCCGTAAGCAACTACTGCTTTCTCAGCGGATTCAACACTTTCGCCTGCCCTGTCCAATCCTTGATAGTAGATAGAAGCAACAGGACCTTTTGTATTTCTACAAACCTCTTTTGCAGCCTCAACGCCACCGGAGGCCAAGGCATCCTCAACTTGTTGCTTTAATTTAGAACTGTTGGTACTGGCCATGTTTAGATAGATAATTCTTTCAATGGCAACTGCTAAACCTAAAATCAAACATAAAAGTACGATACCCATAAAGCCGGCTCCACCAGTGATGAACATCTCCTTCAAAACTTGGTTGAAACCTTTTTCGGCCTCGGCGGGCGCGTCTTGAACAACTAAAGCTACAGCTGCTACTTTTGCACTTACCATATTTGTACCTGCTACAAATGCCCCAGCGACTGCTAGGCTTGGAAATAATTTTTTCATTTTTTTCAAACTTAAATTAGTTAGTTAATAGGGCTAAAGATAAAAAAAAAATAATATAAAAAAAGTAAAATTTTAAAGCAGAGAGGAAGGGATTCGAACCCTCGATACCCTTTTGGGGTATACACACTTTCCAGGCGTGCGCCTTCGACCACTCGGCCACCTCTCTAAATTATCCTTTTTTATTAAGGATGGGCAAATAACAAAAAAAATATTAGTAAATAAAATTAAACAGGTTAATTTTAATTCATTTCTCCACGTAAGGAAGTCTCGAAAACAGTTTTGAACAATTGGGAAGACACCCCACTGCCCAACATATACATGACCTTGGTAATCGCCGCTTCGGTCGTAATATCCTTACCATTAACAACTTGCATTTTTTTTAGGGCTGTGCTTGTTTCATATTGCCCCATCATAACACTACCACCGGAGCATTGTGTTACATTGATCACATGAATTCCCTTGTTTACCGCTTTTTTCAGCAAATCCAAAAATAATTTATCCGTCGGTGCATTTCCCGATCCGTACGTTTCCAAAATCACGGCCTTTAATCCTGCTGTATTTAAAATACTTTCCAAGACGGACACATTAATACCTGGAAATAATTTTAATAAAGCCACATTCTCATCCATGATTTTATGGGCAATCAATGGTTTTTTTCGTTTTTTGGGCAACAAATATTCCTCAAAGACGGTTAAATGTACTCCAGATTCTATCAAATGTGGATAATTTAAGGAGGCAAAGGCTTGAAAATGTTCCGCGTTTATCTTCGTAGTTCTATTGCCTCTATACAGTTTGTATTCAAAATAGAGGCCTACCTCCCTTACAACGGGTACTCCCTTGGCTCTTAAAGAGGCTATCTGTATAGAGGTTATCAAGTTTTCCTTGGCATCTGTTCTAAGGTCGCCTATGGGCAATTGGGAACCTGTTAATATTACTGGCTTATCTAAATTTTCCAACAGAAAGCTAAGTGCGGAAGCTGTATAGCTCATGGTATCGCTCCCATGCAGCACCACAAAACCATCATAGGAATGGTAACGTTCCTCTATGATAGAAACAATTTGAACCCAATTCTTTGGATGCATATCCGAGGAATCTATGGGCCTGTCAAAAGATATGGTATCTATGTCGCACTCCAATTGGTGCAGCTCGGGTATACTTTTTAGAAGCCCACTGAAATCAAAGGCCCTTAAGACACCTGTAGCATAATCCTTTACCATACCAATGGTGCCTCCCGTGTAAATCAATAGTATATTTGTCTTGATCGCCGTCATTGCCCTTGTCTCCTATGTATTATACCCCAAAGACCCTTTTGGAATTTTCAGTAGTTATTGCGGCCACTTCCTCCATTGTCTTGTTATAAATGGTTGCTACCTTTTCCAAAATATTAACAATATAAAGGGCTTCGTTGCGCTTTCCCCTATATGGAACGGGCGCAAGGTAAGGCGCATCTGTCTCCAATACAATATGCTTCAAATCTATTTTACTTAGAAAGGTATCAATTTTACCATGCTTAAAAGTAACCACCCCGCCAATGCCCAAGGCCATATTATAGGAAATAGCTTTTTTTGCTTGTTCTAAAGTACCCGTGAAGCAATGGAAGATTCCATGTAAGTCATCCCCTTTTTCCTTTTCCAGCACTTCAAAGATTTCATCAAAAGCATCCCTACAATGGATTACAATGGGCAAATTATGCTTTTTGGCCAAAATAATCTGCGTCCTGAACGCTTCCCGCTGTTCCTTTAAAAATGTACCATCCCAGTATAGATCTATTCCAATTTCGCCCATGGCACAAAAATTATGTTTTTCCAGCTGCTCCGCTACATATTGCAGCTCTTCTTTATAGTTTTCTTTCACATGAGTGGGATGCAGACCTGTCATTAAAAAGATACTATCGGGATAAGATCGCTTTAATTGTAACATGCGATCCGTATACGTGGAATCTATTGCGGGTATGAAAAATCGATTCACTCCATTCTCCATGGCCTTACCGATTACCTCGTCCCTATCGGCATCAAAAGCCTCACTATATAAATGGGTATGCGTATCCGTTATAATCATAACGCAAAAATAGGCTTATCTTTGAAAACTTAAATCCATTTTTGGACACGATTTTTTGAGCTACTAACTTCCATATATTCCATATCAACCACTAACAGCTATTTTATCCATGTCCAAACTCAAAAAGCTTTTAAAAAAAGGAAACTACACAGCCATTCCGCTTAGACTTACGGCGACCGACCATTTGGAAATTAAGGCCAAGATAAATGGTATTAAGGGTGTATTCATATTGGATACGGGCGCCTCCAATACCTGTGTTGGTTTTGACAAACTGGACCACTTTAAATTGGTTTCCAAAACTTCCGATATTAAGGCGGCCGGCGCGGGAGCTACAGATATGGAGACTTTGATATCCTCAAATAACACCATTAAAATTGGCGACTGGAATATTAAAAAGCTTAAAATAGTCTTATTTGACCTTACCCATGTAAACGAGGCACTTATAGCGCATAAGGTAGCTCCTGTGGATGGCATCATAGGCGCAGACGTTCTAAAACAGACCAAAGCTATCATAGATTACAACGCCAAGGAAGTACACCTAAAATTAAAAAAGAAAAAGAAGAAACCTAAATAGATAGTTGATTTGAATTTGTGTCGATGGTATTAAGCCGCAACTTGATAGGTTGCTTATTTCATGTTTAACGGCAATAAACCGGTCAGCAGGCAAAATTTTCCAATACCTAAATCCAAAATTAGCCGCAACAGTAAAAAGGAGTAACCAAAAAATGCCGAGAGGTGTCTTTCTTGAATTTTATCTTTATTCTGATTTACGAGAATTTTCCATTGACCGAAATAGTCCGTTACAATAATCATCTAAAGTGCTTTGCACCGTAAATATTCCCAACAGGGGGTTGTTCCCCACATGCGGACCAACAATCTAGAGTAGATATGGTTTGCATATAAACTACCAACCGAATAAGTACACATAAAAAATGCGGGAAGGCAAACCTCCCGCATTGTTTTATTTTACAGCACTATAAATTATAATTCCAAAGCCTTCTTTACATTGCCATCCATGAGCAATTCCTTCGGATTTTCCAAGGCTTCTTTTACAGCCACTAAAAATCCTACGGATTCTTTACCATCAATAATACGGTGGTCGTAGGAAAGCGCAACGTACATAATAGGTGCGATGGCAATAGCTCCATCTCTTGCTATAGGTCGCTCTACAATATTATGCATTCCCAAAATAGCACTCTGCGGTGGATTGATTATAGGAGTTGACAGCATAGAGCCAAAAACACCACCATTGGTTATGGTAAAAGTTCCACCGGTCATTTCATCTACTGTAATCTCCCCTTCCCTAGCCCTGATGGCCAAGCGTTTTACTTCTGCCTCAACTCCCCTAAAGCTTAGATTCTCGGCATTCCGTATTACAGGAACCATAAGTCCTTTAGGTCCGGAAACCGCTATACTGATATCACAAAAATCATAGGAGAGCATCTCTTTACCATCGATCATAGAATTCACGGACGGGTAGAGCTTCAAGGCTCTGACCACCGCCAAGGTGAAGAAGGACATAAAGCCTAAACCAACACCGTGCTTTTCCTTGAATGTTTCTTTATACTCGTCCCTTAATGTAAAAATAGGAGACATATCCACCTCGTTAAAAGTGGTTAACATTGCCGTTTCATTTTTAACGGATACCAAACGTTCCGCCACTTTTCTACGGAGCATGGACAACTTTGTCCTGTTCTCGCCACGGCTACCCCCTGTACTGGGAGAGCCCATGGACGGTACCGCGTTTACGGCATCATCTTTTGTGATACGACCGTCCCTTCCCGTTCCTGTTACGGCAGCGGCGGAAAGTCCTTTTTCCTCCAATATCTTTTTTGCGGCCGGGGAAGCACTTCCGGTAGCGTACGATTTTTTCACTTCAGGCGCTTTTACTTCTTTTGTTTCCTTAGCTACGGCAACCTCCTTTTTTGGGGCCTCTTCTTCAGCAGCGGAACCACCATCTGGTTTGGCAGCACTTGTATCGATCAAACAAACCACGGCACCAACGGCAACCGCATCGCCAACTTCGGCCTTCAAGGTTATGATACCACTAGCCTCTGCAGGTAGCTCCAAGGTTGCTTTATCGGAATCTACCTCGGCAATAGGTTGGTCCTTTTCTACGTAATCGCCATCTTCTACCAGCCATTCTGCAATTTCTACCTCCGTGATGGATTCTCCCGGCGAGGGGACTTTCATTTCTAGAATCATTCTTTCTATAGTTTGATATTTTACTTCTTTGTCGTTTTTCTGGTCATGTTGTCCTTGGAATTATCAAAGACAAAATCTATTACTTGTTGGTGTCGCGCCTTCGAACGCACCGAACTACCAGCTGCAGGTGCCGCATAGAACCTTCTGGAGGCCACCCTAAATTTCTGTGCCTCGCTAAAATGCATCATCATATGGCTCCAAGCACCCATATTTCTAGGTTCTTCCTGGGCCCAAACAATATCCTCCGCATTCTTATACTTTTTCATTACCGCTATCATTTGCTCTTCTGGCACGGGAAACAATTGCTCCACACGAACCAAGGCAACATCATCTTCTCGTTGTAAAGATTCCCGTTCTGCCAACAGATCGTAATAAAATTTCCCCGTACAGAATACCAAACTCTTTACTTTTTTTAAATCTACAGACGTATCATCCAATACTTCTTGGAAGCTACCATTTGCCAAGTCGTCTACGGTAGACACCGCCTTGGCATGCCGCAACAGACTTTTTGGAGTAAAAATGATAAGCGGTTTTCTAAAGTTGACCTTCATCTGTCTTCTAAGGATATGGAACATCTGGGCCGGCGTAGTAACATCGGCAATATACATATTATCCCTCGCACAAAGCTGTAGGTAACGCTCCATTCGCGCCGAGGAATGCTCCGCTCCCTGACCTTCGTATCCGTGAGGTAAGAACATTACCAAGCCGTTCTGCAATTTCCACTTATCCTCTGCAGCGGAGATATATTGGTCTATCATAATCTGGGCACCGTTACTAAAGTCGCCAAATTGTGCCTCCCAAATAGTTAAGGTATTCGGGCTTGCCATAGCATAACCATAATCGAATCCAACCACCGCATATTCGGATAGAAGAGAATTATAGATCTGAAATTTTCCTTGGTCTTTAGCAACATGATTGAGCAACAAAATCTCTTCCTCGCTCTCTTCCACCTTCATTACCGCATGGCGATGGGAAAAAGTACCTCTCTCGACATCTTGGCCAGACATCCTAACGCCATAACCCTCTTCCAATAAGGTGCCATACGCCAATAGTTCGCCCATTGCCCAGTCCAAATTATCGGACTCAAAGAACATTTTTTTGCGATCCTCAACCAGCTTTTCAACTTTCCGCATGAACTTTTTACCCTTGGGCAACTCCGTAATCACATTTGCTATGGTGCCTAATTTTACTTTGTCGTAGGTAGTATCCACTTTCTCCATCATCTCCCATTCCCGAACGCTGGAGAATCCCTTCCACTCGTCTTCCATGAACGGCGTGATCTCGGTTTTATCCTCTTTTCTGGAATCTTCCAACTTTTCTTCCAAGGCATCTTTATATTGCTGCTCCAACTCTGCCACGTATCCATTGGATATGATACCTTCCGCAATCAATTTTTCCGCATAAATATCCCTGGGATTTTTATGATTCGCAATTGCCTTATACAATTTTGGTTGGGTAAAACGGGGTTCGTCACCTTCGTTATGCCCATATTTTCTATAGCCCAATAAATCGATAAAAACATCCCTTTCAAAACGCATTCTATATTCCAATGCAAATAGTGACGCATGTACCACGGCCTCGGCATCATCTGAATTTACATGCAACACGGGGCTTAAGGTAACCTTGGCCACATCCGTACAATAGGTAGATGACCTTGCGTCCAAATAATTGGTGGTAAAACCAATTTGGTTGTTTACTACAATATGAATAGTGCCACCGGTCCTGTAGCCATCTAAAATAGCCATCTGCACTACTTCGTAGACTATACCTTGACCCGCAATGGCAGCATCGCCATGCACTATAATGGGAAGCACTTTTGAGAAATCCTCCTGATAATGCGCATCTTGTTTTGCCCTTGCAATACCTTCCACAACGGCACCAACGGTCTCCAAATGCGAAGGGTTGGGCGCAATGTTCATTTTTATCTTGTTGCCGTTATTCGACATGCGGTCCGATGTCCACCCTAAGTGATACTTTACATCGCCGTCAAAAATTTCCTGCTCATAGTCCTTACCGTCGAACTCACTGAAGATATCTTTAGCCGATTTTCCAAAAACATTGGTCAGCACGTTCAGCCTGCCCCTATGGGCCATGCCCATTACAAATTGCTCTACGCCCAATTCGGCGGCACGCTCCACAATGGCATCCAGTCCTGGAATCAAGGATTCGTTGCCTTCCAATGAAAAGCGCTTCTGACCTACATACTTGGTGTGCAAAAATGCTTCAAATGAAACAGCTTGGTTTAATTTTTTTAGGATATGCTTCTTTCTTTCTGGGTCGAAGTTGGGATGGTTGTCGTTTACGTTGATCCAATCCTGAATCCATTTCACACGTTCAGGCGTTCTAATATACATATACTCTACACCAATAGCATCACAATAGATGCTAGTAAGGTGGGTTATGATCTGTTGAAGCGTGCTTGAACCTATACCAATAATATCACCAGCATTGAAAACAGTATTCAAATCGGACTGTGTGAGACCAAAATTCTCTATCTCCAAGGTGGGATTGTACTGCCGCCTATCCCTTACCGGATTTGTTTTTGTGAACAAATGGCCCCTGCTTCGGTAACCATCTATTAGACGTATTACCTGAAATTCTTTCTGAAGGGACTCTGGCATTTCTACCTGATTTCCGTTCACCATTGAGGTGACCCGTTGTTCACTTGCATCTAGTTGATCCCCAGCGTTTTCAACACCAAAATCAAAGCCTTGAAAAAAGGCTCTCCAGCTAGGCTCTACACTATCGGGACTGACTAAATACTTATCATATAACTCTGAAAAAAAAGAGGTATGCGCTGCATTTAAAAAGGAATATTTATCCATGAATTACTTTCTGTATCTTTAGAATAAATTTTTTCAAAAATACAACATTTACAATATTTAAAGTAACGTTCTAAGCTAATATTAAGAAAAATGAAAGTTTCTCCTAAAAACATCCAAAACCAAGTTATAAATTACTTTTTCCTTCTCACAAGTCTATTATTTTTTCATTTTTCCCAAGGACAGTACTCGAGTGGTCAGGGTGATTTTTGGAGCCAACTGCGCTACGGTGGTGGAGTTGGCCTAGGTTTTACAAATGGCGGGTTCAATGCCTCTATTTCGCCCAGCGCCATGTACCCCGTAAGCAATTCATTTGCCACAGGGATGAGCCTAAACCTTAACTATGCCAAGTTTAACGAAAATGAACTTCTGGCCTATGGGGGCAGTATATTTTCCCTATACAATCCCATTCCACAAATACAACTATCGGCAGAGCTGGAACAATTACGCGTTAACAGGACATTTGACTCAAGTATAAGCAATCTACAGGAAAATTTTTGGTCACCGGCCTTGTTCTTGGGACTGGGCTATACCACACGAAACGTTACAGTGGGACTTAGGTACAACGTTCTGTACGACCAAAACAATAGTATCTATGCCGATGCGCTAATGCCATTTATCAGGTTCTTTTTTTAGTCCTAAGACCTATGCTTTTGCTTTAAACTGACTTTTTGCAGTTCCCGCTTTAGGATCAGAAACGTTACTTGATCGGCAACGTCTACCGTATCGGTCAGCTCTAGTTGCTTCAAGGCCCGCTCTGGAATGTCTACGGCATACATCACGTTCAAATAGTCGGGAAAGCGTTCCATAAGCAATAGGTATACCTTCTCCCGTATCACTGTCTGGAGCTGTTTTGGTTGGGGATCTTTAGCTAAGATGAGTTCTAGATTGACCCGGGCAAAATCCTTTTTTACTTGAAACACCAAAGCATCGTACAAACCTTTTAGCCGTGCATACTCCATTACATGTCCACTGTCCGAAAAAATAGAACCATTCATACTACACCATTTAACCCTATCCTTATTTCTTATAAACTTTACCGTTTTTCATGACAAAAGTAGCGGATTCCAATACTTTTACATTGTTGACCAGGTTCTTGACCACCGCTACGATATCGGCCAAGTATCCTGCTTTTAAAACACCGAGATCATTCTCCATACCAAGCAATTTAGCCGGAGTGGTCATGGCAGACTGTAACGCGGCCACTACGGGCATTCCCGCTTCGCGTATGTACGTAAATTCCTTACCATTATCGCCATGTGGCGAGACTCAGGCATCGGTTCCAAAGGCTATGGACACTCCCTTCTCGTAAGCCTTTTTAAAGTTTTTCTCACTTATTGGGCCTATTTCCCTTGCTTTTATAGCTACTACGGCCGGCAAGTAATTGGGAATATCCGCCATGGCGGCAGCAGCCTTACCCGCAGATATGGTAGGCACCAGATAGGCATTATGTTCTATCATCAGTTCCCTGGTAGGCTCCTCCATCAAGGTTGCGTGTTCTATAGTTTTTATTCCGGCAACAATACCCCTTCTCATACCTTCGTCCCCATGGGCATGGGTCGCCGTAAGCATGCCGTAATCAATGGCCGTTTCTACGATAGCTTTCAGTTCTTCCATAGTAAATTGTGGATTTTGACCATTTTTCGCAACACTCATTACTCCGCCCGTGGCAGTTATTTTTATAACATCCGCACCATTTTTATTGCTGTCGCACGGCCTTCCTAGCATCTTCAGGCGAATTTATTACACCTTCTTTTGGGCCAGGATCCTCCATATTTTCCTTTCTAACTCCATTGGTAGGGTCGGCGTGGCCTCCCATAGTGGCAATGGCCTTACCGGCAGTAAAAATTCGAGGCCCCATAATAACACCGCTGTTAATAGCTTTCCCCAATGCGATGTTGACGCCGGATCCACCTAGGTCGCTAACGGTAGTAAAACCGGCCAAAAGGGTTCTCTTAGCATATACAGTGGATTGAAAAGCGATATCCACATCATTCTTCGTGAAACGCTCTAGATACCTGGACGGACTGGATTCATTATCTATATGTACGTGCATGTTTATAAAACCCGGCAAGACCGTTTTTGAGCGCAAATCCACGATACTGTCCGCATCTGTACCCGCGACAAAACCTTTTTCTAAACCTTTTATTTTATTTCCCGATACCATTATGGTGCGCTCGGTCAAGAATTTTCCACTTTCGGAATCAAAGATCTCCCCACACTATAGATACATATCCTGGGCAAAAACTGGCATGGTAAAAATGACGAGCATCAAAAAAGCGATCTTATTTTTCATTTGAATTTATTTATTTCCTATTGATTATGTTTCGATGACGTTTCTCTTAAGACTAATACAACTAGACTCCGTTTTAGGTAAAAATTGTTGGCCTGCCCTATTTTTAGTTAACATGAGGAAATCCAAAAGTGGCCTTCCAAACCGCAAATTAAAAAGAGGAAGAAATATACGTATATTTCTTCCTCTTTCCCTATAAAATAGATACTCACTTTATTTTCTGATCTTCTGTTCCCAGACCCAGGCGGACTTCATGGCTTCGTCCAAGGTGTATTCCGATTTCCATCCAAGTACTGTATTGGCCTTGGTGGTATCGGCATAGGCCGATATAATATCACCCGGTCTCCTGTCCACTATTTTGTAGTTCAACTTTTTTCCGGAAACCCTTTCAAAACTTAGTATGGCCTCCAAAACTGAACTACCCGTTCCAGTACCCACATTAAAAACCTCATAATTGGTTCTATTCTTTCCTGCTAAAAGACGCTCCAAGGCAACCACATGCGCCTTTGCCAAATCCACCACATAGATATAGTCACGGATACAGGTACCATCTGGCGTAGGATAATCATCTCCAAAAACCGACAATCCATCCCTAAGACCAATACCTGTCTGTGTGATAAAGGGTACTAAATTCTGTGGCACGCCCACCGGAAGTTCACCTATCTCGGCACTGGGATGTGCTCCCATGGGATTAAAGTAACGCAAGGCAATCGCATGGAGCGAAGGGGTTACTTTACAGGTATCCGAAATGATTTCCTCTCCAATTTGTTTGGTGTTTCCATATGGAGATTCGGCAACCTTTACCGGAGCATCCTCCGTAATGGGCATTTTATCGGCCTGACCGTAAACAGTACATGAAGAACTGAATATAAAACTGGCCCTGTTCTTTTTGCACAATTCCTTTAAAACATAAACCAAAGTTCCTATGTTATTCTCGTAATACAGCAAGGGCTTCTCCACACTTTCGCCAACAGCTTTTGAGGCCGCAAAATGGATCACGCCTTCCACATCCGCGTTTCTCTTAAAAAACTCCGATACTTTTTCACGTTCCTTAAGATCCAACTTCTCAAAAACAGGTCTTTTGCCGGTAATAGCTTCAATACCTTTAAGCACGCTTTCATTAGAATTGGAGCAGTCATCAATAATAACCACTTCAAAACCTTTTTGCTGTAATTCTACTACGGTATGCGAACCTATAAAACCAAGGCCGCCTGTCACGAGTATTTTTTTCATCTATTTATGTTTAGGTCGATTTTCTTCAAATCTACTACTATCTAAAACTCAAGCTTCCATAAATCCGATAACCATAGCCGTAATATGGTTTATTTGCGCATAGTCCAATTCGGTGTGCATGGGCAAGGAAATAACTTCCGTCACTAATTGATTGGTAACCGGAAAATCGACTTCCTTGTACCGCTCGTCCACATAGGCCTTTTGTTTGTGCAGTGGAATTGGATAATACACGCCACATGGAATCCCGTTATCATTTAAGTATTTTACCAAGGCATCGCGCTTTCCGTTGGTAATACGTAAGGTATATTGATGAAATACATGACAGTCACAGGTATCACATATTCCCTCACAACCATTTACTGTTTTAGGAACTATAATATCCGTTCTGTTCTTAAAGGCATTGGAATATTTCCGCGCTGCCACTCTTCTAGCATCACAATAGCCGTCCAATCTTGGTAACTTGGCGCGCAAGACCGCCGCTTGTATAGAATCCAATCTAGAATTGACCCCTACCACATCGTGATGGTAGCGCTCGTACATCCCATGATTTACTATACCGCGCAGCGTATGCGCCAAAGCATCATCATTGGTAAAAATCGCACCGCCATCACCGTAGCAGCCTAAATTTTTGGAAGGGAAAAACGAAGTGGCACCTATATGCCCCATAGTACCGGCCATATGTCTGTCTCCCGTTTTGGATAAGTACTTTGCGCCAATGGCTTGGGCATTATCTTCTATAACGTATAAATCGTGTTTTTTGGCAAGGGCAAGAATAGCGTCCATATTAGCACATTGCCCAAATAAATGTACCGGAACTATGGCTTTGGTCTTTGGAGTAATGGCGCGCTCCACCGCGGCAATGTTTATATTAAAGGTATCCATGTCCACATCTACCAAAACGGGTGTCAACTGCAAAAGCGCAATGACCTCAACAGTCGCTGCAAAGGTAAAATCTGCCGTTATGACCTCATCGCCTGGTTTAAGATCCAATGCCATCATGGCAATTTGTAGGGCATCTGTACCATTGGCGCATGGAATTACGTGTTTTACGCCCAAATAGGCCTCCAAATCTTTTTGAAACGCATGAACTTCAGGACCATTTATATAAGCAGAAGTTTCTAGAATTTGTGCTATGGAGGCATTTACCTCCTCCTTTATTTCTTGGTATTGACCACCAAGGTCTACCATTTGTATTTTTTTCATCCTATGTTATTAACTACATCACTACAAAAATACGAAACAGCCATCACTAATTTTATCGAAAGAAATGTAATTTAGCGGTAAATACATCCAATTTGCGCTTAATTTACAATCTACTCGTTTCCGTCTCTTGGGCTATTTTGCACGTATTTGCAAAGGTTAACACCAAGCTTTCACTCTTTGTAAAAGGCAGAAAGCAGACCACAACCATACTAAAAAAGGGTCTTGAAGGTGGCGACAAAGTTATCTGGATACATGCCGCCTCTTTGGGCGAATACGAGCAAGGGCTCCCTATTTTAGAAAAACTAAAATTGGCCTACCCAACGCACAAACTACTTTTAACCTTCTTCTCCCCTTCCGGTTACGAAATAAAAAAGAATACCCAGGCGGCACATGTGGTGACCTACTTACCCATGGATACCAAAAAGAAAGTAAATGCCTTCTTGGACGCCGCAAAACCCGAACTAGCTATTTTCATTAAATATGAAATCTGGCCCAATTACTTAGCTGAACTCAATAAAAGGGATATCCCCACCCTCTTGGTTTCCGCACTTTTTAAAAAGAAACAAGTCTATTTTAAGTGGTATGGAGGCTTTATGAGAAAGGCGTTACACACCTTTGGTCATTTCTATGTACAGGACGAAAATTCAAAAGCCCTTTTAAAATCGATAGGAATTATCAACTGCTCCGTTACGGGAGATACCCGATTGGATCGGGTCTCGGAAATTTTGGATACCGATAATAGCTTGGATTTCATGACCCAATTTAACACTACTTCGCATTGTTTAATAGCCGGCAGTACGTGGCCAGAAGACGAAAAAATACTGGTAGACTATATAAACGGTAGCACTACGGACATGAAGTTTGTCATCGCCCCACACAACATCAAAAAAGAACATAGCCAAAATTTAAAGGATTCAATTTCCAAGCCTGCACTACTATATTCAGAAATCGACAGCCAAAATCTTAGTGAAATAAGCGTCCTTATTATAGACACCATCGGTTTATTGACCAAAATTTACAGTTATGCCAGCATAGCCTACGTAGGTGGTGGATTTGCGACCGGTCTGCACAACACCTTGGAACCTGCCGTATTTGGTATACCGGTCATCATTGGCCCAAAATACATGGGCTTTTTAGAAGCTGAGGAACTAGTGGCCTTAGGGGGCGTTTTATCCATTAAAACCAGGGAAGAACTTGCCGAACGTATTGATTGCCTGAAGGACAATAAAAGTAACAGAGCGGAACTGGGAACCTTAAATTCCAACTACATCGCCAAAAACAAAGGTGCCAGTACCCAAATAATGAATACTATTGAAAAATTGTTATAACACCCGAATAAAAGGCATCCATAACTTAGGGGCGCAATCAAGACAAGGCGCGATTTAAATCTTGGTATTAAAAATTAGGCTACCCCTTTTTTAGAAGGATATTTTACCATCAACTTACCAAATTGCGCAGAAAACACCTGTAAAAATTAGACTAAAAAGTTGAAAATCTCCCCATAATTCCTTACTCTAAAGTCCATATTTCATCCGCTTTTTATATCGATGAAATGAAATAAAGCCTATATTTAAAAGGTTGTTTTTGGCCTTTTGTCGATTTATACGTCCATTTAACTTTAATTGATACGATTTTATATACATTCAACCAAACAACACTACATGATTATGGAACAGGAAGTTACATCTGGAATAAAAATTTTAAACGGATTTTTGAGAGTTATGGTTGCTTGTCTGGTCGCAATTTTAGTAGCGATTCCGCTAGCCCTTATTTTGGATTGGTTGAATATCATCTAAAGACCGTAGCGATCATTGACAAGAAATTTTCAAAAGTATAACGGGCACCTTACAACGAGCGTGTCCTTTTTGTATTACACCTAACTCACTTCATTTAAAATCGACATAATGTTCTTTTTAGTCGGTAAAATACCTTTTTTCGCTGGTCGCAACCACTAAATAGTTCAATTTAGCATCAACCAAACGGGGTTTTACAACATAAGTGTTTTATTGGATCATATAAATAATACCTTGGAGGTGTATAACTTTGAAGTAGGTAATGTTATGAACAATTTATCATTTAAATCTGGGGTAGATTCTTATCTATCTGTACTTGTAATTGCAATGCATGCCTTTTTGGCGGTAGTTGCAGTAGGATCTTTGTTAGCCTTAATCGGCGCAATCTAACCTTTAAACTATTATTTATAGGTAAAAAAAATACGTTGTGATTAGGCCCTTCTTTTGAAGGGCCTAATTTTTTTGATATGTTTGATCTAAGTACATGACAAAAATTTATAGATATCGATTTCCTTTGGTTTCATTGAGTTGAGCATTCAGTTTGCTATATGGTCAAGACCATATCTGAATATAGATTTGGCCTTCCTTCCGTGCTTTTTGACCTTTATCGGCCTGATGTTGTGCAGGTATATTCCGACCTTATAGCACCATACG
>Ga0075117_1000244_pt1 | contig 38396 bp, 36 predicted proteins | sample AntAceMetag02UKJ_FD_69789 | JGI IMG/M metagenome (GOLD analysis project Ga0075117, IMG submission 69789) | Saline lake microbial communities from Ace Lake, Antarctica - Antarctic Ace Lake Metagenome 02UKJ | ecosystem: Environmental > Aquatic > Non-marine Saline and Alkaline > Saline | place... | reverse complement strand
GTACCATTCCACTTGTTATCTAAGTTATCGGTTTCAAAAACAAGCTCTCCCCAGCGGTTGAAAATCTGCAGTTTTTCGTTATCAATGTGCTCATAAATCACTTTGAGCTGTCTGTTGTCACTCACTGTGCTTTGCGTATTTACCGCGGATGGTATATATATTATGGGCTCACAGCCCTCAACCACAATTATTTCGTCGCTTGTTTGACAACCAAAATTATTTTCTACGTCTAAGAGATAGGTTGCTGGTGCTATGACCACTTGAATCGCATCCGAAGCACTGCCATTTAAAGCCACACCCAAAGCCGTTTGCCATGAATACATAAACGTATTTCCACCAGAAACCATCGGGTCTAAAGTATCCCGAACAAGTGTATTGCCCTTAGTACAAACATATCCCATGTCTTCTAGGAGAGATATTGGAGATGGTTTTATATAAATGGAATCCACATAAATTTCTTTGGTACAGGAGGTCTCTGTGAGTTCAAGCAGGGCATTTAATATCTGATTATCAACCAATCCTTTTACGGGTGAGGTATTGAAAACCTCAATTTCCATTTCAAATCTATTCCAGCCCAGGTGAGGAAATACGTAGTTCACATTCTCTCCTTTTAGACTTGTGCCATCTTCAAATTTCCAAGTGATTTCATTTCGCATGGGATCACAAATTCCCGAAGCGGTAAGAGCCGTGGCAGCATTAAAGCAGTTTCCTATATAGGAGGCAGAAACGCCACCCCCATCTTGACTCTGATTTGCAAAAGAAATATTAGGTAAGCCTAGTTTTGTTATTCCATTTACATCAAAACCGCTAGATACTTCTATATATCCGCTTGCGGCAACACCTGCTTCATCTGGTTCTTGAATGTAGGCAACTTGGGTCTCTCCTTCTACCACCATATAAATGAATGGTCTAACAGAAGGAGATGCAGGTTGAATAGGCCCTTTTTGTAATGCTCCAAACCTTTGGCTTACTGAACTATCTAGGATTGAAATATTAGAAGAAATCGTTAAAGGAACTGTGAAATAAATCGGTATTTGAAGCAAATAGGACGTTTCACCAATGGAAGAGTCTCCCGAGATGGTAGCATATAAATAATCCCCAGAAGGACTAAAAGCTAAGCCATAAACCACTGGTGGAGCGGATATACCTAAGTCAATAAGAATCGGATTAGAAAATGTGCCTGTGGTGGCATCGTAATCAGAAACCTCCACCATATTCATTCCACCCACCACTAATCCCTGAGCTATCTTCCTATTTCTGCCATCACTAAATGTTAGGTAACCCAAGTGAGAATCAGCCTCGTCTTGACTTGTTCCTACGTCTTCTGTAAATATCTGAACCCCAGAAGAGTCTACACTTATCCGTTGAATACCATTCCCTTTATCCAAATGGGTGAAAATATCAAAACCAGTTTCGCTACCATTTTTTATAGCGGTGAGGCCATCCGAAACACCTAGAGCCACAGGGATATCACGCTCTGAAATCATGCCCAGTCCATTGTTAAGCCTTAAGTCTATGATGCTGTATGATAATATGTCTGTATCTATATCCTTAGAAAAAATGTAGTATTGATGATGTGGACATTCATTACAATTCGTTTTCGGAACAATAGAAAGTCCTTGTGCCGCTGTATTGTTTCCCCTTAAGCCCGTCCCACTCGCATCTGTAATGAGCTGGTCGTTGCCATCATAAAGATGGACACCGTCTGAGTAAAAAGCTAGAGCACCTGAAGGGCCATAAACCATGGCAGTAGCCACATCAGAGTTTAATAGATTTGAACCACCCGCGATTGGCGTTACACTAATTTCAGTAGAATCTGGATCTGGATCCGTTAACAAGTCTCTTTGCGAAGCCAATGAATCTATCTCATCTGGGGGCGGGATATTATTTTGGAATTCAAGTGTAGCTCCTTCCCCAAAAAACCACCTTTCATTTCCTCCCCCACTTGCCGCTTGCTGAAAGCAAAAGTTAACCGTAATGCTAGCCGTTCTAGAGCAACCATCGGCATTTGACACTTCTACAGAATAACAACCCGATGAATCTACTTCAATAGTGGCCGTGGTGTCTCCTCCTGGATACCATAAATAAGTGTAATTAGAGCCTACCAAAGGGGTTTTATAGGGGTCCAACTTTAAAGAGTTTCCAGCACAAACGGTTGTATCCGTTGCGTTTTGGCCGTTGAACTTAGGCTGCATGGGCATTGTGCCCACCGTAATAATTTGAGTTTCTGTAACAAGACCCGTGGCCGTGTTTTTTGATAAATTTACAGTATAGTTCCCAGGATTGGCATAAAAGTGCTGGGCCCCTCTTTCCGATTGTGTGGCAATATTTGAAGAATCTCCAAAGTCCCAAACTCGCTGCGTTGAGTTAGCATCCGTATCAAAAAAATAAGTTCCTGCCACACAGCCTTCATCCGCTCCCATTCCTGATGGTTGAGAATCTACAACACATGCTTTGCCTACATAAAACTGCTGGGCCAATGATTCCTTATATCCGCACAGCAGAAGCATGAGGAAGGCCATTTTTATGATATTTTCAGTTTTAAAACGAAACATTATTTTAGTGTCTGTATACAACGATTCAATAACTGAACCAAGATTGCGTGAATTTTACCTTAAAATTGTCTTTTAAGAACGCCAAAAGCATATTTTTTATTCCATTTCATCAAAACTAATAACGTGCAAATCAAAGTTACCATAGGAAGTATTTAAGACTGTTTACAAATATCCTCCCTAATTCCTGAGTTCGCGGGAAGCCATTATGAGAAAATGGCGTACGAAACAAGGCTACTTGACAAACATCATCTCATTCTTATCGCTTCTTGTGAAGGAACTCCCGCTGGATTTAATTAGGTAACGACTGAGATAAAAATGAAACTTTCTACCCCTGGATGGGAGGCGTAGTCCCTATTTTTAGAAAAGCCGGAGTTACCAAAGCTTTGGCCAAAGAGGAAGAAAATATCTTGATAGAAAATAGATATAAAGCCCTTGAGTTTAAAACGCGAAATTATCTTAAACCCATGATTATTTTTGGTCTTAAGAACGATTTCGATATTGTCAATCTTATTTTAAAAGACAAACCTCATCAACCTCGTCTCATTTTACGTAAGCAGTTAATTATCATCAAAGTTTAAGGCAATCTGGCTCACCTAAAAGCATATCCTTATTTTTGCACAAAAAAATAGTTTTAGATGAAATATCCGATTGTGGCCTACGGCGATCCTATCCTGAGAAAAGAATGCCGCGATATAGAAAAAGGAGAAATTGATGTGAAGCAATTGGCCGAAGACATGTATGAAACCATGTATGGTGCCTCTGGTGTTGGCCTAGCCGCTCCTCAAATTGGAAAAGACTTAAGAATTTTTGTTGTAGATGGTCAGCAAATTAATGACAATCTAGATGAAGGAGAAGAAGTAAATCCGACATTGGTTGGATTTAAAAAGGTATTTATCAATGCCGACATCTTGGAAGAAGAGGGTGACGAATGGGCCTACGAAGAAGGTTGCCTAAGTATTCCAGATGTGAGAGCGGACATTTACAGGCCAGAAACTGTTAAAATCAGGTATTTCGATACGGACTGGAATGAACATACAGAAGTATATGAAGACATGGCGGCTAGAATTATCCAGCACGAATATGACCATGTTGAAGGTATTCTTTTTACAGACTTAATAAGTCCATTAAAAAAACAAATGCTTAAAAAGCGTTTGACAAATATCTCGAAAGGAAATATAAAATCAGATTATAAAATGCATTTTTACAAAAAGTAAAATGGCCATTCAAGAAAGCTTATCTGTTTCGATCATTCAGCCTAATACCTATTGGGAAAGCCCAGAGGCCAATAGGGCTGAATTAGAAGAAATGATAGCGGACCTTCCTGAAAGCACAGATTTAATCGTATTACCCGAAATGTTTACCACTGGGTTTTCCACCAATCCCCAGGATTTTGCGGAGCCCATGAATTTCACCACACACCGGTGGATGAGACAAATAGCGGCTCAGTATCAAACGGCCATTTGTGGCAGCTTAATTATTAAAGAGAAGGATTTATTTCTTAACAGACTCCTTTTTGTTTTCCCAAACGGCGATACTTCCCACTACGACAAAAAGCACCTTTTTGCCTTTGGCGGCGAGACTGAATTCTTTTCTTCTGGCAATGAAAGGCTCATTGTTAATTATAAGGGGTGGAAAATCTGTCCTTTGATTTGCTATGATTTAAGATTTCCAGTTTTTTCTAGAAATACTAATTTAGCCTATGACCTCTTGATCTACTCCGCCTCTTGGCCAGCCAGTAGATCACAAGTTTGGGATACATTACTAAAAGCGAGGGCCCTTGAAAATCAGTCTTATGTCTTGGGAGTCAATAGGGTTGGTACAGATGGAAACCATATAGCTTATTCTGGTGACTCACTGGCCATAGACCCGAAAGGAATTCTTATTGCTGATTTGCAAAGCAACCAAACTAGCAGTAGCGTGCATCTATCAAAAAATGAATTGGATAATTTCCGCAAAAAATTCCCCGCTCATTTAGATGCCGATGAATTTAGACTCCTTTAGCAGACATAGTAAGTCCATAATTAGGAAAATCAATGCAGCTGTCTATTTTTGTAGGGCAATTAAATTTAGCCCTTGAAAAAACTGTACCCCTTTTGAATTCTATAAACAGAATCTTCCTGTTGCACTTTTGCCTCTTTGGTATTTTTAATACCCAGGGTCAGGTACTACGTATTGATGTGATTCAGCAAGGAGATAGCTATCAAGATTCCTCTTATTATGATATTCTGGCCTTAGATAGTGAGTACTGGATTTGTGGTAAATATGGAACGCTAAAGAGCATTAAAGCTAACGGTGAGATTAAGAACGTTTCTTCCCCGAGTAATGGCCTAGACATTTATAAAATGGATAAGCTTGATGATAATACCATTATCGCGAGTGGAGACCTGGGTAGCATTTATATGCATAACTTAGCATCCGGACAATGGACTAGTCTACAGGTGGATGGCTACAAAGACGCCTGTTTTTACAATCTTGCGGTGATGAGCCCCACTCTGGTGTATGTAAGTGGTGGAAATTCTAAAATAGCACATTCAAAGAAAACCGCTCCTGAGGGCTTCATTCTAGAATCCAAAGACGGAGGAATTACATGGAAAGAAATTTATTCCAATCCATTTAAAATGGTCTGGTGCGTCAAAAAGAACCCCTTTGACAATCAATTATATGCCCTCATGTATACCCTTAATAAAACCCACCTTTTTAAACTAGAAGAGGGGAAATGGGAGAAAAAAGAAAAGATCGGAAACAGCATCTTTCATGAAATTCAGTTTGAATCTAAAACTGATTACGTAGCAACAGGTGGCTGGATAGGCAAAAAAGGTAGGGTACACTATAACCAAAGAAAGGTGGCTATCTCTAACGCTGGCTTAATTTGGGGTCGTGTGGCCAATGATAAATATGAATTACTACCTGCTTGTAATGGGCAAATTGTTCTGGGAGACAAAAAAGGAAATCATAAACTATTTGGTGCCCAGCTTAATAAAGATTTTAGGATCTATGAGGCCATTTTCACTTCTGAAAATACGGCCATAGCCATTGGCTCTGCTCGCACCATATTAATGCTTAAAATAAGTAACGATGGTTAATTCATTAGGAGGTATTTCTGAAGGCATTGTGCCGCTAAAGCCGTTGTGTAAGCATCTGACTTAAAGTACAAGACATTCCTCACAACAGTACCTCCTGAAAAGAAAACACCTCCCTTCCAGAAATTCTCTTCATTTCTCTGACTGATAATAAATTCTATACTCTTCTGAATATTTTCCATTGGAATAGCTTCCCCGGTCTCTTTTAAGTTAAGCATGGCCAAGGTGGCATAGATCGTGGACTGAACGAGGTCCTTTTTATTTACTTTACTCCTACTCTCAAAGGAGCCGTCAGGCTTTTGAGACCTTAATAAGTGCTCTTTTATAGCATGAATCTCTGGTTGTAATTCATCTTTGAGATAAGGATAAATCTTTGAAATGGAGAGGTGAATGAAGCATCTATTTGGATAGTAAATACCTGCCCTACTCCATCTTTCCTTTTTAATGACATGTCTGAGTAGGCTTAGTGCACTATTTTTTCCAGAAGATGCTTCTAATTGCCCCGTTTTGCCGAGGTAGTTTAATACGTTACAGTTTACTACGGCGTCTACGTCATTAGCTCCCCAAGGCACATATGGGGTATACGGATGTCGGAAACAACTGCTGCCAGGCAAAAAGAAAACTAGGTTATGGGCCACCTGCCATGGGAAGTTCCAGTTTTTGAACTGATACTCGGGAGCTAGCCATGTCATATAAGCTCCGCTGGGCTTCGGTATTTTATGTATAAAATTATACCAATGATAATTGTTCCTATTGCCGTCAAGATTGGAATCGAAAATGGCATGCGAAGGAATTTTCACCCTTTCATTGAAAATCTCACCGTAATAGTGAAGGGCTAAGTTTCCAGTGGAAGTGTCGTCTGCATCGTTTGCGATATCAGCTGCGTTATTAATAAACCGTGTTTTGAGTTTGAAATTAGTGGGTCTGTGTGCCAAATAGTCCGTCGGCCAAGGCCCATTCTTGCTCAAAGGCAAATTAGGAGACAGAGCCTTCCAAAAGTTAAAGTCTGATCCTTCACGGTAGCTGAGTAACTCCGATTTAGAAAGCTCCAACATCGGCAGAATTTGGTTCAAAGAACTATCTGCCAAGTAAATTTCTGACAGTGCATTGAAAATATTGGCCTGCGTAAAGCAATTGGAATCTCGATAGGGATAGGCTTTGCCCAAATAAAGAAATCCATTCTTAAGCCCCATTGTCGAGGGCCACTCTCCCCTAAAAGTGCTGTCTTTGATGGTTTCCTTTTCATGAACTCGTGCCAGCCATTCCAAGGATTCTTCAAGAATTTGCTGAGCCGCCTCGTTATCCACCTGTGCATATCCGGAAATTGAAAAAAGTAGAGCGACCAAAGCTGTTTTTAAAACCCTATGCACCTATAAATGTGGCCAGTTGGTCTGCTATATTTCTATCATTAGAAAGCCTAGGTACTTTGTTTTGCCCCCCTAGTTTCCCGATTGATTTCATGTAATCAATAAAGGCATTCCTTTTCAATGGTTTCACAATTAGTGGCCTTAAAATGCTTCCTATCAATAAGTCTTCATAATAACTGTTTAATTCTATCAATTTAGAATCCAAATCTTTTGCGAAGCTATCGGGGCTATTGGGTTCTTTTGCGAATTCAATAAGCCACTCGTGATACGGCAACCCTTCGTTTGGACTCACCATGGGAGCCACCGTAAACTCCACCAATTCTACTTCAGGATGCCTTTCGCAGGCATATTTCATGGCTTTCTCAATTTCCTCACCAATCACATGCTCACCAAAAGCAGAAATGAAATGCTTAATTCTTCCAGAAACAATAATTCTATAAGGATCTATGGAAACAAACTTCACTGTGTCTCCTATGGAATAACCCCATAGGCCTGCGTTGCTATTGATGATTAAAGCGTAGTTTTTGTTAAGTTCTACTTCTCCAATACTAAGTCTCGTAGGGTTTAGGTCAAAATACTCTTCGGCTGGAATGAACTCATAAAAAATGCCTGTATCCAAGAGTAACAATAGTCCTTCGGACTCAAATTTATCTTGATAGGCAATAAAACCTTCGGAGGCAGGATAAAGCTCCATAGCATTTACAGGCTTCCCGATGCTCTCAAACAATTTAGCTTTGTAAGGCTCAAAGTTTACCCCACCATAAACGAATAAATCAAAATCGGGGAAAACATCTTTAATCTGTTTACCAGTTCTTTCTTTTATTCTATCAAAATACATCTGTACCCAAGGAGGAATTCCAGAAATGAGGCTCATAGACTGATTGAGCGTCTCATCAATAATTTTCTCCAGTTTCTCTTCCCAGTCGTCTATACAATTGGTTTCATAACTTGGCAATTGATTCGTTTTAAGATAGCTAGGAACATGATGATTAGAAATTCCCGAGAGCCTACCTGTGTCTATTCCAGCAGTTTTTGACATTTCTGGGCTACCTGATAAAAAAATGAGTTTATGGTCTAAAAACGTTGAGTTGCCTGTTTCATGGATATAATTGAGCAAAGCATTTTTAGCTGAGCCTATATGATTATGAATGGACTCTTTGGTTATAGGTATGTATTTCGTGCCTGATGTAGTTCCTGAAGTTTTAGCAAAGTATAGAGGTTTACCCTTCCAGAGTACATCCTCTCTACCGTCCTTTATAAGTTCCACATATGGCTTTATACCTTCGTAGTCATTAATCCGCACGGCCTGCCTAAAGGACTCATAAGAATCTATATCCTTAAAATAATGGTCCCTCCCAAACTGGGTCTTGGTCGCTTGGTGGACAATGTTTTCACGCCACTTTTCCTGAACAGCAACGGCATTCGCCATCCAGGCATGTTGCCTTTTTACTGTATAGTTTGCCAGTGGTTGGCTTAAAGTTGACTTGATTCCCATAAGACTTAATAAATCCTTTCAAATTTACGCATTCTGAATCTATTCGGAGGGCAGAATACAACAATCAAGTTAGAATTATGCTAAAGCTTTTAACCTATCTTCAAAAGCACTTACTGAGCACTTTCTAATTTTGGATTAAGTTCTAAGGCTCTCTCGTAGTACTTTTTGCCAATTTCTCCTTTCCTGAAAAAAAATAGGCTTCGCCCAATGAATCAAAAGTATTGGCATCTTCAGGAAAAAGTTTGGTGTTCAATTAACATATAACCAAATGAATTTAATTCTCCGGAATTCTCTTTTAGTTTTTGCAACGCCTCAATTACTGAAGATTCATTAAGCCTTTCTAACTGGTCTGAATGTACGTATTCCTGAACACGGTTTACTAAGAAGTAGGCCGGTGAATAACTTTGCCCTATAAAAAGTTTGAGCAAATCCATCTTTAAGCTTTCGACAGGTTCCTCGATTATCCTTCCTATTTCCGTTTCGTTCGATGATAAAGGTAGGTCCCCTAAATATAGATTCCGCATAAGCCGTTTTATCTGGCGACTGCTTATCCTTTTTGCCTGCGTTATCTACCATGTACATTTCGTATCTATTTGCTCTAATGGCCGCCATTGACATGATTTTCGAGAACTTAGGTAGTTCTCTTTGCGTATCTCCACACCAAGTGGCTCCCTAAATAATCACTTTGAAATCCTTATGCTCCTTAATCTGGTTTGTGAGAATTGAGTCTGGCTCATATGTCTTTAGGTTCTCCAAAAACCAATAGCTATAGGGAGCTGGCGTCAGAGCCGAAAAAGTAGTTCTACCGATGAGCATATTCTGCCCACTTCTTGAGAGCATTTCTTTGTTAATGAGGCTTAGGCTAGGATTGCGGTTTCGCTGGCAACTACAAAGTAAGAACGAACCGAGGCACAGAGCAATTAATGTCTTCATAGTTTTAATGTTAAGGTTTACACAAAACTATGTTTCTGAGAGTGGAGGCAATGTTAATAAGTTCCTAATCAAAATATTAAAGCCTATTCACAAAAAGCCTCGTGAAAATCATTCACGAGGCTTAAGAGCTATTATTAGCGTGTCTATTCCGCCTATAAAACCGCTTCGGCCAAAACCAAAATTTTATTATTTACTACCTCAATAACACCACCATCTACTAAGAAAGAGTTCTTTGAACCATTTTGTTCATAGGTCAAATTCCCTTTCGCCAGAGTACTGACTAAGGGAGCGTGGTCATTGAGCAATTGAAATTCACCATTTTTACCTGGGAGCGTAACCATAGCTACTTCTCCTTCAAAAACATTCTTATCTGGCGTTATAATCTCTAATATCATAGTGCTTAGTTATTTGCTGCCTCAGCCAATAATTTCTCTCCCTTAACTTTAGCGTCTTCTATTGTTCCTACCAAGTTAAAAGCCGACTCAGGCAAATGATCATAAAGACCATCCATAATTTCATTAAAACCGCTAATAGTATCGTTAATATCTACCAAAACTCCTTTTAGACCAGTAAACTGCTCCGCTACAAAGAACGGTTGAGATAAGAAACGCTGAACCCTTCTGGCTCTAGTTACAATTAATTTATCCTCTTCAGAAAGTTCTTCCAAACCAAGAATGGCAATAATATCCTGAAGTTCTTTATATCGCTGTAATGTATTTTTTACACGTTGAGCACAGTCATAGTGAGCGTCCCCTAATATTTCAGCGGAAAGAATCCTAGAAGAAGAATCCAATGGATCCACTGCCGGATAAATTCCAAGCTCAGCAATTTTACGACTCAATACCGTAGTGGCATCTAAGTGAGCGAAGGTTGTTGCTGGAGCTGGGTCAGTCAAGTCATCTGCAGGTACATAAACCGCCTGAACAGATGTAATAGAACCACGCTTTGTAGAGGCAATACGCTCCTGCATAGCACCCATCTCCGTAGCTAATGTTGGCTGATAACCCACCGCAGACGGCATACGACCTAAAAGAGCCGATACCTCGGAACCCGCTTGTGTAAAACGGAATATATTATCAATAAAGAAAAGGATATCTCGTCCTTTCCCTTCTCCATCTCCATCACGGAAGTGCTCCGCAATAGTAAGTCCAGAAAGGGCTACTCTAGCACGTGCTCCTGGAGGTTCGTTCATTTGACCAAAGATAAATGTCGCCTGAGAATCCTTCAACGCTTCTTTATCCACTTTACTCAAATCCCATCCACCTTTTTCCATGGACTCTTTGAATTCGTCTCCGTATTTTACAATACCCGACTCAATCATCTCACGAAGCAGGTCATTTCCCTCACGCGTCCGCTCTCCTACTCCTGCAAATACAGAAAGTCCAGCGTAAGCCTTCGCTATATTATTTATAAGCTCCTGAATAAGTACTGTTTTACCAACACCGGCACCGCCAAACAAACCAATTTTTCCTCCTTTAACATAAGGGGCCAAAAGGTCTACTACTTTAATACCCGTAAAAAGTACCTCGGTAGATGTTGCTAAATCTTCGAACTTTGGTGCTTTACGATGAATAGAAAGTCCCTTTGTATTTACTTCACCAAGACCGTCAATGGCCTCACCTACTACATTAAAAAGACGTCCTTTCACTTCCTCTCCAGTGGGCATCATAATAGGAGAGCCTAAGTGAGTTACCTCCATGCCTCTCTGAAGACCGTCCGTTGAGTCCATCGCAATGGCTCTAACTCTGTCTTCGCCTAAATGCTGTTGAGTTTCTAAAACTACTCTCTGCCCGTTAGGTTTAGTTACAGATAGTGCATCCAAAATTGGTGGAATTTGCGAGTCTTTCCCTTCGAAACTTACGTCTACTACAGGTCCAATGATTGATGAGATTCTTCCGATATTAGCCATACCTAGATATTTGTTATTTCGTCTACTTTGAGATTTGGACTGCAAAATTAAAAACTCCGAAAGGGAAAACAAACTTAGAGCTTGATGTTTTTTGCATTTTTTTAAGAGAATCTTTCCCAAAAGAGGCAAAACATAGGAAAATTAAAGGAATTATATCTCTAATCTAAGCTGAAAAGAGCTCGCTTGTTTATGTACTCCCATAGAAACACACCAACCACAATGGTAAATTCCAATGCCACTAAGCCTAGATTTTCGTTTACCGGCAAAGTAGCGTAAGCTTGGTACGAAAGGCCCACCATAATCGTCCAGACTACTGGAAATCGAAAATTCGAAAATAACGAAATCCCAAAAAGCACAATGATATACCAAGGATGAACGGTCGTGCTGCACAAAAGATGCACAAATAGAATAAAAAGCGAAGTTTCAGCAAGTCCACCACGAGAAAAAGAACTCTTGAGAATCAATATTAGGCTGGAAACGGCTAAAAGAGGACCAATAATGGCAATCAAATTGTAGCCAAATAAAAAGAATCCAACTTCTCTAAAAAAATAATACAGCCCTGCATTAAACTCGAAATTATGAAAATATAAATCCAAAGAGTTAAGGACATTTAGGAAAATGTCGGGTTCAAAAAAAGGTAAAAAAAGGACAATGTTTAACGCTGACACAATAGATACGAACTTGAAACCCTTAGCCCAACCAAGTCTAAACCAAATCATAGGAAGAAAAACTAAGGGTATAAGTTTTACTGACACGGCCATTCCAAAAATGACAGCAGAAGCTGACAAAGAGTTCCTCTTAACGTAGATATAATATGCTAACAATAAGAGGGATAGCATTAATCCCTCAAAATGAAGATTCCCCACAGTCTCCAAAATTATAAAGGGATTGAAAGCGTAAAGGGCTACAATCTTATTCCTTTTTGTCTCCGAATAATTATGATGCTCGGCGATTCTAAACAACAAATACATATTGAGCATGCTACCTGAAAAGAGTATAAGCCGTATCGCAAGCACACTATGCACGATAGAACCATTTCCAAAAAATGCTCCTATAGCAAAAAGATATTGTTTAAGTGGAGGGTATAGACTAAAGTAGTTCGGAGAGTTTAATTTCTCCAAGAGCCCATGCAACATAGGGCCAGAATATTCTGTTGGTAAAAATAAGTATGGGTTTTGGCCATTAATGCTTAAATATCCGTCCCAAACGAATCTGTAAACGTCATCTGAAAGCACCGGAAGATAAAAAATAAATATTCCTCTTAATATTACGGCCCAAAACCAAACCTCTTTTAATATCCATTTCGTTTTGATGACATCATAAAGGTAAATAGCGAAAAGAATCGTTATGCTCCAAAAATAGAGCCAAAAGTCAGTCCTATCCTTATGAACAAATATCAAAAGGCAGTAAAACAACGTAGAAAGCAACTTTAAAGCTATTTGCATAAAAAAACCGTCATGATTAAATGACGGTAATTTAGGGTTAAATAGGTAAATCAGAATATTATTTACGTGCGAGCTTTGCCTCGATAGTCTGTTTCGTATGCGGAACGGCTCTTAGGCGTTCAGCAGGGATTAGTTTACCTGTATCTATGCAGGTGCCGTAAGTTCCATTTTTGATTCTTATCAGAGCAGCCTCTAATTGCGAAGCAAACTTTTTCAGACGGCCCGAAGATTGGCTCAATCTTTCCTTCTCTCTCATATCTGCTCCATCTTCCAGCGTTTTGCTACCTACGGCCGTGCTGTCAGTTCCATTGTCGTCTTTTCTGCTAAGAGTGTCACTTATGAACTCAATTTCACTCTTGGTAGAAGCCAACTTCTTATGTATGATAGCCTCAAACTCTGATAGTTCTGATTCTGTATAGAAGGTTTTTTCACTATTTACAGCCATGATCTCTACTTTTTGTGGTGAAACTACTTTGTTCAATTGTAAACTTGGCCGCAAATATATGTTTTAAAGGTTTTTAAATCAATGAGTAAACTCATATTTTTTTTTAAATCAGAATAAATCTTAGTCCTTTGTTTTTCAATTAATTCCAAATAATAAACCGTAATGTCCATCATTATCAAAAATTATAATGTGTCAATATACATCTAGTCAATAGAATAAATCGTGAGTAAATACATTACTATATTTAGAAACAATTCTCCTTATCGGTGATGAGGCAAAAAGAGCTTTGTCTAAACTTGCGTTAAACAAAAAAGACCCGTCCTGGTTAAAGGACGAGTCTTGAATTCTAAATAGTTAAGATTAATTCTCTTTAGAAAGAATTTCTAAGTCAAAAGCCAAGGTGCTGTACGGAGGAACACCGGAATTTCCAGCAGCTCCATATGCTCTGGCCCAAGGAATAATAATGGTAGACTGCTCCCCTATCCGCATATTGGCTACGCCATCTTCAAAGCCCTCTATGACCCCTTTTGCTCCAAGAGTCACTAATATTTCTCCCTCATCAAATACCTTTTTATCAAGAAAATAGCCCTTATACTTCACTTTCACTTGGTCGCCAGGCAATAATCCTCCTGTGGCCGGCCTATTCTCCGTTCTAATAATACGAACACCTATATCTGTTATTTCTGGCTCCCTAAGACCATTTCTTTTTATGAAAAGGTCAATGAGACCAAACTCATCATAGTGCTTAACCATTTCCATTTCTAGAACGGTTATCTGATATGCCATCAGAGGTGTTCCCGATGGAGGAGAAGCTCCATAAGCCGCCGAAGCTGGCAAATAATAAACTCCTTTCTCTCCCTCGCCGAGTGTACTTACTGCGAATAAGAACCCTGTATAGACTGAGGCCGCTATGCTCGCATCAAAAAAGCTTGAATCTGCCACCGTTTGTTGAAAGATGATTTGCCCATCAAGCGTTTTAAGGGTAAAAGCTACATGTAACGCTAAATCTTGTGTCGCGTATTTTGGACTTGCTACTTCTTTGGTTTTTTTCCAGAAGATACCCGTTGATGGACTTTCCGTAAGGCCCAAACTATTGCTCTCATTATAAGCCTTTATTTCAGCCACATTCTCCGTAAACTTCTTAGTATCTTCGTTTTCAACAAATCCCTTCGAACAAGAGGCAAGGACAATTATGAACGGAATAACAGCGATTATTCTTCTCATTTTACTATAAACATTTTAAATGATTTAATTAACTATAACGGGAACGATAGCCTATTAGTTGCCTGCCATCATTCTCTTTATTTTGTCATCTAACCTTAACCTTTGAAATTAATTTAGTTCTGACCACACTGACAAAGCCAAACTTAGTGTACCCAAATCCAAGTTTTTACCACAGAAATATTATTCTGATAAGCCTTGATTTCAGAAACTTTGAAAAGCTAAAACAAGATCAAAAGTGCCCGTAGGCAATTTATTCTCTTACTTTCTTCCTATTGAGAACAATTCAATGTCAAATACTAATGGCGTGAATGGTGGAATTGTCGCTCCTGCCCCTCTTTCTCCGTAGGCTAAACCGGAAGGAACAATGAACGTAGCCTTCTGACCAACATTCATGGTTTTAAGAGCTTCATCCCAGCCCTTTATAACATATCCTAAGCCCACTGGAAATGTAAACGTCTTGTTCTGATCAAAAATATTCCCATCAAAAAACTTCCCTATGTAACTTACTGTCGCTGTGTCACCAGCGGCTACTACGGCCCCAGAGCCTTCTTTGTCCGTTAGGTAATAAATACCATTCTCCATTTTTTGTGCCTTAGGATATTTCTCTTTCACGAAAGCTGCTATTTCGTCTGCCTCCCCACTTCTTTTTGAATTCAAAGATTCTTCATATTCCGCAAGAGTCTTCGCACTTTTAACGCTTACCAGAAATTTCAAATCTGAATGTTCTGGTACTCCTGGAGGCAAAGGCTGTCCAATTCTACTAAAAAGTGAATCTGCACTCACATAAACCGTAGCACTATCTCCTTCAGAAAGCTGAAAAATCGCATTTTCGAAAGACCCTCTAAATTCGCCCTTTCTAGCTGGCACTGTCATTGGCTTGCCTTCCTCCCATGTGTTTCTGAAAACCGTATCTAGCTCCGTAGAGATTTTCATATTCAGTTCCAGCATGTCTCCTTCTTCTATTGGTTTTCCAGAACCCTCTTTATGCATTTGAATCCGGTCTCCTTCTTCGGTCTCAGAGACCTTAAATTGACTACAAGAAAAAAGAAGAGATAGAGCTCCTAGAGAAAGCAATTTGATGTTAACGTTCATTTGTTTTTTTTGTTTAACTGTTTATTTATTAAGCTGGTTGAGCTAAAAGTTTTTCTTTGTAACCTGGTAGAAGTCCTAAAAACTTAGATACCGTAGCGTCTAAAGATTCTGTAGATCTTCCTCCCGAGGCATTTTTATGGCCTCCACCACTAAAATGTGTATTTGCCAATTCAGAAACAGAAAAGTCATCTACTGACCTAAAAGACATCTTTATCATATCTTCTCTTTCTGTAAAAATGACTGACATGACAGCCCCTGCAATGGATAAACCATAGTTTACCAGACCTTCAGTATCTCCTTGTTTAGAATTAAACTTATTAAGTTCCTCTCGGGTAAAGAACAAGTACGCTACTCTGTACTCTTCTAGATATACTAATTTTTCGTTTAAGGCATAGCCCAAAAACCTCACTCTGTCTAACGTGTTTTGATCAAATAACTTCCGGTTAATTCTGTTTGGGTTGATCCCTTTGTCAATCAGTTCGCCGGCTATTCTATGAACCTGCTTAGAGGTGCTGTCAAACTTGAAGGATCCCGTATCTGTCAAAATTCCTGTATAAAGACACGTTGCTACATCCTTATTTACTAATGCCGTAAAGTCTAAGTGCTCTATAAGTAAGTAAATCAACTCACAAGTGGCCGCTGCCTTCTCATTCCAAAAAACAAAGTCCGCAAAATCTTCAGGCCTTTGATGATGATCTATCATCACTTTAGGTGCTTTTGATTCCTTAATCAAAGCCTCCATATCTGCGAGACGTCCTAAAGAAGAAAAATCTAAACAAAAAATAAGATCGGCCTCTGCCACAGAATTAGCCGAAGCCAGCTTATTTTCCTGATAATTAAGGATTTTTTCTACGCCTGGCATCCAGCCAATATAGTCCGCATGGCCACTCGGGCTTATAACTTGGACTTTATGATTCAGTTGGCTTAAAACTGCCAAAAGACCCAGTGAAGACCCAAATGCGTCACCATCAGGGTTTGTGTGTGCGGTTAAAACAATTTTTTTAGGACTTGAAAGCAAGTCTAAAAAATGTTCTTTTTTCTTCTTATCGTCTGTAAAGTATTGATGCATCTTTTGAAAATTGGCTGCAAAGGTACAAATGATAATTGTAAGTGTTCAATTAAAATTAAGTGGCGATAAATCGAAATAAAGTACCTTTGCAACCAAATTAAGAGAATAACAAGCTAATTATGATTACAAACAGAACTTTCACAATGATTAAGCCCAGTTCAGTGGCCTCTAATAATGTTGGTGGAATCATTGAAATAATTGAATCTGCCGGTTTTAGAATTGTTTCAATGAAAAAAACCAAGTTAAGTCCAGCCCTTGCGGGAGCATTTTATGCCGTCCATAAGGAACGTCCTTTCTACCAAGAACTATGTGAATTCATGTCATCGGGACCTATTATTCCTATGGTTCTAGAAAAGGAAAACGCAGTGGCTGACTTTAGGGAACTAATAGGAGCAACAGACCCAGCTGAAGCCGCAGAGGGCACTATCCGTAAAAAATATGCTAAATCCAAGGGGGAGAACGCAATTCATGGTTCAGACTCAGATGAGAATGCTGGAATTGAGGGTTCTTTTTTCTTTTCAGAACTAGAGCAATATTAAAAATATATGCCTAGAATTTTAGCCATTGATTACGGCGGAAAAAGGAGCGGGTTGGCAGTTACTGACCCGCTTCAAATTATTGCGACAGCCCTAGAAACGGTGCCAACGAAAAGTTTATTGGCCTATCTAAAGATTTACCTGGAAAAGGAAGATGTGGAGTGCTTTGTTCTAGGAGCCCCCACTAACCTGGATGGCTCAGACACAGACGCGACAGCCATGGTAAAAGCCTTTTCATTAAAACTCCAAGAAGTTTTTCCCAACAAAAAAGTTCACTTTATCGACGAGCGGTTCACTTCCAAAATGGCCTTTCAAAGCATGATCGATAGTGGCGTAAGCAAAAAGCAGCGGAGGGAAAAAGGGAATATTGATAAAATAGCGGCTACAATTATCCTTCAGGATTATATGAGTCAACATCCCTAAGCCCACCCTCTAAGTTAAAAAGGTTTACCAGACCATAGGTTTCGGAAAGTAGCTTTATCGCCTTTGTACTTCTCAAGCCACTTTGGCAATGAATAATCACTTTGGTATTGTCCTGCTTTATCCCAGTGACGAAAGCATCTAATTCTGACAATGGCATCAATTCTCCCCCAATATTATCCATTTCATATTCACTAGCCTCTCTCACATCTATGAGTTGAACATCTTCTGTATCTTTCAAAAGGAGAAACTCATTGTAGCTAATGCTTTTTAATTCCTCTTCGCCAGAGGAACAAAAGGCTTCATAATCTATTAGTTCCCTTATCGGTTCCATGGAAGAATTTCTCTGGATAGCTACCTTTCTGAAGTTCATGGAAAGAGCATCAATAATCAAGAGCTTTCCACTTAATACTTCACCTAGACCCGCAAGTATTTTAATTACTTCAGTAGCCTGTAAGGAACCCACTATGCCTGCCATCATTCCCAACACTCCCGCCGTAGCACAATTTGGTGCCATTTCGGCTGAAGGAGGAAGAGGGAATAGCTCCCTATAAGTTGGCCCTCCTTTGTAATTAAAAACAGAAACCTGCCCTTCAAACCTATAAATAGCACCATAAACAAAGGGCTTATGTTTCAGGATACAGGCATCATTTACCAAGTACCTCGTAGGGAAATTATCTGAACCATCCACAACCAAATCATACTTGTCAACAATTTCTAGAGCATTTTTTGATGTTAAACGAGTGAAATGTGTCACGATTTCAATGTTATCATTAATGCTTTCAATTCTTTTCTTAGCTTCTTCTATTTTAGACTTTCCCACAGATTCCCCAGAATAGAGTACTTGTCTCTGCAAGTTTGTGAGATCCACATGGTCATCTTCCACAATACCAATACGGCCGACTCCCGCAGCAGCCAAATACATCAAAACAGGACTCCCGAGGCCACCACACCCTATTACCAAAACCGAGCTTTCTTTAAGCCTTTTTTGACCCTCTATCCCAAATTCTGGAATAAGGACTTGGCGGCTATATCGATGCAGTTCCTCTTTGCTAAGCTCCATCATTTTTTATTAATAATTGAGCTCCATGTCCATTCTTTGAATTAAAGAATGCCATTCCATTTTTTAATTTTACACCATCTGCTGGATCCACTTTTAAAAGTGTAGCCCCATCCATATCCACAAAATCAAAAAGAGAAGATAAATGGGCAATAGAAGATATCCCAATGCTACTTTCGGTCATACAACCTATCATCAGTTTGAGATTCATAGAACGAGCCAAGCCTACCATTTCTAAAGCTGGAAATATGCCCCCACACTTACTCAATTTAATATTAATACCATCAAAATAAGGTGCACAAGCCTTTACGTCACTCAAAGAAAAACAGCTTTCGTCTGCGAAAAGAGGGATACTCGTTTTTGCTCGAATAACATTATTTTCTTCAAATAACTCTTTGGCTAATGGCTGCTCTATGAGCTCCAGATTTACCTTTTCCAAATAAGGGAGTGCCTCTATGGTTTCCTCCAAACTCCATCCTGAATTTACGTCAATCTTAAAAGGAGCGGAAGAGATTAACCTAAGATATTTAAGGGCGGCTAAGTCGTCTTCTCCTCCAAGTTTTATTTTAAATGATGAAAAGTCTGAACCCAGCAAGGCTTCTCTCATTTCTTCTTCAGAGCCCATTCCTATTGTAAAACTAGATTGTGGCAAATCATAAGACCTTAATCCCAAATATTCCCATAATGGTAGCCCGGCCTTTTGAGCCTTCCAGTCATAAAATGCCATGTCTAGGGCACACTTTGCAAAGTGATTTGCCCCAAATAGTGCGTCTATATGCCTCCAAAATATAGCATGCTCTTCACTGAAGACTGGGACAATCTTATCCCAAAGCCTGTTTATTAAAGCGATACTATCCTCTACTTTTATGTCATAGTATGGGACATGAGAAGCCTCTCCCGTACCTATAATTCCTTCATGCACAATCTGAACGAACAGGGTGTCTGTGAACGTACGAGAGCCATGAGCTATCCTAAAGGGCTTCTTGTTTTCCAGGCGGTATGCAAACAGGTTTAATTTCAAAGGATTTCCATTTCAAATAGTTTTGCCAAATGCCCTTTCAAGACGCTTGCCACGGCTCCCAATTCTAAGGTTTTCCCAAGTTCTAAATGCATAGAAGTTACGGCTTTTTCTTGAATTCCACAGGGTACAATATTTCCAAAGTAAGCCAAATCTGTATTTACATTTAAAGCTAGGCCATGCATGGTCACCCACCTACTTGCCTTTACCCCCATCGCACAAATTTTTCGTTCACCAAACATTAAAGCTTGAGTGTTTTCTCCTTCCAGCCACACACCTGTAAACCCTTCAGAACGTCCTCCCTTTATTCCATAGTCCTTTAGCGTTTTTATGACGGCCTCTTCTAGGAGTCTTAAAAACTTATGTATATCTGTGAAAAAATTGTCCAAATCCAAAATTGGGTAAACCACTAATTGGCCCGGCCCATGGTAGGTAATATCTCCACCTCTATTAATTTTATAAAAACTTATCTCATTCGCGTCCAAGCCTTCCTTATCAAGCAACAGGTGCTCTTCTTTTCCACTTCTCCCCAGCGTATAAACATGCGGGTGCTGGCAAGTCATTAGGTAATTTGGCGTAGGCTCTTTCGTATTGTTCTTCCTGTTTGCTAATTTGACAGCCACTGTCTCTGCAAATAGCTTCTCTTGGAAGTCCCATGCTTCTTGATAATCTATCAGTCCTAAATCAATTATATTTACTTTTTTGTTTTGCATAAATCCAAGACCCCATTCTCCTACAATCTCAATATGAAAGCTTCTGTTAAACTCAACACTTATCTGAACAAAATAATTTTTTGAAGGTCAACATTAATATGAAAAACAAAAGAAAAGTTGGGGAAAAAGGAGAACAGTGGGCCGTAGATTTTTTAAGCAAAAAAGGCTACACCATCGTAGAAAGGAATTACCAAGTCAGTCATTTAGAAATCGATATCATATGCGAAAAAGACGGCTGGCTTATTTTTGTAGAAGTAAAGCTTAGAGGAGATAATGAGCACGGGTTGCCAGAAGAAAATGTTGGGAAATCAAAGCAAAACTTCCTAATCAAAGCCGCCGATATTTATCTTAATCAAAGCGACTGGCCTGGTAAAGTCAGATTTGATGTCATAGCTATCACTATTTCTCCTTTTGAAATCGTTCACTTTGAAGATGCCTTCTATTAGCCCACGAAGAATTTTACACTTTTAATCATAAATTTATATCTTTGGGCATACCTTTTTCCTTCCTATGCTTTATTATCTTTTTGAATACCTGCAAAACGTCTTAGACCTTCCCGGAGCAGGCGTTTTCAGATACATCTCTTTTAGGGCTTCTGCAGCCACCATACTGTCTCTTGTTATCGCCGCTGTTTTCGGAAAAAAAATAATTAACATTCTACAAAACCTACAAATAGGAGAGTCCATCAGGGACCTCGGACTTAAGGGTCAAATGGAGAAAAAGGGAACCCCTACTATGGGCGGCTTCATCATCCTTGCTTCTTTACTCATTCCCGTTTTGCTTTTCGCAAGACTTGATAATGTCTATATCATTCTGCTCATTATTGCTACCGTTTGGACCTGTTTGATAGGTTTCGCAGATGATTATATAAAAGTTTTCAAAAAAGACAAAGAAGGTTTAAAAGGACGATTTAAAGTAATTGGCCAAGTTGGCCTAGGCCTTATTGTGGGTCTCACGCTTTACTATAATGACAATGTGGTCGTAAGAGAATACTTGGCAAATGGTGAATTCCTTGAAATTTCAAAACTAACGACGACGGTGCCTTTTATGAAAGGCAATGAAATTGATTATGGCATCATTGGTGGCTTTTTACCAGACCTTCTTGCTTGGCTTCCTTATGTGTTTGTTTGTACTTTCATCATTACGGCTGTATCAAACGGAGCAAACATCACCGACGGAATCGATGGCCTAGCAGCTGGCACATCAGCTATTATAGGTTTAGCGATAGCCGTTTTTGCCTACCTCTCCGGAAACAAAGTTTTCGCTGAGTATCTCAACATCATGCTTATCCCTAACTCGGGAGAGATTGTAATCTTCTGTGCCGCTTTCTTGGGAGCCTGTATTGGATTCCTATGGTATAATGCCTACCCCGCACAGGTCTTTATGGGAGATACCGGAAGCCTTATGTTAGGTGGAATAATTGCGACAATGGCCCTAGCTTTGAGAAAGGAACTTCTTATTCCTGTCTTGTGTGGTATTTTTCTTATAGAGCTTGTTTCTGTAATGGCTCAAGTCGGCTATTTCAAATATCAAAAACGAAAAAGGGGCTTGGAGTATGCCCAAGCAAATCGCCTTCTCTTAATGTCGCCACTACATCATCATTACCAAAAAAAGGGTATGCACGAATCCAAAATTGTAGCCCGATTTTGGATTATAGGGATTATTCTAGCCGTAATATGCTTGGTCACGCTTAAGTTGAGATAATCGCTAAATCATATCAAAGGCTCATTCAAGAATAATATAACTTCGGGAAAGGTTTGACAAATCTGATACTGTGTAGTTCTCATACTGGCGTACTAGAAAGGAAGCCTCAATGAGCAAAATATTGAAAGCAAATTGTTTGTCAGAATTGATATGTCGATTTAATAACTGCGTGTAAGTCAGAGGCTGCTCGATTGGCTAGACAGGCAAGTCGGCGTGATTGTATATCATGTAGCAGATAATTGTCATGTGGTTAAAAATGTATTAGAATGATGGCAAGACATTAGTTCGAAATGTCGTCAGGAAAAACTTTCTAAGAATAAGAAGGCCTATACGCGTCATAAAAAGAGGCTCAAAAGAGAACGGTTATAAGCTAGTTTGTGACTCAGAAAAAGGCATCAGATAAACAAATTTGAAGTCAAAGAACCTCCACTAAACCTACTACTACTTCAAAGGCAAAAACAGATAAGCAGAAAGTCAAAATAGCATAATTCGGGATTAACATAAATTGTGACACTAGAAACGTTGACTTCTTTCTCTTCAACTTAAAAGAACATTGCCTAGCACATCATTTTAGGAATAAGCCATGACCGTTCGTGGTAAATATTTATTTTCCACAAGCCATTGTATTTAGAATCAATAATTTATACCTTTGCAGCCCCAAAAGACCACCCTCATGAAGCCGCCCGTGCTTCGAGGGATTAATTAAGTTGGAGAAAACAGAAGTTCCGATCTGTTTTTTGTGCTGATTTTCAGCTCCTTACAACTTTTCTCTGGGCCGGCGATGTTTGACACAAATTTTGGGTTATGAGTCAACATTTTAAAGGCGAATGTTTTTTTGAAATGTTTAAAATTATAAACAGTGGATACATTAAGTTACAAGACCATCTCTGCCAATAAGGCAACGGTCAATAAAGAATGGATAATCGTGGACGTAAAGGACAAAGTCTTAGGACGTGCCTGTAGCCAGATTGCCGCCATATTAAAGGGCAAAAACAAAACGAACTACACGCCTCACGTAGATTGTGGCGACAATGTTATTGTTCTCAATGCGGAGAAGGTAGTATTAACAGGAAAAAAGATGACGAACAAGCAATATATTCGTCATACGGGTCATCCTGGAGGTCAGCGTTTCGCTACGCCTCGTGAATTAATGGAGAAAGACGGTAGAAGAGTAGTGGAAATGGCCATTAAAGGCATGCTTCCAAAAACACGTCTAGGTCGTCAACAATATACTAACCTATTTGTCTACGTAGGAACTGAGCATCCTCATGTTGCACAGCTTGCGAAGTCAATCGAACTTTAATTCAACATTAAACTAAAATATTATGCAAGTAATAAATACCATAGGTAGAAGAAAAACGGCAGTAGCCAGAGTGTACATGCAGCCTGGTACCGGTGATGTTAAAATTAATGGTCGTGACTTCAAAAATTACTTCCCTACTGAAGTATTGCAAATTATCCTTAATCAGCCATTTAACCTTTTAGAGTCAGACTCAAAATTCGACGTAAAAGTTAATGTTAGAGGTGGTGGAATTGCAGGACAAGCAGAAGCTATTAGAATGGCTATCGCAAGAGCTTTAGTAGAGGCAGACGGAGAAAACAGACCTGCATTAAAGAAAGAAGGATTCCTTACTCGTGACTCTAGAATGGTAGAGCGTAAGAAATACGGACGAGCTAAAGCCCGTAAGAAATTCCAGTTCTCTAAGCGTTAATAAATTTTATGAAATTCGATTGGCCCTTTGGTTCATTCGAGTTTCATTTTTCAAATACCACTTTGGTCCAGTCAGCACTTATCGTGTCCGATGTGTTGGGCTGCTTATTAAATAACTTTAAAAAAACAAAATTAATGGCACAGTTAACTTACAAAGAATTATTAGACGCGGGTGTTCATTTTGGACACCTTACGCGTAAGTGGGATCCTCGTATGGCTCCGTACATCTTCATGGAGAAGAACGGTATCCATATCATTGATCTTAACAAGTCTCTTACTTCTCTTGACCAAGCCCAAGCGTTCGTAAGAGGTATTGCTCGTTCAGGTAAGAAAATCATGTTTGTAGCTACAAAGAAGCAAGCTCAAGAAATTGTTTCTGAAGAAGCAAAAAGATTGAAAATGCCTTTCGTTACTGAAAGGTGGTTAGGTGGTATGTTAACCAACTTTCCTACTATCCGTAAGTCGTTGAAGAAAATGCAAAACATTGAAAAAATGTTAGGCGACGAAACAACGGCGGCCAATTTAGCTAAGCGTGAACGTTTGATGCTAGACAGAGATAGAATAAAGCTTCAAAGACTTTTGGGTGGCGTAACAGAAATGTCAAGACTTCCAGCAGCTCTTTTTGTAGTAGATATTAAGCGTGAACATTTGGCTATTTCTGAAGCTAAAAGGTTAGGAATACCTGTAGTAGCTATGGTAGATACTAACTCTAATCCAGAGCTGATTGATTTCGCTGTACCTGCAAACGACGATGCTTACAAGTCTGTCTCTCTTATTACGCTTGCCATTGGTAAAGCAGTAGAGGAAGGTATCCTTGAAAGAAAGCAAGATAAAGAAGCTTCTGAGCAACAAGAGGCAGAAGAAGCAAAGAAAGCTTCTGAAGCTAAGAAAGCAGCAACCGAAGCCGCTGTTCAAGCTAAAGCCGACGAAGCTGTTGCTGAAGAGAAAGTAGAAGCGAAAACACCTACTACTGAAGCAAACGATGAAGCTGGCAAAAGAAAAAGAACTAGAACTACCAAAAAAGAAGAGGTAGTGGTAGAAGAGCCTAAAGCCGAAGTACCAGCTACTAAAGTGGAAACTCCTGCCGCCGAGGTTGCCAAAGAGGAAGATCCTAAAGCTGAAACTCCAACGGAGGACAAGCCGAAATCTTAATTCTCAAGAAATAAAATAAGTTTTCGAATAGCCCGAAGGAAACTCTCGGGCTATTCATTTTTTAAAGAGTACAATTAAACATTAAAGCAAAATGAATATAACAGCTGCAGATGTAAACAAACTACGCCAGTCTACTGGTGCTGGTATGATGGATTGCAAAAAAGCCTTAGTTGAGGCTGAAGGTGATTTCGAAAAAGCAGTAGAGTTCCTAAGAAAAGCTGGACAGAAGGTCGCTGCCAAAAGAGCAGATAACGCGACGTCAGAAGGTGTTATTTTAGTAGATGTAAGTGATAGCGGTAAGAGTGCTATATTACTTGCCATAGCTTGTGAGACAGAGCCTGTTTCTAAGGTAGAAGACTTCAATACCCTAGCAGCATCTGTATTACAAACGGGTGTTAAGCATGATGCAAAAGACGCAGCCACTTTAGCTGGTTTAAACCTTGAAGATGGTAGAAACGTAGCTGAAGCCATTACTGATTTGATTGGTAAAATTGGTGAGAAAGTCGTTGTTTCTGATTACAAAAAGTTAGTTGGTGAGCAGGTTGTTGCTTACATACACTCTAACAATAAAGCAGCCGCCATTGTATCTTTTGAAAATGTCCAAGGTGCTGATGTAGAAACGCTTGGAAAAGATGTAGCGATGCAAATCGTGGCAATGAAACCTGTCGGCCTTGATAAGGACGACGTGGACCCAACAATAGTCGAGAAAGAAATCGAAATTGGTAAAGACCAGGCTCGTCAAGAAGGAAAGCCTGAAGCTATGCTTGAGAAAATAGCCTTAGGTAAATTGAACAAGTTTTACAAAGAGAATACATTATTGAATCAGGCATTCGTAAAGGATCCTTCAATGACCATCTCTCAATTATTAGAAAAAACGCAAAAAGGTTTGAAAATCACCTCTTTTGTTCATGTAGTTATTGGCTAACCTTTAGCACACCACGGATATCAAAAGCCAGCTGTCATTCGACGGCTGGCTTTTTTGGGTTTACGCAAAAACAGAATCAGTAAGCTATATATATGGCTGAAAGTCATTTCCTATACAAGAAAAAGCCTTGGCGACATAAGTCACCAAGGCTTTTGATAAAGAAATGTTACCTTTTTTACAACGTTAGTCCGTAACAGAAGTTTCTAGACACATTTTTATAGACGCCACAAATAAGAACACCATCTTCTTTTTCTTTGATGGCACTTTCTATGGCTTCATTGAATTCCTTTTCTGAATCTACTCTCACATTCCCTACTCGAGTAATGATGAAGCCCTCACGAATATCTGTATCTCTAGCCACGCTACCTGCTTCGAAAACCTTCCCTACTTTAACGCCATTTCTTAGACCAATTTCTGTCTTTTCTGCTTTAGATATATCCTCTACCCTAACACCGAGTTTAACAGAAACACTCTTAGCCTCCTCCTTCTTCACTATAGATTTTCCGCCATTAATATTTCTTAGTGTAAGAGTATAGTCCATGACTTTACCTGCCCTGTTAACCGTCACCTTTATTTTCTCCCCCGGTCTTTTAATACCTATCAACTCTCTAAATTTAGGCTCAGACTTTATCTCAGCACCATCAATTTTGGTTATGACATCACCAGGCTCTATACCAGCTATATTGGCGGCTCCATCTTCTGTGGTTTCTCTTACATAAATACCCTCGGTAACGTTCACTTTAAACTCCTTCGCATTTTTATTGTCAAGCTCTACTGGTACCACACCCACATAGCCCCTCTGTACATTTCCAAACTTGATCAAATCAGTAGTGACCTTTTTTACAATACCCGATGGGACAGCAAATGCATACCCTGCATATGCTCCATTAGGAGATGCGATAGCCGTATTGATACCTATTAGCTCGCCTCTAAGGTTAACTAAGGCACCACCACTGTTTCCTGGGTTTACAGCGGCATCTGTTTGAATAAATGATTCAATTGGCGTATCTCCACGTTTTCCACTCTTATTATAACGTTCCTGATAACTCCTGGCCAATATGCTAATATCTCTTCCTATGGCACTGATAATTCCGGCGGTTACTGTCGACTCCAAATTAAAGGGATTACCCACAGCCAAAACCCATTCTCCTACTTTTACTTCATCAGAGTCTGCGAAAACCATGCTAGGTAAGTTCTTCTCCTTAATTCTAATGACAGCTATATCTGTTGACGGATCTACACCGACAACCTCCGCAGTATAAATCCTTTTATCATACGTAATCACTTCTAGCTCATCAGCTCCTTCTACTACGTGATTGTTGGTAGCAATGTAGCCATCTTTTGAAATGATTACACCAGAGCCTGAAGACTGCTGCTCCTGACTTCTTTGTTTGCCACCTAAAGCCTCATCATCAAAGCCAAAGAAGTCATCAAAGATTGAGGGCATCCTTTGCTGGCGGACCTGTCTTATAGACGTAGCTTTAATATGAACCACTGTTGGAGTAGAAACACTGGCCGCATACGTGAAATCACCGGGAGCCGACGCTGGTAAATTAGCAAAGTTTATAAGCTTAGACGAAGAGTCGGTCTGGGAAGAAACTGATTCGTTAAGAATAACCGCCTTTTCCTCAAGACCGAGCATTTTATAACCAGCGATAGTGGCTACACTACTAGCCACGGCTATTAAAACAATTTTTAAGTTACTTTTCATATATCTTTTGTGACTGTTGGGTTTATAATTGTCTCAACAAAAATATTTTTTTGTACCCTAGAAACGAAAGTTATTCCCATTTAATTCGAGGCTATACACTCCGCTTAACATTCTTTAACAGCCCTCTAAGGCAAAAGATGGTTCTTACTAGCGTAGAACCATCTTTAACAAACAATTAAGCCACGTTTATTAACCTAGGCTCCTTCGGCTTTGCTTCTTCTTTTTTTGGTAAAGTAAGTACCAAAAGGCCGGAATCATAGGTGGCTTCTATTTTATCACTGTCAATGGACTTCGAGAGTTTGAAGGAACGTGTGAAATTAGCAAAGTAGAATTCTCGTATTTGGAATTTGATCTCCTTACTATCTTCTCCTTCATTCCTAATCTCTTTCTGACCTACAATGCTTAAAGTAAGCCCTTCAACATTTATTTTAAACTCCTCCTTCGCAAAACCTGGAGCCGCGAGTTCAATTTTAAAAAGCTCATCCTCTTCCACAACATTCGCTAGAGGAATTGACCTCCCTTGTGATTGTGACATGGCATTCAAAGATGGCTCTTCATTGAAAAAAGAATCAAATACAGATGGAAATGTTCCTACAGGTCTAAAAGCTTTTACTAATGTGTTCATAATATAATTGTGTTCGTTTAAATTTAATAATTAAGATATATACCGCAGATCAATACTTATTCCAATCGTCAAAAGAAGACACCTTGTCTTCTTTTTGCTGTAACAATGACTCCGTTTGTGCCATTTTGTCATGTTCGCTGCGTGCACAAAAAAACCTGTCACCATAGATGACAGGTTCTTTTAGAATTAAGTCAAACTCTATTTTCTGGTTTTTGTCTTTTCTAAGACGTACTGCCCTATTCGTATTCCAGCAGCCTGTCCCTCCTCACAACCTGAACGATAATGAATACCACCATTCATTCTGCTATAAGAGCACTCTGTGGCCGCTTGTCTAAAAGAAGGGAAGGACTTAACACCATGCCCATAAGGGTACTCCGTAGAGTCTACAAATGCGTAGTTATCGCCCAATAAACCAGTAAGAACCTCGGCAGATGCAGCAGAAATAGTACTATGACCACTGGCATATTCAGGAAAGGGTGGCGTTTGTAAGTACGGTGCCCAGTCTGGATCAAACTCCGAATTAATCACCGTCTCTGGCCTAATTTTTTCGCTCCTATACTTCTCTTCCCAACTACATATAAAAGCTTCATGAAGTGCTGTAGATACTACAAAATAGGCCTCTACAGACTCCATTAAAGATTCCTTTTGATTTTTCAATGCCGTTTTAGCTATAGCCAGCCAGTGTCCCCCAGGAGTCATTTTCTTGTTGGCAAACATCACATGACCCTGTACATTCATTACAAAGGCGTTATCGTCCCAAAACCAAGCCATGCTTTCCTGCTCTTCTGTTTTGGTTTTGGAGATATTGTAAACCTCCATAAGCTCTATCCAGAAGGGGCTACTCTTATCCAAACTATAAAGCGGCGGCGTTGGTGGTGTAAACTGTCTAGAAGAATCCAAAACAAATGGACGGATTGTCATCCAATATGGCTCCATAGCATCCCCATATTGAGGTGGAGTAGGCACCCATAAACCCGGTTCGTTTTTTACAGTATATCTAAGCCCCCGTGTTTGAGGATAGTTGTCACCCTTTGCATATTCTAATACATGGTTTCCCACGGCCTCTCCGTATTCTATAGACCTACTTAATACATCGGAGGGCACCCCGGCTTCTTTAAAGTCTGCCATAAAACCTTTCTCAAACTCGTCATATTTATCTACCGTGAAGGTTTGATTTCTGGCGATAATCATGAATGCTTTTAAACTGGCCAAAGGAAAGCAATACTCTTCCCCATCTGCTGGGCGAGGAACACCAGAGAAGTCTCTAAACTGGCCTTCCATACTCTGGAACCGCTCGTCTGCTGGAACCATAGCCTCATAACCCGCTAATGTGGCGTAAGAATATATTCTACTTGCTACAGGTGGTGAAAAGATATCATGTATAATAACATCTGTTAACTTATCAACAGCATTATGATAATAAACAGGTGAATTAGTCACCTTGCCATATTCTTCAGGCGTCTTTCTATCGCATGAGGCCAAAAAAAGGACTATCCCTAAACAACTTACTAGCTTTTTCATATAATTTTTACGTTAAAACAGTCTGCAAAGATATAAATTAGTTTATTCATCAAGGATGTTTTCCTCAACACTCGTAGCTCTCTTGCCGTCGTGTAATACATCAATAATTTCTTTGACTTTATACACGTCTTTATTGTATTTATTACTTAGCAAAATAATCACAAAATCTTCTCTTAAATCAAAAAACATAATAGTATTATAGCCTTTCCACCAACCGGTGTGATAGACATAATCTGTCTGTTGTTTATCATTTAACCAAAGTCTAAACCCATAACCATAATTCCTAAGTCCCGGAAACTCAAAGCTCCTTGGTGTATAGGCCTCCCTTAGGCTAGCTTTACTAATGATTTTTTCAGACTTAAGAGCCTCATACCACTTAAGCAAATCACTTGTGGTGGAATACACACCCTTATCTCCTCCAATTTTATCATAGAGATCAAAAGGTATCCGTCTACCGTACTGATACCCATAAGTTCTAGGCAAAGAATCATTAAGCTCCGTTACAAAGCTGGAATGATTCATCTTCAAAGGTTCAAAAATATTTTTCTTTAAAAAATGAGCAAAGTCAACTTCTGATACCTTTTCTATAATTGCCGCTAGGATAGCATAATTGGAATTATTGTAGGAAAAGTAATGATCTGGTAAATTAAATACTTTAGGCTTGGGAGAAGCCTCCTCAAACCACTTCATCAAAAGCTGATTATCTGGAAATACCTTTTCCCCCCTGGCTTTCTTGTCAAAAATGTATTGATAATAAGGTAATCCAGACCTATGACTCAATAAGCTTCTTAGTGTTACGCCCTCATAGGGAAACGCAGGGAAATAGTCTTTAACCGTGAAGTCTAAACTCAACTTACCTTCTTCCACAAGCTTTAAGACAGAAATGGATGTGAAAGTTTTTGATAAAGAGGCTAATTGAAATGGCGTTTCGCCAGTGATCAATATTTCGTCTTCAAAATTGGCGTAGCCATAAACACTATCCACTAGCGTTATGCCACCTTGATAAACTAGGGCACTTCCATTAAACCCCCTTCTTACCTTATCCTCCAATATCGATTTAATAAGCTTGGTTTTTTTTTTCGCTGAAATTGCTATTCTGATAGAATCCAGCCCCTCTACCACACGAAGACTATCTGCAACACGTGTCTTTTCCAGATTAACATCGCCTATGGTATAGTCACAAGAGAAAAAGGCAGAATAGACAATCACGCCTAAGCAAAGTCTAGCAAACATTATTTTTGGAAGGATAAATTAGATGTAAAAACGCTAGTAAGATAAATAACAGTCACTGTAAACAGGGTGCTAAAAAAGACCTTAGCCAAGCTATGAAGTATGACATGCATATCACCAGCCTCTATTAAGAAGAGAAACAGGTGATGGATAAAGACCATGACCCCTATATAAACCAAATACCGCTGATGCCCCAATTCCGGCAATGTCACGACCAAGACGTTTTCAATGCCTTTAGCAGGGAAAAAATATAAGAGAATACTTTTTCTTAGATAACCTATAAGGGTGCAGGCTGCCGCATGAACTCCCGCTGTATTATAGAAAGAATCTACTATAAGTCCAATTAAAAAACTCGCCAGAATAACCCAAAGCGTATCCATTTCACCAGGTAACCACAGAATAGCGATGAGATAAATAAAGCAAAAGGCCACATCATATAGCACCAAATTTCTTACAAAAAGAATTTGTAGAGACACATACAACAAAACCATTAAAGCCGACCTTATAAAACTTTGGCTATTCATTATCTGTCTCTAGTTTAAGCTGCTCTTCTTTCATTCTATTATCCACAACATACACATAAGTCAGGCCACGAAAATCTGTAGCCAACTCTACCTCTATTTGATGAAAAGCAGTATTTGGGGGCGTTTCCACCTTGGAAATCCTTCCAATTAAGACACCAGGAGGAAACACAAGGTTTTGAGCAGAGGTAATTACACTGTCTGAAACTGCTACGGGCTTAAATCGATCGATGGTTCCTAAGTTAACTCTTCTGGAAGAAATACCATCCCACAAACTTAGTCCAAGGGCATATTGATTTCCCTTACGTAAACCTGCATTCACCACTTCAGACGAAATACGAAACTGCATATGCAGGACCGAAAAGATTCTAGAAAAATGTGGGCTGCAAGACATCACCTGCCCAACTACTCCTTGTGGGCCAATAACGGCCATTCCAGAACTAATACCATCTTCAGAACCCTTATTTATAGTGATGTAATTGTTTGCCAAAGCGGTAGTGCTATTGATAACCTTAGCCACCTTAAAGTCAAAACGATTAGAAAAAAGAGAGTCTGTTTTATAAAAAGCATCGGGCCTCGCCTTTTCAGCCTCCAAAACTGATACACGAGCCAGTATGGCTTTGTTTTCATTTACGAGAGTAGCATTCTTGTCCTTTAAATTAAGGTACTCTTTAGCCCCTTGTGTAGCTGCCATGGCTTTCCCCGTCAAGGCATTGGTAGAGTTAAACATGGTTACGTCCCATTTTAAGTTATTCTTTCGAATAAGTGCAAATGAAAGCAACTCCAATAAAATAAAAAGAAAGAAGTACTTTGCTCTGTTTAAGAGTCCAATTAACTGAGACATATATTAAGAATGCTCAAGGTCAAAACTAGTAAACTAAGACAGGGCGGAACTTTTCAATATTTTTCAATATTTCACCAGTGCCTCTCACCACAGCTTTGAGAGGATCTTCTGCCACATGAATAGGAAGTTTAGTTTTAAGCTCCAGCCTTTTATCCAACCCGTGCAATAATGCACCTCCGCCTGTCAGGAATATTCCATTTTCGAATATATCTGCAGAAAGCTCTGGTGGCGACATCTCCAAAGCTCTCGTGATGGCTTCTTCTATTTTGGAAATTGATTTATCTAAAGCGTATGCAATTTCGCTGTAAGTCACCTTTATTTCCTTAGGAATACCGGTCATCAAATCTCTACCTCTAATTTCTATGTCCGCCGGAGCATCATCTAAATCTGGCAGAGCGGCCCCTACTTGAATCTTAATAGACTCTGCAGAACGCTCACCGATCAACAAATTATGCTCTCTACGCATATAGTCTACAATATCCCTTGTAAACAAATCTCCTGCAATTCTCACAGAAGATTCACAAACAATACCCGATAAGGCTATAACCGCTATCTCTGTAGTACCTCCTCCAATATCCACAATCATAGAACCATTAGGCTGCTCTATATCAATCCCAATACCCACTGCTGCGGCTATTGGTTCATGAACCATGTAAACCTCCTTAGCCCCAGCATGCTCACAAGAATCCTTTACAGCACGCTTTTCTACCTCTGTAATACCAGAAGGAATACAAACAACCATTCTATGTGATGGAGAGAAAAACCAAGATTTGTCAGAATCAATCATTTTGATCATTCCACGAATCATCAATTCTGCGGCAGTAAAGTCAGCAATTACACCGTCTTTCAAGGGTCTAATTGTTTTAATGTTTTCGTTGGTTTTTTCATGCATTTGCATGGCCTTGTGGCCAATGGCTAGCACTTTTCCACTTACTTTGTCTAAAGCAATAATAGAGGGTTCGTCCACAACGATTTTATCCTTGTGTATTATTAGTGTATTAGCCGTACCTAGGTCAATTGCAATGTCGCTTGTCAAAAAGCTGAAAAATCCTGCCATGGAAAGTCTGGAGTAGTGGGAGTAATGATATTATAAGCCGCAAATTTACAATTTTTATTCACAAAATATTCTTTGGAATGGCATTTTTATTAGAATCCTAGGTAATCTAGTTTATTTCTATTCGTTAAAACTTAAAATACAGAATATCAGCGTGTTATTAACTTAAAACCCTCTCCGTGCAAATTCAATATCTTGATATTTTCATCTCCTTTAAGATGCTTCCTTAGTTTGGTAATGTAAACGTCCATCGAACGGGCATTAAAATAGGAGTCGTCCCCCCATATTAGTTTCAATGCAAAGCTTCTACTAACAGGCTTATTCTGATTTTGACAAAACAGTTTTAGAAGTTCAGATTCCTTAGTAGTTAGCTTTGTGGACAACTCGTTCAGAGACAGCTTTAAGCCTACTGTGTCAAATATATATGTTCCAATTGTATAGCTTTCTGGAGCACTTTCTGGCTCTTGCTTATTCACTCTTCTAAAAATAGCGGCAATTCTCATTAAAAGCTCCTCCATACTAAAGGGCTTCGTTATGTAATCATCTGCCCCGCTCTTAAAGCCCTGAATGGTGTCTTCTTTCATAGACTTGGCCGTTAGGAAAATAATAGGAATCTCTGGATCCTTTAATCTTATTTCTTTTGCTAAAGAAAATCCATCCTTCTTTGGCATCATGACATCTAACAAACACATGTCAAAGTTTTCACCACTCAAAAACATATCCAAGCCTTCATTCCCGTCTTTAGCTAGTTCCACCTCATAATTTTTAGCAATAAGGTACTCCTGAAGAAGCATACCCAAATTGGGATCATCTTCGGCCAATAAAATCTTTAATTTGTTTTTCATAATTCTTTATATCAGTAGCCTAAGCTCTCAAAAACTCAAGTTCAAAAGTGGTGCCCTCTCCAAGCAGACTCGTTACCATAATTTTCCCATGGTGCAGATCTACCATTTTTTTCACATAACTCAATCCCAGTCCAAAACCTTTAACATCGTGCACATTTCCTGTAGACACCCTATAAAACTTGTCAAAGATTTTTGTCACCTGTTCTTTGCTCATTCCTATTCCCTTGTCAGAAATTGAAATTTGTATTCTATTTTCAATATTTGCTGTAGCTACATTGATTTCTGGCTTTCCATTTGAGTACTTATTGGCATTGTCTAAAAGGTTATAGATAATATTGGTCATATGTACTTCGTCTGCTGCAAACTCAGGATTATCTGCGTTTAAGTGTAAATCTAGTGTGCCCTCCTTTTGCTCTATCTGAACCCCAAGGTTCTGAGAAACCTGCTCTATAATTTCATGAATATTAACTTCCGTCTGCCTCAGCTTCACCTCTCCTTTGTCCAAAAGAGCCATTTGAAGCACTTTTTCTACTTGGCTTCCTAGTCTTGCATTCTCGTCCCTTATGATGTTAAGGTATTTTGTTGGGTTTTTTTGGTTTATCTGACGATCCTTCATCACTTCCACCGCGAGAGAAATGGTAGAAATAGGTGTTTTAAACTCGTGCGTCATGTTATTAATAAAGTCGTTCTTTATAAGCGACAAGTTTTTCTGCTTCATCATCGTATTAATAGAGGAATAAAAAATGCCTCCAATCATCAAAATCAATAGGATGGAGCTTCCAAAAACACTCCACATATTCCCCATTATAAAGTTTTCTTTATTCGGAAAGTAGACATACAGAAACTGTTGCTGCTGAACCGCATCGTTTGGAAAAAGTTTTACTTTGTAGGCCAAGTCGCTTAATTCTGGTTGATTATCTAAGCCAAAAGAAGCAAAGATCATCTCTCCATTATTTTTCACCCCTGACTCGTAAGGCAAGTTTATTCCTAGGTTAGCCAGCTCTTGTTTGAGTAGCGTATCCAACATTTGTTGATTCACACGCTCATAGATATCTCTATCTCCTTGCATAAAGTCGGAAAGTACATCCTTTACCAAGTTCGCTTTATTTCTAGATTTTTCTAAACCACTTAATTCCTTTTCTTCCTCCACCTCTATCCACTCATATTCTTCTTGAATATCTGGTGCATCCGAGGCAATAACAGGCCGATGAGTCGTGGCTTCTTTCTTATTTAAAGAATCTTTTAAGGTTGGTTTCAGGCGAACGTCCGTACTTTGTTCGGGCTTGGCTTCCCCTAAAGGCCTTTTCTGTTCATTCTCGATTTTAACAGGGTAAATGGAAACTCCAGCATTTTCATACACCGGCCTATTTCTATTTCTCGCCTGTGGTAGACCCGTAGCATTTACAAAAGCCGCAAACTCTTGATCAATGATATTTAGTATTTGGTCTATATCCTGATTTCTATTTCTAAACTCACTTGACTTCTTCTCAAATTCCTGCCAAACCTGATTCTGTTGTCTCATTACTTTTTTAACAAAAGCCAGCCTGTTTTCTGGCAGCAAATTTCTTTCGTCAAACTGGACGTCCGACACCTGAATGTTAAAGCTAAACTCTTCCAAACTTGGCATTGGTTCGTTAGGCTGAAAAACATAAATAATAGAATCTGGCGTTCTTGGTATAGAACGATTGCCTCCAGGCTGCTTAGTTTCCATCTTTGCCAGATGATTGCCAGTAGTTTCCTTGGTTTCAATATTAGCAACACCTCCTTTTTTTGCAAATGACGTGTTAGAGGGTGATTCCTTTTCCTTCTTTATTAAGACCCTTCGAAGCTTTTTTGTAGGCTTTTCTTCAGACGTCAACGCAGCTAGAGTTAACTTTTCCTGCTCTTTTATTTTTTGCTGAGCCAGAAACATCACCTCTTGTTTTTCAACTTTGGTAATTGTTTGATTCATGGATTCAATCACTTTCCTATCGAATTGTTCTCTCTTAACGGCAATTGCATTTTCTATCCAATACCACTGAAAAGACACTAAAGCAATTAATGCAATCAGCATAAGACCGATAATGCTTCTAAAATTATTCATCCCTCTTTATAAGATATTAACTCCGCCATACCACAAACAACTAAATTAGAACATGCCATACATAATAAACGACTTTTAACACTTTTTAACCTAACGACTATTAACAGATTAAAGTAAAAAAACTAGGCCTAAAGTAACCTTATGTATCTATTTTCTTACTTTTGGCTTCTATACAAAACCCTATATAACTCATGAGACTTTCAGAAAAATCACACACAGTTCAGTCTGCCAAGCCAGAGAAAATTCTGCAGTTCGGGACTGGCGTTCTTTTAAGGGGTCTATGTGATTTTTTGATAGATAAAGGAAATAAAGAAGGGAATTACAACGGCAGTATTGTCGTTGTCAAATCAATGCCCGGATCTGCCAAAGACTTTGAAGACCAAAACCAGCTTTATACTGTCTGCGTTAGGGGAGTAGAAAGTGGTAAAATTGTTTCTGAAAACGTGGTTTGCGAAGCCCTGAGTAGGGTAATTTCTGCCGCGGATCATTGGTCTGAAATACTAATGACAGCAGAAAATCCAGAAATGGAATTAGTCATTAGTAATACCACGGAAGTTGGCCTTAAATACGTCAAAGAGTCTGGGTCTGGAGTACCCGTTTCTTTTCCCGGAAAATTGACAGCTTGGCTTAAGCACAGATTTAATGCTGGCCTTAAAGGCGTTATTGTAGTACCTACAGAATTGGTAGTAGACAATGGTAAAATTCTTAAAGAACTAGTTAATAAACAGATAGATGAACAGGGCTTAGCCAAAGAATTTAAAGAATGGATTAATGAGAAAAATTATTTTTGTAGCTCTCTTGTAGACAGAATAATACCAGGCAAACCTTCCAAAGAAGAGCATGCAAGCCTAAATATGGAATTGGGATACGAAGATACCTTACTCGTTAAGCCCGAATCTTATGCTTTGTGGGCAATTGAAGGTGACGACCACGTAAAAGAGACGCTTTCTTTTGAAAAATCTCACCCTGGCGTTGTTATAGAAAAAAATATCACTCAATACCGAGAGCTTAAATTAAGAATGTTGAATGCCCCACATACCCTTATGTGTGGTCTTTGCTATTTAGCTGGTTTTGAAACCGTTAAAGATGCTATGAATAACAGCATGATTGAAAAATACTTTTCTAATCTCATGCTCACGGAATTAGCTCCTGCCCTTCCGAAAAACATAGATACAAAGCTCGTACAGCGATATGGACAAGCTATATTAGATCGTTTCAGGAATCCATATTTAGATCATAAATGGCTTAGTATTACCTTCCAGTCTACTATGAAACTGAATATGCGTGCTATTCCGCTATTGCTTCGTTACTATTCTGTTTTCGACTGCGTTCCGCATTATTTCGCCCGAGGCTTTGCTGCTTATCTCCTATTCATGAAAGCAGTCAGACACGAAAAAGGAATCTATTATGGTGAAAATAAGGGCACTGAATACGTTATTAACGATGATCAGGCCGATTGGTATTTTGAAGTCTGGAAAAATAACGACCCAAAAGAAGTGGTGCAAAAAGCTCTTTCTAACAAGGACTTTTGGGATACTGACTTAACCGAACTCAATGGGTTTGAGGAAGCCATTTCTCTTCACCTTTCTAATATGATGATGGCGGGAGTAAAAGAAGTAGTTTCTGCTTTAAATGTCTTCGCTTAGGCAGGAGGTCTAAGAAAAGCACTAATAAAGAAAGTACTGGACATGAGCGATTTAAAATATCTTCATATCCAGCACCTTCCTAAATGCATATAGTTGAATAAATGGGTAAACAAAGCTAGCATAGGAACAGAAGATGGCTTCATATTATTAGACTGTTTTCCGATATATATTTGACGAAATTTAGCATGTCGTTTAAAAGGAAGGCGAGTTAATGCAATCGAATTTTATGCCTTCTAGATTTCTCAAATATTTTAGCTGAAATGTTTGGAAGATTTAAACTAGCCGTGCATCTTTGCAATCCCAAAAGAAAGGGAGTTTAGCTCAGTTGGTTCAGAGCATCTGCCTTACAAGCAGAGGGTCGGGGGTTCGAATCCCTCAACTCCCACATCCTAATTAAGCACTTAATAGAAATATTGAGTGCTTTTTTTATGAGTTACCTACGCAAATTGCGTAACAATCCACA
>Ga0075117_1000234_pt1 | contig 39434 bp, 27 predicted proteins | sample AntAceMetag02UKJ_FD_69789 | JGI IMG/M metagenome (GOLD analysis project Ga0075117, IMG submission 69789) | Saline lake microbial communities from Ace Lake, Antarctica - Antarctic Ace Lake Metagenome 02UKJ | ecosystem: Environmental > Aquatic > Non-marine Saline and Alkaline > Saline | place... | reverse complement strand
AACTTGAAAAAGGATGAGCTATTTTTGTATATCACCTTAGAAGAGCCGTATGATGGGAGACTATCACGTACGGTTCTGTGAGAGGCTCGGGGTGAAATTCCCCTTGCCTACTCGACACAAAGCGTTGCAACATGCCTAACTACATGAAAAAATCAATAGAAAATTCAGTTTTGGTAGAACGAAAATAGAAAAGGATTTATCAAGAATAGCTTGGGAATTCTAACTCAACCGGGTTTTACAATGCATCGATTCATTGCGTACATTCGAATAGAAAAAAACACAGTATTTTGGAAAATTCTCGAATAACCTCAAATTCTAAAAATGTGAAAAGAAAAGGATTCATTGCAGCACTTTTTGCGTTCGCGACAATGCCGTTGTGGGCGTTTACACTAATTCAAAAAATGACAAAAAGAAAAGACAAGGGATTTAAAATTGGCGCGGGAGAAGGGCGATTTTACGGGCATTTAAATCTAAAAGGCGTGAATTCCAATATTCTGGATGTTAAAATATCCGGTAAGGACACCAATGGAGACTTGGCGATATTTGAGCAGACCTCGCTTTCCCCAGCCGAGGAACACCACTACATATCCATAATTCACAGGACGAAATATTCTACATCATCGAAGGTGCATACTATTTTCAGGTCGGAGATGAAAAATATCATATGAACGTTGGAGATAGCATATTTTTACCTCGCAAGATTCCACAAGCTTGGACTCAAAAATCCGAAAAGGGTAAAATGACTGTGATCCTGCAACCGGCAGGAAAACTTGAAGATTTTTTTGTAACAATGGCGGCATTTCCACGAACCCACCCAAAAAGAAATCGAAAATATTTTTACGGATAATGAAATGCAAGTGGTCGGACCACCTTTGAAACTGGAATAATCCCAATTCAAAGACTTGTTTCCCAAATTGAACTGAAGAAATATAGATAAAACTAGCATATGTTAGGTAAATCTTGAAACCAAGCAAAACGGAAACCACAGTTCAACAATGTATATGAAACATAGCCTTTATAGGTTTTACCAAAGGTTTTTGTGTATTTGTGAAGACAGCCAATCCCGAAAGCTTTAGGGATTGATTTGGCTTTTAGGGAATAAGATAAAAACAATCCCGAGCCGTCGGGAACAAAAGCTTTGGCTAAGAGCTTAAGGAAATGTACGGTGCCTGTCAGCCGCCTCTACTGCCAATTTGCCCCCGTTGCCCTCAACAGTAGGACAACAACAACCAAAAAAAAGCCCAAGTAGTACGTAATCAAAAGCAACCCCAAAAATCTAACCTTCGCCCAAAGCCCCCAAAGCTTCCCTGGCAAAAGTCCGTAATTTTAAATCCGGACTATTCACGTATAGTTCTATGATAGGCAGGTATTTCTCTTCCTTCTGTTGTCGTATCAGGTAGAGTACCGCCAGTTTAAGTTTCAGGTCATTTTCTTTTAGAAGGAGTTGAAAGCATTCCAGTTCCGTGGGTATTTTGTGTTTTATTTTATGCAGCTCGCTTTCCGATGAAATATCCAAAGCCGTGTCCTCTATAATGGGTAACAGTTTACGCTTAAGGTCGCCCGTTAAAAGATTGTCCAGGAAAGCGATGGCATGGGCACGCGCCTCCTCCTTGTCGCTTATAATTCCCGTATAGGCAATGTTGATGTCCTGTTGCGGGTAACGCAGTCCCAAGAGTTTAAAGATACGCTCCAAACCACCGTCCAAACGCCGCTCCAGGAGTTCCAATAGGCTGTTCCTTGCCTCGCGCTCGGCATCTGTTATTTCTTTTTTGGACTTCTTTCTATTTCGGTAGGAGATGATGATCTGCGTGTGCATCGCAGCAAGGGTCTGATGGTGCAGTTTACATTCCTCAAAAATACCTGCCACTACCTTTTGCTTGTCGAATTTTAACTCGGGGTGGCTACTGCGCATCGTACTCAGTGCCCGTATGACTTCCATACGCAAAGAAACATCGGGGTCCTTGATCAATAAGAGCAGGGATTTTACCGCATCCTGCGTGTTGAAAGACTGTATGGCAATGGGGACAAAACGAAGTACCGTCATGGCTTGGCTGCTGTGCTTCACCATTTGGTACAGTATCGGGATGATGCCGGTGCCATAGGTATTTAGTGCCGTTAGGGCCGATTGTCTGTATGCTTTTTCTACCAAGAAGGGAAGCAGTAACGCTATAAACGATGGCTGCATACTTTGTCCGGCGGCCTTGATGGCTGCGGTCAACAATTCTGGCGAATCGCTTTTCAAATAGGTGGTGATGACGGGGTAAAAATCGGGCAAATTGGCAACGGCAATGGTTTCTAACAGGGAGGGTATGGCGGACTCCGAAAGAGGACCCCTATACAATTCCTTTATCTTTTGTGCGATCAAACGTTCCAGTTGGAACCGTTTCTGCAAGGAATGGTTGTCCCTAGCCTCCTGCGCAAGACAAAAGAGGGCTGTATTTGCAATTCTGGCCTGGGGATGATTTAGATATTGATTAAAAACAAAGGCAGGGTCCTTTTCCGCAAAACGAAGGAGATAGGCCAAGGTGGCCAAGGTAAGTTCGGTATCGTCTATCTGTAAAAGCTGTCCCACGTTTGCCGGCATGCTTTGGCTGTTTAGGAAATATAGGTTTTGAATCGCTGCGGTCTTCACTTTGTTGGACGGATGATCTAATAAGTTTTCTACATCGCCCAGAAATCGCACATCGTTGATCTCCATTAATTTCCCTAACATAAAAAGGAGTTGTGGTTCCGTACCATGATGGAAAACACTTCGCATGCCCTCTAGCACCGATACCGGTTTGTCTATCTGTTTTTTAGTCGATATGCTTTTATCCGTCAAGACTTCCAGATTGGCCCTGAACGTTTTGTAATATTCCTGCCGTACCTTAAAAATAAAGAACAACCAAAGGCAGACTAGGGCAAGGATAAGTATGGGGATATAGAGCGAAGGCAGTTTTAGCCCGCGCACCACAAATATCAGCAGGCAGCCCGCAATGCCCGTGGCTATGCTATCTACCACAACATCGATAAAGGATTTTGTTTTGTTTTTAAGTTCGAAAGGTAGGGGCAAGGCCAAAAGTTCCGAAGCACTCTTGTGAACGGACTGTTTCAGTATACCGTCCATGGCCTTAATGACAACGACGGCAGAAAGCTCCGGTAAAATCAGAAACAAAACGCTACCCCCGAAAATGCCCAAAGGGAGTAGGAGCAGGGAGAAACCCACGCCCCAAATACCAACAATACGGTGGGTAAAGAACAGTTGTACCACTAAGGATACCAGGTTAAAGGTAGAGAACCAAAAAGCAAAGAAGGCCGTAAGCTCGTCGGCATCGGTGAAGCTGGCGGACGCAAAATCGCTAAACAAATAATCCACCAGTTTTGCGACCAGGACACTAACCGCTACGATACTGGCAATGTAAGTAAGGTGTTTGGATTTTAAAATAGCGGCCCACGGGCGCTGACTGCTTGTTATGGTTCGTTTCTTCTGTTTAAAATGGCCCAGTTTCTTTACCCTTGTGCGCCAAATCGTATGTAATAATGGAATGCACAGGGCCAACAGAAAGGCCGCCACAAAAACCAGGTTTTCGTTGCCGATAACCGGTGCCAGGACAGAGGTAAGATAGCCGCCCAGAATACCGCCCAGAATAGCCCCGGAACCAATAAGACCGAAAAGACGTTTGGCTTCCCTTACATTAAACACCAAGTTGGCCAAAACCCAAAACTGGGAAGCGGAGAGCACGGCGTAGATGGCGGACCAGACATAGAAGAAATACAATAAAAAAACAGTATTGAAACCAAAGTTCAACAGTAGCCCTAAGGAAATGAGCACGACAATGGAACCGATGAGGCTGGTCTTTATGATTTTATTGAGCGGGTATTTTGATACCGCCTTGGAGTAAAAAAAGGAACTTACCACCGCGGTAACGGCCACCAATAAATAGGCAAAGGGCAATTGGCTTATGCCAAGCTCGGACAGGAAAAGCGCATTTACCGTCGGTTTTACGATGAGCAGTACGGCAATGGTCAAGAAAATATAGGAGAGCATCCAAATTGATATTTTGAACTCTCCCTCCCGGATATCGAATACTTTTGTAAGAAGCCTTTTTATCATGTAGTGATACTGCCGACCGTGATTTTACCCACAGTTAAAGTGCCTGCTTTTTTAATGCTTTTTCGATAGGTTTTACCAAATCACGTATGATTTGTTCGCCATTTTCGTCGTCTACCAAGGCCACCAAAATATACCTGCGGTCCAGGTTTTCGCTCCAAACCAATACAGAATCCGAATGGTAGGTGCGCCAAGACCCCGATTTACGGAACAAACGCGCGTTTGGGGCAATTTCGTCCAAGGTATTTACGAATTTATGATGCAGTTCCGGATTTTCCATGATAGCCAACATTTGCTTGGAGCGTTTTTCGTTGACCAACTGGCCATGCGCCAGAAGATAGTAGTACCTGCAAACCTGTGTAACCGTTGCGGCGTGACTCAAATTTTTCAAGGGTTCCCTATTGGTTTCGCCACCGCTTCCGTAACGCTTTCCAACCCAAAGGCCACCACCCCTGTCCTCGTCATAAAAATTGTAGCTTGGGTCGGTCATGACCGACTCTAATTTTTTGTATCCCACCAAATCGATCATTCTAGTGGAGGCTTCGTTATCCGATTTGCTGATCATAAGTCGCATATCTTTTTTTACCTCAGCCGTTTCTTTTAACTCCCCTTTTTCAATGGCATCCATAGCCGCCAAGAGAATAGCGATTTTTGGTAGGCTGGCGGCATACATCATGTGGCTGCCGTTTATCCGGGCGAACCTTACGTTTTCCGGATCGCTCAGATCAACGATGCCTACCGCCATTTTCTTTTGGGCTATAAGTTCGCTCCAAGCGTCATGGGTGGCCATTTCTCGCTCAATATTGGCCTGCAGGGAGCTGTCCAGAAGTTTGGACAAGGGTTTAATGGTGCCATCCGCCACATGTATGGGCAAATCTGTTTGGGCAACATGGGTCGCTGTCCAAAGTAGAAATAGAAAACAAGCGGATAGATGGGCCTTCATTTCAATTTGTCTTAATAAAAAGTAGTCAAAAGTAGCTGATCCTACGATCGGTAGAACGTTAATTTTACATTCTTGTTATGTAGCCATGGTTTCAATGAACCTTATGGCCGCCACAATGTTGATTGGACATTGTTGTTAAAATTTGAAATCGATATGGAAAATAGCAACCCTAGACAGGATTTTTTTTCGACAAATAATTTTATGAATATGGGCCGATACTCATTAACTTTAACCTAACTTCATAGGGAATCTAACTACATAAAATGAATCTTAAGGACGGCGTAAAGACTTCGGAAAACAAAGTGTCCTCAGAAGCTAGGAGTCTGAGTGAAATCGTGAAGGATGCCAGCAAATCAATGGTAGATCGTTTGGAATGCTACGAGGACATCATAAGTTTGGAGGTCGGCGACACGGGACTGAACCGCGCTAAAACCTTGGAACGCGAATTTGATATGCGCCAACTCTATATAAAATATGAAGGCGACAATCCTACCGGCACCCAAAAGGACCGCATCGCCTTTGCACAGTTGTACGATGCCCTACGGCGGGAATATAACGTGGTTTCGCTGGCGACCTGCGGAAATTATGGTGTTGCCATGGCCTTGGCGGCCGATTTGGCGGGCATTGCCTGCAAGGTCTACATCCCGGAATCCTATCATACGGATAGAATTGAGGAGATGAAGAAATTGAACGCCGAGATTATACGTTTACCGGGGAGTTATGAGGATGTGGTTGTGGCAAGTACCGCCCATGCTGCCGAGAACGACTGGTACGATGCCAATCCCGGTGGTGCAAATACACCTTTACAGATTTCGGCCTATGCGCAAATTGCTCATGAAAGTTTTGAGTATTTGGGAGATGCTCCAAAGTACTGTGCCGTGCCGGTATCCAACGGTACCTTGTTCGCAGGTATCTATAGGGGATTTGTAAACTTGTATAAAAGGGGAAAGACCTCTAGAGTGCCAAAAATGATAGCGGCCTCCTCTTCTTTTAAAAATCCGATCGTACAATCCTTTTTACAAGGCCTGGATTATTGTAAAGACTTGGATCCAGAGCGTATCAAGGAAACAAAATTTAACGAACCGCTCATCAACTGGCATAGTTTTGACGGGGAAGAGGCATTATACGCCTTACGGGAATCGGGGGGAAGTGCATTTAATATTAGCGATAAAAAATTACGTGAAATGACGGCCTTACTGGAACACAAGGAGGGATTTAAAATACTTCCGGCCGCAACGGCAGGCCTCATCGGATTATTGGAACTGGATGAAAAATTAAACCTGGAGCCCGACCGTTTTGTGGCCGTGCTTACGGCAAAACATTAGAACAAATATGAAGAAAAAAGTAATAGATGGTAAGGCTTTGGTGTATTGTGAAGGCGCTTTTAACACGGCGAACGGAAAAACGGCCCATGGCCTGGTGCGCTTTACGGAGCGCTATGAGGTTGTGGGCGTTTTGGATTCCAAATACCAAGGACAGGATGCGGGAGAAGTTTTGGACGGCAAACCGAACGGTATCCCAGTTTTTAAGGATTTAGAAACTGCGGTAGCTGCACTGAGCGCTTCCGGGAATCTGCCCGGTTATTTTGTCATAGGTCTAGCGCCCGATGGTGGTCGTTTGCCCCTAGAGGCGAGAGGAGTTATTAAAAAAGCCTTGGAAAAAGGATGGAACGTAGATAGCGGCCTGCATGATTTTTTGACCAATGATGCAGCTATAATGGAAGTGGCCAAGGCCCATAATTGTCAGGTACGGGACATCAGAAAAACACCGGATCGTGATCAACTGCATTTTTTTACTGGCGATATAGAAAAAGTCGACTGTCTAAAATTGGCCATTTTAGGAACCGATTCCGCCTTAGGAAAACGGACTACCGCTTGGATTTTGGTACACGCCTTCAGGGCTGCCGGCAAAAAGGCCGAGATGATAGGTACCGGACAGACCGCATGGATGCAAGGTGCCAAATACAGTATGGTGATGGATAGCTGTATTAACGATTTTGTCTCAGGGGAGATAGAGCATGCCGTGGTAAGTGCCTATACCAATGAAAACCCCGATGTTATCGTAATTGAAGGGCAGGGAAGTTTGATGAATCCCGCTTATCCCGGTGGATTCGAGATTTTGGCGGCAGGTAGGCCCGATTATGTGATATTGCAACATGCGCCAACTAGGGTCGAGTATGACGGTTTTCCCGGCTATAAAATGCATTCCCTTAAAGAGCAAATAAATGCCATACAGGTTATATCGGGCAAAGAGGTCATCGCCATAACCATAAACCACGAAAATATGGAGAAGGACGAAATTTTGGAAACCTGTAAACGGATTACCTTGGAAAGTAAATTACCCTCTTTCGATGTATTGGCATACGGTGCCGCCGATTTGGTAAAACTTTTGATGGCAAAACTAAAATGAGGATAACCAAAGTATCCTACGAACGGCACGATTTAAAATTAGGCGTTCCCTATACCATTGCCTACGAAACCATTGATAAGACCTCAAATTTTATTCTAAAGGTAGAGACTGATGGAAAATGGGTAGGTTATGGTTGTGCGGCACCGGACAAAACCGTAACAGGAGAAACTCCCGATGAGGTAGAGGAGGCCATAAAAAATGAAATTACCGATTATTTATTGGGTAAAGACCCTTTTAATTATGCGCTTTTGTTGTTTGACCTAAAGTTCATGCTCGGTAAAAGGAAATCTTCATTGGCCATGGTAGATTCAGCTCTTTTTGACCTGATTTCCAAAAAAGCGGAAGTGCCCCTATATAAGTTTTTAGGCGGATTTAGAAATTCGATTCCTACTAGTATTACCGTGGGCATTCTGTCTTTAGAGGAAACCTTAAGGCATGCTAGGGAGTATGTAGCGCAAGGTTTTACCATCCTAAAGATAAAGGGTGGGAGCAGCGTGGCGGAGGACGTGGAAAAAATGAAAAAACTGAACGAAGCCTTTCCTAAGGTAATTTGGCGTTTTGATGGCAACCAAGGGTATACGGTCTCGGAAGCACTGGAATTTGAAAAGCAAACCGCCACCGTTGGCATAGAGATTTTTGAACAGCCCACAAAAATAGAGGCCGAAGACGGTTTAGGCGAAGTGACCTTTAAAACCACCGTCCCCGTAATGGCCGATGAAAGTTTAAAGACGCTTACCGATGCTTTTCGGCTCGCCCAAAACAAACATGTGAACATGGTAAACATAAAGCTGCAAAAAGTTGGGGGCATCATGGTGGGCATGCACATCAATTCCGTTGCCAAAGCCGCCAAACTGGAGGCTATGGTGGGCTGTATAGACGAGTGTGCCCTAGGAATAGCCGCAGGCTTACATTTTGCCCTATCACGCCCCAATATCAAGTATGCAGATCTAGATGGACACCTGGAACTTGTGGGCGATCCTTTTAAAGAAGTTTTTATACTGAAACAAGGTGTTTTATATCCTACAGAAAAATATGGTCTGGGCGTTAACTAGAATTAAACGGCCACTCATCACTGGAAATAAATTTGATTATTTTTCGCTATGTACGTAGTGTTACTTTCCATTTTTATCATCGGTTATCTCTTCATTGCCTTGGAGCACAGCATAAAAATAGATAAGGTGGCTAAGGCATTGTTAAACGGAACCTTATGTTGGGTGGTTTTTATATTGGGTCGGGATTCCTTCGTGACTATAGATGGAACAGAAGAGTCCATTGCCTTCGTATCGGAGAGTTTACGGGAACATTTAGGGGATATTTCCGAAATACTGTTCTTTTTGCTCGGGGCAATGACCATTGTAGAAATCATCGATGTCCATGAAGGCTTTTCCATTATTACGGATAGAATTAAGACCGTCAACCGAGTAAAATTACTCTGGATTCTTTGTTTATTGACTTTTTTTCTTTCCGCCACCTTGGATAATTTGACCACGGCAATAGTGATGTCCGCACTTTTAAGAAAGTTGATGTATGAAAAGAAGGACCTGTGGTTGTTTGCGGGACTTTTGATCATCGCCCACAAATGCAGGTGGAGCCTGGTCGCCAATTGGGGATGTTACTACCATAATGTTATGGATCGGAGGTCAAATAACCGCTGCAAATATCATAACCGAAATATTTCTGCCCAGCCTAGTTTGCCTTTTAGTCCCCTTAAGTATTGTTTCCTTTAAATGCAAAGGAGACATTGATAGTGCTGTAGCTCATCGAGGCACTCATACAAATGCAGTAGTGGTCGGAAAATAGGACAAAAATCTAGTCTTTGCCATGGGCATCGGGGCATTGTTCTTTGTCCCCGTTTTTAAGACCTTGACCCATTTGCCACCCTTCATGGGAATACTTTTTGGTTTAAGTTTGGTTTGGATAACCACGGAACTGATTCATAGAAAAAAGTCGCTGGAAAACAGAAAGGAACTGTCCATAGTGCATGTCCTGCAAAAAATAGATACGCCCAGTATTCTTTTCTTTTTAGGGATTTTGGTCGCGGTGGCGGCATTACAGTCCGCAGGCCATTTAGCCGATATGTCAAGGCTTTTAGATGCTAATTTTGAAAGTATTTACGCGGTCAATGCGGTGATAGGTGTGCTTTCTTCCATTGTGGACAATGTACCTTTGGTAGCGGGTACTATGGGGATGTACTCCATGGAAATCTATCCGCCAGATTCCGAATTTTGGGAGCTGCTGGCTTATTGTGCCGGTACCGGTGGCAGTATATTGATTATTGGCTCGGCAGCTGGTGTTGCTATTATGGGTATTTTAAGGATTGATTTTATGTGGTATCTTAAAAATATCTCCCTTTTGGCGTTCTTAGGTTATGTGGCAGGAATTCTTATGTTTATTTTTTTGAACTAATCCCGCTTCTAATGTTGAACTTGTTTCGAAAATTGAAAAAGCTATTTTCCTTTAATCTCCATTGGGTTTAATTCCCCGAGGCTTGCTTCGTTTGTTTCTCGTAGGTTTTGACCATGAATTTCACGAACCCGCCTGCCGGAAGGCTGCCGTATGGACAGAAAAATAGTGAAGGGTTTTTTCCGCTCCCCTCTTTGGACGAAGAGGGGAGTCCGCTTGCGGACGGGGAGATTTGATGGCAAACTTGCTCATGGAATCCCTCCGACCCGCTAAAGCGGCTCACCTCCCTTTGAAAAAGGGAGGAGCTTTCTAACTTTGTGCAGGCAATAAAAACGACAACTACAAAAGATGTGTACATACTTTAGCTGCCGGACGGGTAGGATTGCACGAATTTTCTTTTAAAAGAATTGAATCTTGGCGCATGAAATTTTAATGCCTCATGGGCTTGCCCCGAGGTCATTTACTGGTCTCGAAACTTCGGGAGGAATTTGGAATTTTCTATCTTGGAATTTTAATGCTTAGTATGCTTACCCCGAGATAGTTCATTCATTTATTTCCATAATTAAATTGGCCACAAGTGCCGTCCATCCCGTTTGGTGTGAGGCACCCAGTCCGCGACCGTTTTCCCCGTGAAAGTACTCGTAGAACAGCACAAGGTCTTTAAAATGGGTATCGGTATACTGTTTGTGGTGCAATAGGTTAAAGGGACGGTTCCCATCCGTATCCTTTTCAAAGATTTTAATGAGTCGTTTACTGATTTCGTTGCTGATTTGCTGCAAATCCATCGTAATGCCACTTCCCGTAGGATATTCAAACTGCATGTCCTTACCACAAAAACTGTTATATTCCCTTAGAGATTGAATAAAGAGGTAGTTCATGGGCATCCAAACGGGGCCGCGCCAGTTGGAGTTGCCCCCGAACAGGGAAACGGTAGATTCCGCCGGTTCATAATTAATGGAATAATCGATACCATCGATCTGTATTTGATATGGCGTTTCATGGATTTTGGATAGGGAGCGAATCCCATACGGACCCAAAAACTCCTTCTCGTCCAATAGGCTTTTGACCAAGAGTTGCAAGCGGTCGTTCGGCACCAAGGAGAGTAGTAGGTCTTCGCCATCTTCAAATCCTTGTATAACGGGAAATTTCAGGTTTTCTATGCGGTATTTTTGAAACCAAAGTACGCTCGCCTTAAATTTCGGGAATTTATCCAGGGTTTCTTTTTTTACGGTCAGTACCGCAGCCAAGGACAACATACCGGCTATGGACCTAATTTTTATGCGAGTGGAGCGGCCGTCCGGTAAAATCAAGCGGTCGTAAAAGAAACCCTCTTGGTCGTCCCAGGTACCATCGTGTTCCGTATCCATTTTGTTCAGGGCTTCGGCAATAAAGACAAAATGGCCAAAATACTTGGTGGCCATGTCCTCATAGGCATCGTCCTCCTTTGCGATTTCCAAACTCATCTCCAGCATATTCAGGCAATAAAGCGCCATCCAAGCGGTGCCGTCTACCTGCTCTAAAGTACCATTGCCAGGAATGCCATGGCTTCTGTCGAATACGCCAATATTGTCCAGTCCCAAAAATCCACCTTGAAAAACATTGTTTTGGTTGCGATCCAATTGGTTTACCCACCAAGTAAAGTTCAAGGCCAGCTTGTTGAACATGCGTTTAAGGAATTTTACATCTCCCTTTCCCGTTTTATCTTTGTCGGTTTTATAGATGCGTAATGCGGACCATGCCTGTACAGGCGGATTCACATCATTAAAATTCCATTCGTAGGCGGGAATTTGTCCGTTCGGTGCCATGTACCATTCCTTGGTAAATAATAGTAATTGCTCTTTGGCAAAACTAGGGTCGATCAATGCAAAAGAGGCGCAATGAAAGGCCGAGTCCCAAGCCGCGTACCAAGGATATTCCCAAGCATCCGGCATGGACAGCACGTCATGGTTCCTTAGGGTTTTCCAAGAGCTGTTGCGTCCCGATAGACGTTCTTTTGGTGGGTTTGAGTTTTTGGAATCGCCCTCTAGCCATTTTTCAACTTCGTAATTATAGTATTGTTTTGTCCACAGCAATCCGGCCAAGGCCTGTCTTAAAATTGCTTTTTTATCTTCGCTGGCCTTAGGAGCCAAGGCGTCATAAAAGGAGTCGCATTCTTTTTTTCGGTCTTGAAAAATGGTGTCGAATGCTGTTCCGAAGGGGTCTTCTAAGCTTTTATCACTTAACCGCAATAGGACCGATACCGAAGCACCACCATCTATTTTTTTATGGTACAGCGGTGAAAACTTGGTGCCTTGCTTATTTTTTGTGGCAAGGGTATAGTCATTGTTGCAAACCGCGGTGTGAAAAAGGTCCTTTTTAAAAGGATAGGCATTTTTTTGAAGGTACACGGTCTCCCTATTGGTTTCGTTCTCTGTAAACAAAAGCCGGTCCGCCTGCTGGAAATACAGGTTGTAATTACCAACATAAGGATGTTCTATGGTAGCTGAAGCCTCGCTGTTTTGCGTACTTTTTTTTATGACCGGTTTTTTTGGCATTTCCTTAAAAGTCCAATGATTTCGTAGCGTCAAGGTAGGGAGCAAGTGGATTTCGGCAGGTGCTGAATTTCTGTTGTGGATGGTAATTTTTATAAGAATGTCCTTTTCATCGGCTTTGGCATATTCCGTAAACACATCAAAATAAGCATTGTTTTCGAATACGCCCGTATCCAACAGTTCGTATTCCAGTTCGTCCCTTTTTCTATTTTGATTTTCGGATACCAGTTTTTCGTACGGGAAGGCCGCTTGTGGGTATTTGTACAAGTGCTTCATGTAGGAATGGGTAGGGGTGCTTTCCAAATAATAGTAAAGTTCCTTGACATCTTCGCCATGGTTGCCCTGTGGCCCCGTGAGCCCAAAAAGGCGTTCTTTTAAAATCCTATCCTTGCCGTTCCATAAACCGATACTAAAACAAACGTTACAATACCTATCGGAAATTCCCGCGATACCATCTTCGCCCCATCGGTAGACCCTGCTGCGGGCATGTTCGTGCGGGAAATAGTTCCAGGCGTCCCCTTGTGCGCTGTAATCCTCGCGCACCGTTCCCCATTGCCGTTCGCTGAGGTACGGCCCCCATTTTAGCCAGTCTTTTGTGTCATTGTCCTGTTCTTGTAGTCGTTTGCTTTCTTCGTTCTTTATGGTCATAAATTAGGGTAAGGTTCTTTTAGTAGTGGGTAGTTGTTAGCGAGTAAAGGGTAGTTTGATGCGATACTCTGTTTGCGGTGCGGGCTGATTTGAGTTGATTTTTTTGAATTTGATTCCGTATTTGATAATTTTACTAATTACGTTTACCGTCTGCCAACTATTAAACCGCCTTTTGTACCACTTCAAAAACACGATTGGCATCGCATTTAATGGTTTTGGAAGGATATTTTAGGATGAGGGCGTAATCATGCGTGGCCATTAATATGGTGCGACCGGATTTGTTTATTTCTTGTAATACTTTCATGACCTCTACGCTGGTCTGCGGATCCAGGTTTCCGGTAGGTTCATCCGCTAAGATAAGTTCAGGGTCGTTCAAAAGGGCCCTGGCGATGGCGACCCGCTGTTGTTCCCCACCCGAAACTTCATGTGGAAATTTAAAACCTTTGGTTTTCATGCCCACTTTTTCCAGTACTTCCTGTACCTTGGTATCCATTTCGGCCTTGTCTTTCCAGCCCGTGGCCTTTAGGACAAATAGCATATTTTGGTTGATGTTCCTGTCCGGCAACAATTTAAAATCCTGAAATACGATACCCAGTTTTCTTCTTAGAAACGGGATGTCATTTTCCTTTAGGGTCTTTAAATCGAAATTTACGATACTTCCCTCTCCTTGTTTCAAGGGCAGGTCGCCGTAGAGCGTTTTCATAAAGCTACTTTTGCCACTTCCGGTCTTGCCGATGAGGTAGACAAATTCGCCTTTGGCCACATGCAGGTTTACCTCGTTCAAAACAAGACTTTCTTTTTGAAATATCGCGGCATCCTTGAGCTCAAGAACTGTATTTTCCATAGTGTAAATAAGTTGGCTGTAACAACGGGTACTGCAAACATGTGCAGATAGTTCCCCTAATTGATCAACCAAAGATTTTATATTTTATAATTATCTGCCTACCGGCAAGATTTTCTTCTTTGAATCGTAAATGTTAGGTACTGGGCTTTATTACACTCTCCGCACGAACCTTTTTAAAGTACGCGATGATTTCCTCCTTAGTCATGCGCGCTAACTTTCTGCTCAATTTGTCCTTTTGCTCCCTAGTAAACTCAACGGCATCAAAATCCTTTTTTGTTTTAGTTTGCATAATTTATTAAATCTCATGGCGAGCGAATTTCCAATTGGTTATAGCCATTTTTTAATATTTATGGAATTGTAACCACGTATCCGCTCTATATTTATGACTTACCTGCTGGCAGGCATGTGTGCTTACCCTGAAATTTCGGGGCCAACTCACTGGTAAATCAGCGCGATTAATAGTCGCCAGCGCAATATAAAGACAGTCCGCATAGCTGGTTTTTCCGACCATCTTTTCTGTAATATATTCAATTGCCAAATGCAATACCTGGTCATTCTCCTCCAGAAATTCGGTGTGTTTGTTATCTAATTTTTTAATGAGGTTTGTGATTTTTTCAGGTGCCGGTTTCAACTCTTTTTGGAGTACAGCGGATAAAAGTATCGTAAATTCTCCTTTCTGAATTCTATCAAAAAGAGGTTTGGTAAACGCATCGAATTCACTAGCGAGGTAGCCGCCAAATACTGAGGTGTCCAAATATATACGCTGCTTTTTCACTTTGTAAAATTACGAAATTTAGCACCATCTTAATTAGTGGTATAGGTTTTCTCGCTTTGTCTCCATGTTGATATAAAAGTAATAAGTTCCTCGGGATATTACCGAACTGTTTTGCAAATTCTTTTCTTTTGTAATTTATTAGACATACTTGGGAACACTATTTGCCGTTATCCCTAATAATACCAAAAGCACCAATAAATAGTTACAGAACGCTATGCTTAAAAAATTCCTAGTTTACATTCCCGTGCTTACTGGAATACTCTGGTCTTCCAATGCGCAGGAAACCAAGATTTATACCCACGAACAGAAAGATTTTCAAGATGCCCTGGCCCTGTACAACAACGAACAGTACCAAGCGGCACAGACCATTTTTCAAAAGGTAGTCGCCAATACCAAGAATGAAGAGACCGCTGCCAATAGTGCCTATTATGGGGCAAATGCGGCAGTGAGGCTCAACCAGCCCGGTGCAGACCGGTTAATGGAGGATTTTGTAGAACAGCACCCAACGTCTACGAAGCGAAATTCGGCCTATTCGGATGTTGCAGATTACTATTTTGAAACCGGTAAATATCCCTATGCCTTAAAATGGTACAATAAGGTAGATCAAAGCGCCCTCTCGCGTGGCGAAATGGAAAAGTTCAATTTTAATTACGGCTATTCCTTGTTTTCGTCCCAAAAGCCCACAGAAGCCGAACGCTATCTATCCAAAGTTTCCAATTCGCCCAAATACGGTTCCCAGGCCAAATACTACTTGGGTTATATCTCCTATCAGCAAGATGATTATGAAACGGCCAACCAGAGGTTCGACCAGATTACCGATCAAGATGTGCTGGAGGAGAAGCTAAGTTACTATCAGGCCGATATGAACTTTAAACTGGGCAAGTTCGAGGAGGCCATCGCGCTAGCAAAAAAGCAGTTGCCCAAATCGGATCGTAAGGAGGTTTCGGAACTCAATAAGATCATCGGCGAAAGCTATTTCAATCTAAAACAATATAGCAATGCCATTCCCTATTTGGAGGCCTACCAAGGTAAAGGGGGTAAATGGAGCAATACCGATTATTATTTATTGGGATACTGCTACTACAAGCAACAGGACTATGCCAACGCAGTGCAGCAGTTCAATAAAATTATTGGCGGTACCAATGACGTCTCGCAAAATGCCTATTATCATTTGGCAGAGTGTTACTTGAAGCTGGACAAAAAACAGGAGGCCTTGAACGCTTTTAGAAATGCTTCTCAGATGGATTTTAAAGCAGAGATCCAAAAAGACGCCCTGTTGAACTATGCGCGCTTAAGTTATGAGGTGGGAAATGCCTACGAGCCCGTTCCGCAGGTAATCATGAATTACTTGGATACCTATCCCAACGATGCTAACCAAGACGAAATGCAGACCCTGTTGGTAGATTCCTATATTACCTCCAAGAATTTTGCCGGCGCCATGGAGCTCTTGGAAAAGAACAAGGGCTATGCAAGCAAGGCAACCTACCAAAAAGTGGCCTACTACAGGGGTATAGAGCTTTTTATGGAAACGGATTACGCAGGTGCGGCCGACAATTTTGATAAGAGTTTAAAAAGTGCGGAAGATGCCGTATTTAGGTCAAGGGCAGAATACTGGAAAGCGGAAGCGGATTATCTGTTGAACCGTTTTGAGGATGCCGAAAAGGGATTTTTAGCTGTGAAACAAAACGCCTCGGCCGCAGTAAAATCAGAATTTCCGGATGTGGATTACAGTTTGGCCTACGCGTATTTTAAGCAAAAGGACTACGACAGGGCCATTACCTATTTTTCCGAATTTACCGATAAGGGAAGTGAGTCCATAGAAAAATTGAACGATGGCTACCTTCGTTTGGGGGATAGTTATTTTGCCACCAGTAAATACTGGCCGGCCATTGAAACCTACAACAAGGCTTTGGCACTTAAAGGGCCGGAGAAGGATTATGCTTCCTACCAGAAGGCCATGAGCTACGGTTTTGTGGGCAAGGCAGATACGAAAATTGAAAGTCTGGAAAACTTTGTTTCCGATTATACCAAATCCAGCTTTAGGGATGACGCCCTGTTTGAACTTGGAAATTCCTATATAAGCGACGGACAGGAAAACAAGGGAATGCAAACCTATGATAGACTGGTCAACGAATTTAAGACAAGTACTTTGGTGCCACAGGCATTAATGCGACAGGGTTTGGTGCATTATAACGGCAGTAGGAACGAAGAGGCCTTGGCCAAGTTCAAGACCGTGGTGCGCGATTACCCAAAAAGTCAGGAAGCGATACAGGCCGTTGCCACGGCCAAATTGGTATATGTGGACTTAGGCCGTGTAAACGAATATGCGGCATGGGTAGAGAATCTGGATTTTGTGGATATTACCGATGCCGAACTGGACAACGCCACTTTTGAATCGGCACAAAAACAGGATAGGGAAGGCAACAAGGATGCCGCCTTACGTGGCTATAAAAATTATATTGCCGAATTTCCCAATGGCCTCCATGCGGTAAATGCCAATTTTAGTTTGGCGCAATTGTATTTTGGTAAAGGAGAAAAGGAAACTGCACTGCCCTATTATAAATATGTAGCGGACAGAAGCACGAGTGAATATGCCGAACAGGCATTAACTAGGGTGTGCGAGGTTTATATTGGCAAGCAGGACTATGTAACTGCGATACCCTATCTCTTAAAATTGGAGGCGCAGGCAAATATTCAACAGAATAGGACTTTTGCACAGTCCAACCTTATGAAAGGCTATTACGAACAAAAGAATTACGAAAAAACTTTGGAGTACGCGGACAAAGTATTGGGTACACCTAGTATAGATGACCGCATTAAGAGCGATGCCCAGATTATGATCGCTAGGTCTGCCATTGCCACCAATGATGAGGACAAGGCAAAAACGGCCTATGCGAAGGTACTCAAGATCGCTTCCGGTGCCACGGCTGCCGAAGCATTGTATTATGAGGCCTATTTTAAAAATAAGGAAGGCGATGCGGAGTCCTCTAATATTGCGGTGCAGAAATTGGCCAAGGATTATGCAACGTATAAGGAATGGGGCGGTAAAGGTCTGGTTTTAATGGCCAAGAACTTCTATATTCTGGACGATGCCTATCAAGCCACCTATATTCTGGAGAGCGTTATTACAAATTTCGCCCAGTATCCCGAAATCGTGGCGGAAGCAAAAGCAGAGCTCGCCATCATCAAATCCAAGGAATCACAACGAAATTCCTCGGTAAATCCAAATAAAGATTAATGTACCAAAGTAATAGAACACGTATGTATAAAAGCATAATAGTATTGGGTATATTGTTCGTGGGCATGCAAAGCGCAATGGCCCAAGATGAAAAAAAGGACAATATAGGAACCGAGACCGTTACGGTAACAAAGGCCTATACGCCAACAGTATCGGATGCCTTTAAGATCAAGTCCGTTCCCAATCTCAACGACTCCATCGTATTACAAAAAAAGAAAATCAACTATAGTATATTTTCGGTCCCCGTGGCATCTACATTTAGCCCTTCTAAAGGAACGGCTTCCAGGGTGGAACGAACGCCGCCGCCTGCGCTCTACAATTCTTCTGCCGCTTTGGGTTTTGGTAATTACGGGAACGCGAATGCCGATTTCTATACCAATAGAACCTTGAACAGGGACGAAAATCTCGTCTTTGGCCTTAATCATAATTCTTCACAGGGAGGCATAGAGGGTGTTCAACTAAGCGATAGGTTTTCAGATACCAAACTCAATGGTTCGTATATAAAGCGCGATAGGGACTTGACCTGGGGTTCGGACTTGGGCGTGCAACATCAATTTTACAATTGGTACGGCCTGCCCGAATCGGGTTTTGATGATGCTACCATTGCCGCTATAGATGACGCACAAAATTATTATATGGCCGAAGCTTCCGGGCATATTTCCTTGGAGGATTCTTTTTTTAAACGGGCCGAAGCAAACTACCGCAGGTTCTGGGATACGACAAAATCGGGAGAGAATAGGGCTGTTGTCAATGGTATGTTTGAATTTCCCTTAAACGATGAACTGGTAACCGTTGGGGCAAAAGTGGACTATGTTGGTGGTAGTTTTGAAAACGCTGGCCTAAGCAACACGGTAAACGATCAGGGTATAAACTATGGCTTATTGCAGGTAGGTGTCAACCCTAGTTTGCGTATGCTAAAAGATGATCTTTCCCTTAATCTTGGGGTAAACCTGGTTTATGGAATGGACCTGGAAAACAATGAGGGCAATTTTTATATCTATCCGGCGGTTACGGCTTCCTACCGTTTATTGGACGAGACCGTTATTGCCTATGGCGGTGTAACCGGTGAATTGCGCCAGAACTCCTACTATGATTTTGTGGAGGACAACCCCTTTGTTTCGCCTACCTTGGGCATAGCGCCAACCGATAGTCAATATGACGCCTACGTTGGTATAAAAGGACAATTACTCCCCAATTTAAGTTATAACATTAAAGGTTCTTATACGGCGGAAAATAACAGTCCATTATTCCGCTTAAATCCGCAGAACACCTTTAGGAGCGATAAGCAAGGCTATTATTATGGCAATTCTTTTGATGTATTTTATGATGATATAAAGACCATTGGACTTTTTGGGGAATTAAATGTGGACGTAAACCGTAACTTTACACTGGGCCTAAACGTAACCGTAAATGACTATTCCACCGAAACGGGCAATCCGGCCTGGAACCTGCCCAACTTGCAAAGTTCCTTGTTCATGGATTATCAAATAGGGGAGCGCTGGTTTGCAGGTGCCAACCTTTTTTATGTTGGGGAACGGGAAGATTTTTCAAGTGTGGTCGTTGAGAACGTGCTGCCAGGAGGGTTTCCAACAACGCTTATTACCTTGGACGGATTTTTTGATGCCAACGCACATGTAGGCTATCGCATAAACGATCAACTGTCCGTATTTGTACAGTCTGCCAATATTGCCAATAACAGTTACCAACGTTGGGCAAATTTTCAAGTACAAGGATTCCAGATACTAGGCGGTGCCACCTATAAATTTGATTTTTAATACCATTTAAAATAGTGCTACAAGTCCCTATTCTGAAAAAGGAGTAGGGATTTTCTTATTTTAGGGGCGTGCAATAAACGCCCATGAACTACCGAAGCTACATTCATAGTGTTTTTTGGATGCTTTTTACGGCATCCGTAGAAAATGCCGTGGCGCAAAATCTAATAAAGAATCCCAGTTTTGAAACGTTCTTGAATTGCCCTAAAAAATTGGGCAATCTAGAAGAGGATGTAGCCGATTGGTCTACACCTACGGAAGGTTCGACCGACTATTTTAATGCGTGCAGCAAGGCTATGGGTACGCCGGTCAACTTCAATGGCGAGCAACCTGCCAATTTTGGGGCGGGCTACGTGGGTTTATATTTTTATGCACCACAAGACTACAGGGAGTACATACAGACCAAAATGGGCCAGCCCTTGGTAAAAGGAGAAAACTACACGCTTTCTTTTTATGTGAGCCTAGCAGAAAGGGCGGATTATGCTGTTAAAGAATTTGGTATACAGTTTACCGAGGCACCTCTTAAGGTAAAAACTAAAAGGCCGCTGTCCAGAAGATATCTTTCCAAGATGTCCGGAAATATCGCCAACCATTTTACAATGGGTTCGCAAGATTTTTATCCGGACAAGGAGAATTGGGTTTTGGTAGCAACCGATTTTGTTGCCAACGGTACCGAGAAATACTTGATTATAGGTAATTTTAAGGACAATGTAAACACCCAGAAGCTTCTTACAAAGCGCAATGTCCTAGATGGCTCTTATTACTATCTGGATATGGTGTCCCTAATACGGAAAAACGATAGCAAGATATCCACAACGGAGGGTAAAACAACATTTGAGCTGGATAGCATTAATGTATTTCAAAATCTGCTATTTCGTTTTGATGCTTTTGAACTGTTGCCCGAGGCAAAGGCGGAACTGGATGAAATAAACCTGTTCCTTAACGCCAAGAAGCATCTCAAAATAGAGCTATTGGGGCATACGGATGCCATTGGCAATAATGGGTATAACAAGATTTTATCCGAAAACAGGGCCAAAGCCGTAGCGCGCTATTTGATGGAACAGGGAATTGATTCCACCCGAATATCCTATCAAGGATTTGGCAGCGAACAGCCCTTACTGGAAAATGCTACTAGCGATGGGCGCAAAGAAAACCGCCGCGTAGAATTTAGGATTACGGACTAAGTAAACTATTCCGCCATTGTATAGTAAAACTTTGCCTTGGATTCTAGTCAGGCCCAACTGGCGAACTACATCAAAACGGGAACTGTGAAATGACTTGCCCCAATCAATAATCCGAATAGGAAGTCGGGTAGAGGAGCATAACCTCCGCCTTCTTCATATTGTTTTTATAGTATTCATCTTCTTTTAATTCGGTCCATTTATCGGAAGAAACGAAATCCTTCCATAGTTCGTCCCTTTTAGCCATGTCGGGAAATGTGGTCATATACATGAGATTTGGCATGGCATCGCCAGAGAGCACCTCTGCATAGAAAACTGCATTAAAGCCCAAACTATCAAAAAGGCCAATTTCGCCTCCTTCGTTAAACATGTGCACCTTGTTTTTATAAGTGGCCTCTGTGGGCGATTCATAACTTCTAAGTTCGTACACCCGGTTTGCCCTTGGCCCTTCCACTGTTGTGGTAGTCATTTTGGGCATATCCGCAAATGCGCGCATTAAGACGGAGTTGATCTGCTCGTAGGGCGGGTTGTCGTGAGCAGCTTGCAAATAGGACTCGCCGGCAGCTAAATGCGCTTTATCCTGGATTAAATAGTCTTCCAGGGCTTCAAATTGCTCTAAAGATGCAAAGGGGATGAGAACGTGGATTTTATCGGCCTTAATAAATTTGTCATTGTGTACTTTAAATACTCCTACGGTATTTACTCCGTACCTTTTTAAGGAGGGCAAGAACGCTTTTTCAAGATAGGTATCCACCACTTTTTCTTGCGTTTCATTTTTTACGGTGTAGGTTTTCAATTGATAATACTCTTTGTTCTGCTGGGTATTGCCAACAAAGCAAATAAGGGCTGTAAATAGTATTAGTGGCGCCTTTAGTATAGTATAAAATTTCATATTTGGTATTTTGTGTAAGGTTTATGCCCAAAGTTACTAAATGGTGCGAGTTAATTGCAAAATATAAAAACAAAGGTGATGAATTGTTTTCAAGCCATAAAACATATTACCTTTACAAAAAGTTACCAAATGGACAAGAATTTAGCGGTGCTTATCGATGGGGACAATATCCCATCGGCCTATATAAAGGAAATGATGGAGGAAATTGCCAAGTACGGTAACCCCACTATTAAACGAATTTATGGTGATTGGACCAACCCACGATTGGGCAAATGGAAGAACGTGCTGTTGGAGAACGCCATTACGCCCATTCAGCAATACGGGTATACCCAAGGGAAGAACGCCACGGATTCCGCCATGATCATTGATGCCATGGATGTCCTATATTCCGGGAAGGTAGATGGTTTTTGTATTGTAAGTAGCGATAGCGATTTTACCCGTTTGGCCACTAGGCTGCGCGAGGCAGGAATGCAGGTGTTCGGCATAGGGGAGCGCAAAACACCGAATCCGTTTATCGTGGCGTGCGATAAGTTTATTTATCTGGAAATTCTAAAAACCCAGGGCGGGGAAGAACCTACGGATACGGATAAATCCAAAACAAAGACCGAGAACAAGGTAGATAAGATTACCCCCAAGGATCTGCGTTTTATGGCCAATACCATTGATGATGTTGCCGATGACGACGGTTGGGCGTTTTTGGGCGATGTCGGTAGCCTGTTACAAAAGAAGCAGCCTAATTTTGACTCCAGAAATTACGGTTTTCAAAAACTGATGCCTTTAATAAACAGTATCCCGCATTTTGAAATTGAACGTAGGGAAGATTCCAAAGGCCGCAAGAAACTTATTTACGTGCGGATAAAAGAGAAGAAGACCACCCGTTCCACAAAATCTTGATTTGCTTACTTTAGAGGGTTAATTCCCTCGCTGCCCGCAACGTTAATTTCATTTTTTGTAACCTACCAACCGGCCTGTTTTGAAATTTGGATTTTCTTTTTTGGAATTTTACTCTCCCAACATCGTTTGACCGACTTCGATTATTTTGAAGGTTGATGCCTAATCAAAAATCCCTCGTTATCTTTAAATTCATAGAGCATCGGAATAATTTTATAACTTAGTCGTTATTAAGAAAATCTAAAACTGAATTAACATGATCAAACGATTTCAAATTTTAACTGGGCTTTCACTATTTTTTTTGGGAACAAGTTTTAGTGCAATAGCCGCGCCAAGTATTAAGGCACCAATAGCGGATTCAATTACTTTGGTTGCCGATAAAGGCCCATTGGGCGTTTGGGATTATGAGGTACAGGGTACCGAGGAAGCCTATCGTAAGGGTGTGTTATTTGTACGCTTGGAAAACGGGCAGCATATTGTTGAGGTGCATTTGGGTAACGGGGTACTGAACGGACAAGACGTACAGGTACAAGGCGATACCGTAAAATTTACAGTTAACATAGAAGGTACGGAACGTGTTTCCGTAGTTTTGAACGCCACGGCCGATACTATGCTTGGTAAAGCCTCCTCTAGCCAAGGAAGTTTTACAATAAAGGGCAAAAGGAAATTACCTCCACAATAGGGGTCAGCCATTTTTTCTTCTTTACCATTGACCCCTTCTAAAGGCAATGCCATATTTCTTTGAATAAAAGTATGTTACCTATTTCTGTATTGGCAATCCTTGTAGGCTTTTGTGGTTTATTTTGACACAGGACGTGTTAAGATAGAAACGCGCAAACTCATTATGGAACTAATTTTATTGGCGTATTCAATCCCTTAAAACCCCAAAAATAAAAAGAGGCCGTTATTTCTAACAGCCTCTTTTACACTAAACGAGTTACAACAAACTCAAACAAAAACTAAACTTATTTTTAATTAACGTCCCAGAATAATTTACTGGTAATTACGTCACCATTGGAAAGTTTTGCTGCCGCTGCACTTCTGTTGGCACCGTTTAAAGTTTGTAAAACCTGAGGATATCTTAGTCTGAATGGTAATTCGGTAAGCGATGGATCTACAGGTCCAGATTCGAATACATAGGTAGTTACCCTGTTATCCGGTGGTAGTCCGGCTACCTGCCGTGCAGGAAGTGTAACGGTCTCCCCTGGCAAAACCAAGGTATTTGGGAAACCTGTTCTTCTGTAGTCTGCATAGGCCGTATGTGCCTGCATGTAAAGTGCAACATATTTTTGGTTTAGAACGTTCTCTTGGTTTGCTGTTGGTAGCGCACTTACAAATGCGGTTATGTCCGCTGCCGCAACACCCCAACGTTCCATAGATGCCCCAACTCCGTTTTCATAGTTCTCTTGGGCAAAACCTTCATGTTCGGATATGATGAACTGTACTTCGGCATACTCCATAAGCACTTCCTTATAATCTGGACTTAATATTTTACTGCTCATAAAAGAGTAGGTATTTCTATCCAAGAAGTTGGTATTTCTAAAAGCGTAAGGAATACCGAGGTAATCGTCATAATCTTCACTTCTTGTATATGTACCGTCTTTTACTTCACCGATGGTAGCGGTAATGGGAGCTGCAAACTCGAATAATCTTGGATCCTCCCCATAATTGCCAGTATCCCCTTTCAACAAGTCTACAAATGGAGCTGCAACAGCAAAATCCGTTCTTGTGATATGTGCGCGCCACATGGGAGATGCATTATCATCTGCAGTATCATACGTTTGTGCTGCATTATCATCGTTAGATGTCATTACACCATCAGCTATGGCCGCATCGATAGCCGCATTTGCAGTGCCAGCGTCCACAGCTCTCAGGTTATTCGCTACTCTTAAGATAAGGGAGTTGGCAAATTTTTTCCACTTTACAGCGTCACCACCAAAAATGTTGTCTCCGCTAATGAATACAGGTTCATTGGTGTTGATCATATCGGCCGATTCCCGAAGTTCCTTAAGGATGTCTGCATAGATATCCACCTGGGCAGCAAATACAGGTAAGCTTGTTTCGTTCACCGCTAGTCCTTGAAAGGTTTCGTTCTCACTACCATAAGAATAGTAGGGCACGTCTCCAAAAAAGTTGGTCAACTCATAGAACATTAAGGACAACATTACCCTGGAGGCCGCTATTTGGTTGTCATTGTTGCCATAAGCCGCTGCATTGCCGCGTGTATCCTCATTGGTGTTCTGATCTAAGATAGCTTTAAGGTTTGTAGCCACTAGATAGGTGTTGTCATATATGTTCTGAGCCGTTGTTTCCCTGTATAGGAAACGGTCCTCATCTGCATACGCTGTCTGGCCCCAATATTGCAACCAAGGCAAGGTTAAACGACCCGAGTTAAAGGAATCACGACTAAAATCCGTATATCTTTTAGTAGCGTAAGTAAAAATATTACTCGTTGGTACAACTTCCGGCTGATTGGGGTTGATGTTAATGTCTTCCAGGCCGTCGTCACAAGAATATAAACTTGTAGCGAAGATGGCCAATAGGATTAAAATATATTTATTTTTCATTTTGTTTTAGAATTTTAGTTGAACGTTTAAACCGTAGCTTTTTGTAGAGGGTAGAGATCCACCTTCAGAGCCTTGGATATTACCACTACCACCTGTAGCTACTTCTGGGTCAAAGTTCTCGTTGTCCAAGCCCCAGACGCCTAGGTTTCTACCAAATGCCGTTATGGTAACATCGCCAATTCCTTCTAACCATTTAGAGGGTAGTTTGTAGGCTAAAGTGATTTCTCTTAACTTTATGTAATCTGCATCGAATACGTTTTGGGCGTCGTTGCCAAAAAAGTAATCAGTACCTGCCTGTTGTGCCGGTATTACTTGGGTGTTTGTTGCGGTATTACTTACCGTGTAATTTCCATCGGCATCATAAGTAACCGTTCCTGTTACACCAGGTAGCACAAGCCCTTCCTCACGAACATTATTCGCAGCGGTCTGCTCCAAAATACCGGAGTAATTACCCCAAATATTGGTCAAAGATCTATACTTACCACCTTGTTGTATGTCAATCAAGAAACCAAAACTCAAGCTTTTGTACTTAAAGCTATTTCTGATACCCATATTGAAATCGGGTAAAATAGTTCCCAAATTCTCTATGTTTTGAGTTTCGGCATAGCTACCGTTGGAATTTACGACCTTGTTACCTTGGTCATCAAAAACAAAGTTGGTACCGCGGATAATGCCATAAGGCTCACCAACAACTGCGTTCAAGGTAACCCCGTTGAACGGGAATCTAGCAATTTCCAAGGTTTCAACACCGTCTATAAGTTCTAGAAGCTCACTTCTGTTTCTAGCAAAGTTCCATGTAAAATCCCAAGAAAAGTCTTCGGTACGTACCGGAGTGATGTTTACCAAGGCCTCAAAACCGTTATTTCTCAATCTTCCCGCGTTGGTAAAGCTAGAGGTAAAACCGGTGGCTGGATCTATTTGGATAGGGATTATCAAATCACTGGTTTCCTTATTGTAATAACTAAGGTCCATACTTAATCGGTTTTTGAAAAATGCCAGTTCCAAACCAACTTCGTAATCCTGTACCAACTCTGGCTTGATATTAGGGTTTCTGTTAGAATTTGAAAGATCAAAAGGAACGGTTCCTAGGAACGGAATTCCACCAGCGAACGTATTCGCTAGTTGATACGGATCTGTATCATTTCCTACTTCGGCATAGTTCAATCTTAATTTACCAAAGGATAGCCATTGTGCATCCATCAAGGAAGAGAATACAAAACTGGTACTTATTCCAGGGTAAAAGAAAGAGTTGTTTGCCGCTGGTAGGGTGGAAGACCAATCATTACGACCGGACAATGTTAAATATAAGAAGTTATTGTAGCCAAGTGATATTTCACCAAAGGCACTGTTAATTCTTCTCCTAGAATCAAATTCCGTAACCTGTGCAGGGTCTGCCGAGTTACTAAGGTTGTATAATCCTGGAACTACCAAGCCACCGGAAGTCTCTCCTGTAATTCGGCTGAATTCATTGTCCCTTCTGTTCATACCTGCAAAGGCACTGATGCTTAATTTGTCGTTAAAAACATTTTTATTAAAATGCAAGCGCCCTTCATAGTTTATTTCCTGAAAATTACGATCAATTTCTGTGTAAAATGGCTGCGCTTGTGAACCAACGGCAATGTGGGAATTGATTTTGAAGTTGTACGTATCACCATAAATTTTACCAACAGCATAAAGGTCGTCTGTTATATTATATGTGGCACCAACATTCCCAAACCATCTGGTACGTTTATCCTCAGCTGTATTTTCATACAAGGTCCAATAGGGGTTATCTGAATATCGAATAGAGCCATCAGCTGCGGACACCCTATTCCAAGTTCTTTGGGTTCCGTCGGCTGTTTTGTAATTTTTAAGTCGGTCGTAATCCAACTGGGTCTGTCCAAATTGGTACAGTTGCTGAATTACACCTTCTCCGGTATATCCTGTAGCAGGTCTGTTGAAACCATCGGTGATCGTGAGGTTTACAGAGGCATCAATCTTTAAACGGTCGGTCATTTGAGAATTACCGTTAAGGTTAACGGAAGTTTTGTTTAATCCTGTATTTGGAACAATACCTTTCGTTTGTGTATTGTTCAAAGACATTCTAATACTGGACTTCTCCGTTCCTTGTGAGAACGCGACACCGTTGTTATAGGTAATTCCTGTATTAAAGAAATCATCTTTATCAGTATTGGGGTACACCCAAGGTCTAGGTTTTAAATAATCATCGGCGAATTCCGGATCAAATGCGTCCCAGTGCAATACGCTGCTATTGGGATTGTAGCGTGGTCCCCAAGACTCATCTGTTCCGTAATCGGCAACATCGTATGTTACACCGTTTATGGTAGCTTGTCCAAATCCGGATTGTCCAATAGTTGTTGCATCACCGGCACCACCACCGTACAAACGTTGTATTTTAGGGAGTATGTTTACGCGATCAAAAGTAACTCCTGAGTTTACAACTACTTCCGAAACTCCATTTTTACCAGATTTGGTAGTAATTAAAATTACACCATTACTAGCTCGTGAACCGTAAAGTGCCGCTGCCGCACCACCCTTAAGTACGTTCATGGTAGCGATATCATCTGGGTTGATGTCGAAACCGGCATCGCCAAAATCACGGCCACCACCACCGGTTTGTGTACCTGTGGCGTTGTAATTGCTGTTATCCAAGGGAATCCCGTCAACCACGATCAACGGTCTGTTTTCTTGTGTTATAGAACTAGCGCCCCTAATAAGAATCCTAGAAGATCCACCTAAACTTCCGGTGGAGTTGGATACCTGTACACCGGCAACGTTACCCGTAAGGGCGTTCAAGGCATTGGTGCTTCTGGTTTCGGTAAGTTGGTCACCCGATACCTCCTGAGTAGCGTATCCCAAGGATTTCTTTTCTCTGGTAATACCAAGGGCACCTGTAACTATAACTTCCTCCAATGCTTCTGCATCCTCTTCCAGTACCACGCTAATAGTATTGGAGGCACCTACTAGGCGATCTACAGTGGTTTGGCCAATATAGCTGTAGCGCAAGGTCTGGCCTTCATTTACATTTATGGCGTAATTACCGTCAAAATCTGTCTGTGTTCCTTGGGTTGTACCAAGAATAACCACAGATACGCCTGGTAAAGGCGTATTTTTCTGATCTGTAACCGTACCGGTAACCGTTTTTTCCTGTGCAAACGACAGGTGAACTACAAACGCCAATAATAGCGTAAGTATTCCTCTTGTTTTTGTTCTCATGTAATTCATTTGAGTGTTAGTACTTGTTTTTAATAAATAATAATATTGGTTCTTAAGAGCCGACGCTATTTTCCTGGCAGCTAATCCAAATAGAAAATGAAAGACCAAAACATATAATGCTTTAGGTGCGGTCAGCTCTTTCGAACCTTGTTAACAAAGGAACTGATGAAGAATTGCAAAAGGTTTAGTTCCGACCTAAGTTAACGGTAAACCGATGTATGTTAACGTTTACTATGTGTTTAATCTGCTGTTAAACAAATAGTTAAAATAGTTAAAGTGAATTTTAGATTTTTTGGCAAAAAAGAGGTGAAATGTTAAAATGGGCATAAATTGTAGTCCAGTTACTTAAACCACTATAACTGTGTTATGTGCTTTTTAAAGTCTTTTCCCTTATTCAGTTGGCCTTGTTGCCTGGCATTTATGTTGGTTGGCTTCGGAATTTAAGCAGGTGTTAACCAAGGATGTTGCCCTATCATCTTGGTGGCGAAGGATGGTTTAGGAGGCAAATTAAAAAAGTTTAATGGTTTCAAATGATGTTAAACCAATACACTTTAGTACATCTCCCTTTGCGGTTCCACTAACTGTCTAAATACAGTTGGTTTCCGCTAGTTTTTGGAACTGCTGACATCGGTGACTACGGTTACTGATTGCTGCTACTGCATACTTTGGATTGGTTGGATGCCACTGAATTTTAATCCTGTGCCAAACCCATGTAGCTTTAATCTTTTAGTATAGAACCTGCTAGCCTGTCTGGTTCCCGATACCTATATCGTATTTTCTTTTTTGGTCTGGAGAATTCAGGAGGGAATTTTAATTTTTGGCTCCGTATTTCGGGGGATACCTCCTAGTATTGCATCAGGGCAGAAAGCACTAGTAGTGTCATTTTTTCTTTAAAGTGGTACTTTTCTAGATTATAAAGTTGCAGAAAACGTCTTTATAAATTTAGCAGGGGTCATATGTTTGCGCTTTTTAAAAGCTTTGTAAAAAGACACTTTATTGTTAAAACCGGATTCGTATATTAAATCGAGTACAAACTGTCTCCTTTCCGGATTATCTTTTATGAGTTTTACACTTTCGTTTATTCGGTAGTCATTTAAAAATTCGTAAAAGTTCTTGTCAAATTCCTGATTTATAACTTGGGATAGACTATAGCGGTCCGTGTTCAAAGTTTCAGCAAATGTTTGCAAAGTAAGTTTATGGTCTAAAAACAACTTGTCCTCTTCCATGGCCTGCGTTACCTGTTCTTTTAATAATTTCAACATATCAGGGGTAAGACCACTGTTTTTATATTTCTCTTCAATAGAAATAGGATTCATTGGGCTTTGGCCAAGTTTACTTATTGGGAAAAGAATATTTAGGAATCCCAGAATCAATATAAATATGGAAAAGCAATAGGCAGCCAAATATTTGGATAGGAAGTCAAACGTATGAAGGTTATTAAATTCTGCACGAAATACGATTATGAATAGTAATAGGGAAAAGAAGGCTATTAAAGACTGGGCCCACCTCTTGCTCATGTGGTCCATCCCCATTCGGTAGCCCATATAAGCGTCTACCATTAAAGTAATGTAGCACGCGGAGTATATGGCCTTTACCCAATTATTGGTTAAAAACCCTATAACGAACCAAGACAGACTGTATTCAGAAGTTGCGGAATCCATTTTTATGTTTCCAATAATAGATAGGAATACCAATGATAGGACAAAAAAGGCATAGTGTTTAAGGACCGGGGTTTTCGATGTTTCGCCAGAAGCACTTTCTGCTTTCCTTTTAAGATAAAGATGTAGGGAAGGTCCCCACAAAAAAATTAAGCTTTTATAAAATGGTACCCTAGGATTGTAGGCAATAGCGTCCCACCAAAACAATACAAGCTCCAGAAGAATGAGGGCGGTAGTGAAGGTAAAAACACCCAAAAAAATATTGAAGGTTTCCTTCTTGCGGTAGCTTAGGATAATATAGAGCCCTAGGATTATACCCACCACACCAATGCCTCCAAAAAATATGTTCTGTAGCATATTGGTCTCGCCACCGCCTATTTCGTTTAGGGTAAAACTAGATAAGCCATAACAAGACAGGCCCAATAAACCAATATGTGGTACTGTGGTGTTCATAATTTAGCTACCGAAAATTGGGGTAAAAATAGGACTTATGCCCAAACAATGCTGTTAAAATAAGCTTACAAAAATGGATAACATTAAGTTTTTAATTGATAAAGGACAGCTTGGACTGTTCAGATTTCGCTTAAGATTTTATGTTATGGTCTTTGAAGGTTTGAGGTATATGTTTGTGATAGTAGTTACTGGTTTGTTTAATACAGACTTGGAAAAGGAGTGGATTTTTACCTTTAGTTATATGCGGAAGTAATAGACCTTTTGTGCCTTAAGTTTTGGTGGTATAGTTTGTGCTAGGTTTTTAGTATTCGCTAATTTCGAAATATAGTTTAGATTATCGTCTTTAGGAGGTCTGCCAATAAAAAAACCCATTGCTCGTGCAACAGGTTTTAAATTGGATACTTTTTCTAACCTTTATGTTGAAAAAGATTGAGGCAAATGGTTTACCACATGATAGGCACGGCTACCCTAGCGGTATCCCAGCCCATAATCATGTGGGCTCCACCAGCTACATCTTTAAAGGTAATAGAAAACTCTTCTAAGGGTTCCCCTTTGCTTGTGGCTCCCATAACACGTATGACATCGGAGGCCTCCTTGTAAAAGTAAGAGCCCCATTGGTTTAATTGGTTGTGAAGTATCACTGTCCATTCCTTTTCTCCCGGGATTGTCAATAGCGCATAGGTACCGGCTTTTACGTCTTTTCCTCCAAAATTCACATCCTTGTAAAAGGTTATTTCCGGGGCCTCGTTGGCACCGGTTCTCCAAACTTCCCCGGTTGGTGCGAGTTCTGTAAGCGATCTTCCATTCAATTGGGGCCTGCCATAAGAAATACGGACTACTTTTTCAGAGATTTTATAATCACTGGGATAGGAAGCCATATCCAAAGGACTTTTATCCAATCCAGAAAACTTTTGGGCATTGGTGTTGGTCGTAAAAACCAAGGCAAATACAAATACGGTAAGGGTAATTAATTTTTTCATCATCAATGTTTGTTTTTAAAGTATTTCAAATCTAAGTAGTTCGGAAATTAAATTTACTTAAAAGGTCGTTAATTTTTTGAATACTTACAGATGATTAAATTATGGGAGGTATTTTTAAATTGAAATATCAATTGATAGTAATAAACTTAAATATGGTTATGTATTGAAACTATATTACCTCTTAAGGTTTGATATATGAAACAATAAAATGATATTTGTATTCAAATTGATATAAAGAAAAAGATTATGTGTGGAATTGTTTGTGCATTTGATGTAAAGGAAAGTACAGAGCTATTGCGTCCCCAATTGTTGGAGATGTCAAAAAAAATACGCCATCGAGGCCCGGACTGGAGCGGAATTTTTGCTAATGATAAAGCAATTATGGCCCATGAGAGATTGGCAATCGTTGATCCGGCATCGGGCAAACAACCTTTGTTGAGTCAAGACGGTAAATTGGTTCTGGCCGCCAACGGTGAAATTTATAACCACAGGGAATTAAGAAAGCAGTTTTCGGGCACCTATAATTTTAAGACAGAATCCGATTGCGAGGTGATTCTGGCGTTATATCAAAAAAAGGGGCCTGCATTCTTGGATGAAATGAACGGTATTTTTGGATTTGCCATCTATGATACTGAAAAGGACGAGTATTTTGTAGCCCGTGACCACATGGGAATCATTCCTTTATATATGGGTTGGGACCAGAACGGTACTTTTTACGTGGCTTCGGAACTAAAAGCATTGGAAGGTACATGCACCAAAATAGAGCTTTTTCCTCCGGGACATTATTTACACAGTTCGGATGGCGAACTTAAAAGATGGTATTCAAGAGACTGGATGGATTATGAAGCCGTGAAGGAAAATAATACCAGTATCCAAGAAATAAAGACAGCGCTTGAAGCTGCCGTGCATAGGCAATTAATGTCCGATGTTCCTTATGGAGTCTTGCTTTCCGGCGGATTGGATTCCTCCGTTACCTCTGCCATTGCAAAGAAATATGCCCAAAAACGTATAGAATCCGATGATACGACGGATGCCTGGTGGCCACAACTGCACTCCTTCGCTGTTGGCCTGGAAGGTTCTCCCGATTTGGCTGCTGCGCGAAAAGTGTCGGAGTACATCGGTACGGTGCATCACGAGATCAAATTTACCATTCAAGAAGGTTTAGACGCCATAAAGGATGTCATCTATAACCTGGAAACCTATGACATCACTACGATAAGAGCTTCCACCCCTATGTATTTAATGGCAAGGGTTATAAAATCCATGGGTATAAAAATGGTGCTTTCCGGTGAGGGTGCTGACGAATTATTTGGCGGGTACCTCTATTTTCATAAGGCACCAAGTCCAAAGGATTTTCATGAGGAAACCGTTCGTAAGCTGGATAAGTTGCATATGTACGACTGCCTTAGGGCTAATAAGTCCCTGGCCGCATGGGGAATAGAGGGTCGTGTGCCATTTTTGGACAAAGAATTTATGGATGTAGCGATGCGCATCAACCCAAAAGATAAAATGATCAATGGCGAACGTATGGAGAAATGGGTGCTAAGAAAAGCCTTTGAGGATATGTTACCGGCGAGCGTTGCATGGAGACAAAAGGAACAATTTTCGGATGGTGTAGGATACAGCTGGATCGATACCTTAAAAGAAGTAGTAAGCGTAGAAGTTACCAACGAGCAATTGGCCAATGCCAAGTTCAGGTTTCCGTTACAGACCCCGACCAGTAAAGAGGAGTTTTATTATCGCTCAATATTCGAGCAACATTTCCCATCGGATGCCGCAGCACTTTGTGTGCCACAGGAGCCATCGGTGGCCTGTAGCACCAAAATTGCTCTAGAGTGGGACGAGGCATTTAAAAATATGAACGACCCATCCGGTAGGGCGGTATTCAAAGTACACGCAGATGCTTATGTGAAATAAGTAGCGTAAAGGTTCTGTTTGCTGTTCCTTTCCGGGGGCAGTTCAGTTTTGTTTTTTTAATTAGTCCTTAAGAGGTGCCCTTTGTCAGGCACCTCTTTTGATTTTCGGCCAAATAGTTCCTTTGTTCTGAATAGCACTTTTGTAGATTGATCTCCGTATTCAGGGGAAAATGAATATATTTAGAGCCATATTTAAGATGAGTGGTATGAGAAAAAGTGTTCGGGACTGTATTTTTGTTTTAGTGTTACTATTTTTTATGGGAATTTTTATCTCGTTTTCTCAAAAACCTGAAGCACAACCGCAAAAACCAAATATCCTTTTTATTCTTTCAGATGACCATACGGCGCAAGCTTGGGGTATTTATGGCGGGATTTTGGAGGACTATGTCCAGAACGGGAACATCCGGCGTTTGGCTCAGGAAGGTGCGGTGTTGAACAACGCCTTTTGTACCAATAGCATTTGTACCCCAAGTAGAGGAAGTATTTTAACAGGGCAGTACAGCCATATTAATCAGGTATATACATTAAACGAGCCAATTCCAAGCGGACATCCGAACATCGCCAAGGCACTAAAGGCGAACGGCTACCAGACCGCCGTAATCGGGAAATGGCATTTGGTGGAACAACCGGAAGGCTTTGATTATTTTAATGTCCTTCCCGGACAAGGCGAGTATTGGAACCCCATTTTGAAAACAACGGAAAACTGGAAAGATGGGCCAGATAGTTCCGGAGGAAAACAATATGAGGGTTTCTCTACGGATATTATTACGGACCTTACCATAGATTACCTTGAAAAACGCGATAGTACTAAACCCTTTCTAATGTTCTGTAATTTTAAGGCTACCCACGAACCTTTTGATTATCCTGAACGTTTTGCATCACTCTATGAAAATGACACCATACCGGAACCAGTATCTTTATTGGATTTTGGTAAGGAGACCACGGGTCGCACATTTAAGGGGCAGGTGTTGGAGAATTTAGGGGAGCGTTGGAAGAAAGCAACGGATACCGATGATTTTTGGACCACCTATCCGGGACTTCCATACCCTTTAGATGGCTTGGATAGCGTTCAGAAGCGCAAGAAAATCTATCAGAAACTGGTAAAGGATTTTATGCGATGTGGCGCGGCAGTAGACGATAATATCGGAAAATTATTGGATTATTTACAACAAGAAGGTATTGCCGATAATACTATTGTCGTCTACACGGCGGACCAAGGTTATTTTTTAGGGGAACACGGTTTTTTTGATAAGCGTTTAATTTATGAGGAATCCCTTCGAATGCCCTTTGTTATCCGATATCCAAAAGAGATAATGGGCGGACAGCGCATAGACGATATCATTTTGAATATTGATTTCTCCGCTTTATTGGCGGATTATGCGGGTATGGAGAAACCCGCCTACATCCAAGGCGAAAGTTTCAGGCAGAACTTAAAAGGTAATACACCGGTAACTTGGCGCCAGCAGATGTACTACCGGTATTGGTTACATCATCCGGACAGGCCGGCGCATTTCGGTATTCGAAACGAGCGCTATAAGTTGGCCTTCTTTTATGGTCAGGCCTTGGGAAAAAAGGGTACTGATAACCAAACAACTGCACCCGCTTGGGAATTTTATGATCTGCAAAACGACCCAAAAGAACTTCATAACAGTATTGATGACGCAGGCTATGCTACTATTATTGCCGACATGAAGTTACAGCTCTTAGAAGAGCGAAAGAAGTACTCGGATTTGGACCAAGAATACCCAGAGATGCGGGCGATATTGGCTAGAGCGAAATTGGAATAAACTCTTAGTTTTAAAACGATGCCTTGGACTTAAGAATCTGGCGGTGTTAGCTATTTAATATACCGATTTAGGCATTTATCCAACATTACAAAACGCTACATGAACCGTTTGGGCTAAAGCCCAAATTTTCCCATATATAGCCCGCAGGCTACAGACGCGGTGCAATTAAAAGATGTTTTAGATGAATTGCACGGCTCTTTAGACCATGGGTAATTGCTAAAAATTGTCCGGACTCTAGCCCAAGCAGTCAAGGTTCAAAAGATAGGCACGTTATTATAAATAGAAATAATAGTACATAGGATACTCGCATCTTTCACTAGGTGCCGAAGTAGATTGATCCAATGCATTTATACTGCTTTAATCGGGAATAAGCACTTTGTTCCATAAGGCATTTTACAAGTTAAAAACACATTGGGTTTTTCCACAATTTTTGTTGATAACTTACATATGTCAAAAAGCCATAAACCTTATATTTCATGGGGTATTGCGTATATTTGCAGGATTGCAAAATTTGAAGTACAAACAACCTTAAATTTATGAGCGAAGAAGCAAAAAACGAAGACGAAGTAAATAAGGAAGACGCCTTGAAAAAGAAGGTGGATGGTCCTGAAAAGGATTACTCGGCAGATAGTATTCAGGCATTGGAAGGGATGGAGCATGTGCGCATGAGGCCGTCCATGTATATTGGGGATGTGGGTACTAGGGGGTTGCATCACTTGGTGTACGAAGTAGTGGATAACTCTATAGATGAGGCCATGGGCGGTCATTGTGACACCATAAGCGTTATTATAAACGCAGATAATTCGGTCACTACCAGGGATAATGGTAGGGGAATTCCCGTGGATATGCATAAGAAGGAAGGGGTTTCCGCCCTTCAGGTTGTAATGACAAAAATCGGTGCGGGAGGGAAGTTCGATAAGGATTCCTATAAAGTATCCGGGGGACTCCATGGTGTAGGCGTTTCTTGTGTAAACGCCTTGTCCGCCCATTTAAGGGCAACTGTTTTTAAAGATGGTAAAATTTGGGAACAGGAATATGAGCGCGGAAAAGCACTATATCCAGTAAAGACCATTGGGGAGTGCGCCCCGGAAGATAGAGGTACGGAGGTAACATTTTTGCCGGATACCACTATTTTTACCCAAACCATAGAATATAGCTATGAGACCTTGGCCAATAGAATGCGCGAGCTTTCTTTCTTGAACAAAGGGGTCACGATTTCGATAACGGACAAGCGCCACAAAGATGACAAGGGAGAATTTGTATCCGAAGTTTTTTACTCCACCGAAGGCCTAAAGGAATTTGTTCGGTTTTTGGATGGGAATAGGGAATCGCTCATAAAGAATGTCATTGCAATGGAAGGGGAGAAAAACGACATCCCCGTAGAGGTTGCCATGATTTACAATACGAGTTATACGGAGAATCTTCATTCTTACGTAAACAACATCAATACACATGAAGGCGGTACACACCTAGCCGGTTTTAGAAGGGGTTTGACCACCACCTTGAAAAAGTATGCGGATGCTTCCGGAATGTTGGATAAATTAAAGTTTGAAATACAGGGCGATGATTTCCGTGAAGGACTTACGGCCATTATTTCGGTAAAAGTGCAGGAGCCACAGTTTGAAGGTCAGACCAAAACCAAGCTTGGTAACAGGGAAGTTAGTGCGGCCGTAAGTCAGGCCGTATCGGAAATGTTGACCAATTATTTGGAAGAAAACCCGGAGGACGCCAAGGTTATTGTGCAAAAAGTAGTTTTGGCCGCAACGGCACGGCATGCCGCAACCAAGGCACGTGAAATGGTGCAGCGTAAAACGGTAATGAGTATTGGTGGTTTGCCAGGAAAATTATCGGATTGTTCCGAGCAGGATCCAGCTTTATGTGAGGTGTTCCTTGTTGAGGGAGATTCGGCAGGAGGTACCGCCAAACAGGGTAGGGATAGAAAATTTCAGGCAATTTTACCGCTTCGTGGTAAGATTTTGAATGTTGAAAAAGCAATGCCCCATCGTGTTTTCGAAAATGAAGAGATAAAGAATATCTATACGGCACTGGGCGTAACTATTGGAACAGCAGAGGACAGTAAGGCCTTGAACTTAGAGAAATTGCGCTATCATAAGGTAGTCATCATGTGTGATGCCGATGTAGATGGTAGTCATATTGAAACACTTATTCTTACCTTTTTCTTCCGTTACATGCGCGAGCTAATAGAAGGAGGGCACGTATATATTGCCACACCACCTTTGTATTTGGTAAAAAAAGGTCAGAAAAAACAATACGCTTGGAGTGATAAGGAGCGGGATGCCATTGCTGAAAGTTACAGTGGCGGTGTTGGTATACAACGTTACAAAGGTTTGGGTGAGATGAACGCCGAACAGTTATGGGATACGACCATGAATCCTGAGTTTAGAACGCTCCGACAAATAGCCATAGAAAATGCAACGGAAACAGACCGCGTATTCTCTATGCTTATGGGAGATGAGGTGCCACCTCGTAGAGAATTTATAGAGAAGAATGCCGTCTATGCCAACATTGACACATAGAAATAGACGTTTACACAACAAAAACCTGCACATAATGTGCGGGTTTTTTTATTTTTAAGAAGTATAGTACTGGTAAATTTAAACGATTCCCTCTGGGCTTAGAACTTAGTGTGTTTAAGGGAACGTATTCAAGTAAGTACTTATGCCCTTAAAAATCATATAAAATGAAACATCTTCTAACTGGATTATTTATTTGTAGCTGTTCTTTGGCAGTGGCACAAACAAGTCTTAATACAATTTTTGCAGCTGGCGTCGAGGACGCGGAGCGTTTTACAACAAATTATTTGGCGCCGTTTTCAGAAAGTACCGTGTACGGCTTTTCTACAGGTTGGTATAACACCGCAGATGCCAAGCCGCTCGGCGGTTTTGAGATTTCAATTGTAGGTGCCATAACAAGTCATCAGAATAAGGAAGACAAAAAAACCTTTGTGCTGGACCCTAATGACTATCAAAATATGGATTTTGTTGAAAACCCAGGAACGGCAAGAGCTGTTTCTTCTGCTTTTGGGGATATAGAAGGTACACGTGTATTTGTAGAAAGCCAGGTGGGAGGCTCAACTGTCCGTCAAGAATTTGAGCTTCCAACCGGTATTTCTGCGGAAGGTTTCAATTTTGTGCCTTCCGGTTATTTACAGGCAAGTGTAGGAATTCTAAAGGGAACAGAGATAAAAGCCCGATTTTTACCAAAGATTACTTACGAAGATGCCTCGGTAGGTTTAATAGGCTTTGGGGTACAACACGATTTTACGAAATGGTTGCCTGCGGATAAGATATTGCCAATCGCCATATCCGGAGTCATAGGCTATACCAGAATTACGGGCGATTATGATATCTCTGATTCTGGTCTTGTGGGTGGACGTGATCAACGGATAGAAGCGGAAATGAGCTCTTGGGCCTTTTAGTGCCGTTTTGTCCACTAAGCTTCCTATAATCAATTTTTATGGCGGTCTTGGGTATATTACAGGAACATCCCAGACCGATGTTCTGGGCGAATACCAAGTAATGGCCGGGCCGCTCGTAACCGAAACCTATGTAGATCCCTTTTCCATTACCGAAAAGGTAAGCGGAGTTACCGGAACCCTAGGCGCCAAATTAAAATTAGGATTTTTTAGGTTGAATGCCGACTACAGTATTGGGGTTTTTAATACAGCAACTGTTGGGGTTAATTTTGGGTTTCGGTAAATGATGTCATAGCCGCGTTTCTTTTAGTACTTCGTATAATTGAACCGAGTTGATAGCGTCATGTGATTCAATTTATAACATAAAAAAGCCTGCCCAGATTGCTCCAGACAGGCCCTTTCCCATGGCATTGTTAAGATGGTTTACTCCCTTATTGCAAGCAGATCTCCATTATTTTGTTGGAGCAACGTGCCGTCGGGAGTTGTCTTTATGGTCACGATATCGTTGGGTTTGTCTTCCAAACCTCTGTATTCCACGGTATAGATACCATCCTCTTGAGACCATTTAAAATCGGATTGAAGTAGTATTTGTCCGTTGTTGATTTCGTGGTACCTTCCCAGATAGACATCGTTAAAAATCCATTCTTTTCGAGTGGTACTTTTGGCCGTGCTGCCTTCCTGGGACGATGCGGCTTCTATCCATATCCCGATAATGGGATCGTTGTTCTGTTCTATTCTGGAGCAGTTGCTAGAGAATATAATGGCAAGTATTGCCAGTAATGAAAGTAACTTTTTCATTACTGG
>Ga0075117_1000233_pt1 | contig 39446 bp, 38 predicted proteins | sample AntAceMetag02UKJ_FD_69789 | JGI IMG/M metagenome (GOLD analysis project Ga0075117, IMG submission 69789) | Saline lake microbial communities from Ace Lake, Antarctica - Antarctic Ace Lake Metagenome 02UKJ | ecosystem: Environmental > Aquatic > Non-marine Saline and Alkaline > Saline | place... | reverse complement strand
CATGCTAAAGATTATATCGAGGCTATGTGGTTAATTCTTCAACAGGAAAAAGCGGAGGACTTTGTTATAGCCACAGGCGTGACGACTAAGGTGAGAGATTTCGTTAAAATGGCGTTTAAGGAGGTAGGCATAACACTAGAATTTAAAGGCTCTGCAGAAAACGAAGCCGCTTATGTTGTTTCTTGTTCAAATCCTGAATATCAAGTTGAGATAGGTAAAAAAGTAGTGGCGGTGGATCCTAAATACTACAGGCCTACGGAGGTAGATTTATTGATAGGAGACCCTACAAAGTCGAAAACGAAGTTAGGTTGGGAGCCAAAATATGACCTGCCAATGCTAGTCAAAGAAATGGTGGCTTATGATGTGAATTTATTTAAGAACCAGTCTAGTGTCAACAAGGCAGGTAAGCCTTTATAATTTCTTAAGCACGTCTTCGTTCAAATAGGGCAATCTGATTGGTCTAAGTGAATTTTCACATGAGTAGGAATGTAAAGGGTCTCTGACATTTCGTTCTTTTTATGTTTTTCAATTGAAAGCTCAGGATTCTTGGAATGAAAATTGTGTTTCTCCTTGAGTATTTTTACATACTGACGTGATTTAATGAAAAAAATCGTTTACATATTTGTTTTCTTGACTGTCTGCTCTAGTGCATTTTCTCAGGACACGCAATTCTCGCAGTTTTATGCAGCTCCTATGTATCATAATCCAGCCTTTACGGGTAGTGGATACGCCCCAAGACTTATACTGAATTACAGAAACCAGTGGCCGTCTTTAGCTGCCAATTACACCACTTCGGCTATTTCTGTAGATCATTATTTAGATAGATTTAATAGTGGTATTGGAATTATGGTGGTAAACGACGAGCAAGGCTTTGGAAGGTTGAAGAATACTGAGATTTCAGGTTTTTATTCATACCAACTCAATTTAGTGGATGATCATTTTTTAAGAATGGGTGTTCAGGGTACCTACTCCAATAGAAGTTTTGATACAGCAGGTCTAACATTCCCAGATCAGTTTGATAATGGAGGTTTTACAGGAAACCCTTCCAATGACCCCTTATTTAATTTTTCAGGAGGGGCCAATTTTGCTGACTTTAGTACGGGTGTGCTCTACTATAATCCCAAATTCTACTTAGGTGCTTCTATGCATCACATCGCCCAGCCAGATCTTACTTTTACATCTTCGGCAACAAATGGTCAAATATCTGATGTTTTACCAAGGAAAATAATGGTCAATGGAGGTCTAAATATTCCTCTTGGCGACTTAGGATTTAACAATTCGGGAGGATTAAAGGAATTTGCCATATATCCGGCATTTTTATACAAACAACAAGGAAAGTTTAGTCAATTGGATTTAGGAGCCTTTGTAACCTATAGCCCAATGACGGTAGGCTTGTGGTATAGAGGTATTCCTTTAAAAAAGAATGGAACTAACTCCCCAAATAACGATGCTATCGTAGCATTAGCCGGTTTTAGATTTGATAACTTTTCATTTGGCTATAGTTACGACATCACCATAAGCGGCTTAGGGTCAACCACTGGAGGATCCCATGAGATATCAATAGCTTACCAGTTCGACGCATTTGAGTCTGAACGCAGCCCAAGTGCGAAAAGGAGAAAAAAGGAATTGTCGTGCCCCAAGTTTTAAGAGGTACGACACCCGCAGGTATAGAATTAATTAAGAGCTTGGAATGTCCAAGCCTCTTTTTTTTGATATCTTAATGATTCTAAATCGTCATAGGATATAACCTGTGGGCGAAAGAATTTATAGACAAACTTGTTAAAGACGCTTCGGGTGAAGCCAACCAATTAACAAGAACCTTGAGCAGTACGAGTCTTGTAGCTCTTGGGGTAGGAGCTATCATTGGTGCGGGTCTTTTTTCAATAGCCGCAGCCAATACATGCAGGCCCTGCGGTCACCATCTCATTTCGCTAGCCGCTTCGCGTTGTTCATTGGTTTTGATGCCGTTTCTCTGGCTGCTCAAGAAGCTAAAAGCCCTCAGAAGGGTATGCCCATAGCATTTTGGGTTATTTGTACTGTTCTATATGTACTGTTTTCTCATGTGATGACGGGGCTCGTTCATTATACAGAATTTGCTAATGACGCAAAACTTGCCGCAACAGCTTTTGCCAAAACAGGTTATGGTTTTCTTCAAAACGGTTTAATCATTGCCATTTTAGCAGGTTATACTTCGGTGATACTCCTTGGGCAAAGCCGTGTTTTCTTCTCCATGAGTAAGGATGGCCTTCTACCTAAGTTTTTTGGGATGTGCATGCGAAATTTCACTCTCCTAGGAAAACAAATTTGTTTTTTATGGTCTTCGTAAGCCTTTTCGCTGGTTTCGTGGCCGTGAGCGATTTGGGGCACATGGTAAGTATAGGGACCCTCTTCGCTTTTAGCCTAGTAGGTACAGGAGTTTGGACTTTGAGGGTTAAGAGGCCGGAATAAAAAAGATCCTTTAAAACGCCATGGGTACCTTTTGTTCCAATAATGGGCATCGTGTTTTGTGTTTATTTAATGAGTTCTCTGCCTATAGAAGCATGGTACAGACTGGTTCTTTGGCTAGGCTTGGGCTTTTTAATTTATTTTACATACGGAAGAAAAAATAGCGTAATGAATCACGACGATGAATGATTTGCCAAATTTGATATCATAAAAAAGCCATTTGGAAAGTATTTAAATTATCTTGCCGATTGATTTAGCTATAATTAGGATCCTATAAACCCAAAAATGAATATGCTTTTAAACTTTTTTGCACCTGAAATTGGATTCGATGAAAAAATTGATCAGGCCTTTGCCCCCGTATCTGATTTTTTCTCGGCCCTAATCTTTTTTGAAGTCTTTGGTGTTCCGTTTGTCCTCATACTATTAGTCTCGACCGCCCTGTTTTTTACGGTCTATTTTGGCTTTATTAATATCAGAAGATTCCCAATGGCCATAAGTGTTGTTAGAGGTAAGTATGATGATATAGAACAAGGAGAAGATCCTGTTACTACCGAAAACTTGAACGTGGTAGATGGTGATATTGTACGTACCATTAGGCAGGAAGGCAAACAAGGAGAGGTAAGTCATTTTCAAGCTTTGACTGCAGCGGTTTCTGGAACAGTTGGTAATGGAAATATTGCAGGTGTCGCATTGGCGATAGCACTAGGTGGTCCTGGAGCTACTTTCTGGATGATAATTTGTGGCTTGTTGGGTATGTCTACCAAGTTTGTTGAATGTACACTTGGCGTTCAATATAGAGACATAGGAGAAGATGGTACTGTATATGGCGGCCCCATGTATTATATATCAAAAGGTCTTAAAAAGAATGGCTATGCCACTTTAGGGAAAGTTGCGGCGGTTCTGTTTGCAATTTTTTGTATCGGAGGTTCTTTTGGAGGAGGTAATGCCGCTCAGTCTAATCAAGCCACTATCGTTCTTAAAGACTTAATGGGGCTAGAAGGCTCTAGTGCAGGAACAATAATCGGCCTTATTTTAGCCTTGTTAGTAGGTATAATAATTATTGGAGGTATAAAAAGAATAGCTTCAGTGACAGAGAAAGTAGTGCCTTTCATGGCGGGCTTGTATTTACTGGCCTGTGTTTACATCCTATTAGCGAATTTCTCTCTAATCGATAATGCTTTTGGTTTAATACTATCGGAAGCCTTTAGTATGAAAGCAGGTATTGGAGGATTGTTTGGCGTATTACTAATTGGATTTAAACGAGCAGCATTTTCAAATGAAGCTGGTGCTGGTTCGGCGTCTATTGCCCACTCCGCCGTAAAAACTAACTATTCAGCGTCTGAAGGCCTAGTGGCTTTGTTGGAACCTTTCATTGATACCGTAGTTATTTGTACAATGACCGCCTTAGTGATCATCATATTTAATTTTGGTGGAGCATTTGAATACGGTGGTGATGGAACAGGCGTAGTACTTATTGACGGATTGCCTTATGAAGGTGCAGGTATTACATCAATGGCCTTTGCCGAATATATTCCATATTCAGATGTATTCTTGACAGTGGCCGTAGTGCTTTTTGCGGTCTCTACTATGATATCTTGGTCTTATTACGGGCTTCAATCTTGGAAATATTTGTTTGGAAGAAGCAACATCGCAGACTTAGCCTATAAGTTGTTATTCCTAACGTTCATTATCATTGGAGCGGCCGCAAACATGTCTTCTATTTGGGCATTTTCAGATGCGATGATATTTGCGATGATATTCCCGAACATGATTGGTCTACTCTTCTTATTCCCAGTGGTTAAGAGAGAACTGAACAGGTATTTAGACGCCGTTAAGGTTAAAAGATATTTTAAATAAATATAAGGAATAAGACGTTTTAAATTAAAACGTCTTATTTTACCACTATAATAAATGTGCTATTTTGGATTGTAAGCAAAAACTCCGAGTTTTACACGGAAATTTTGCCAACAACCTTAGCCTGATCAAATATAAATAAACCATGGAAGGTGCTACATTAGAAAACGAATACGCTTATATCAAAGACAGTAAGGTATTTTTAAAAGGGTATTTAGAGTTACCCGAGAGACAAATAGGGGAAGTAAAAAGAACGGAGGAGGAGGCTTTTCAATATTTCATTAACAGGTACGATATAGCAATAAAGAAGGTAGAGCAGCTAGAAAATGAAATAGTTGAAGCAGCGAATAAAGGCTCCTATTTAACCAAGCTTTTACAGTTAAGAAAAAGAATAGAGAACTTTGACGGGATTGGGAATTTCATTCCGCTTTTGTCAAGATTAGATATAAAAGAGGCCTATCTAAATGGTCTTATTGAATTAAATCAAAAGAATAACCTTAAAGTAAAGGAGGAACTTCTCTCTGAGACCAAGGCTATAGTAGATAGCGATGACTGGGGGCCAGTTTCGGATGAATTACAAGAGATTAGAACCAGATGGATTCGGACAGGGCCCGTTGAGAAAAAGCTTAATGAAGAAAATGAAGAGGCGTTTAAGCTTCTTTTAGATTCTTTTTATCAACGCAGAAAGACATTTTTCGACGAGCAAAATAAAATTATAGATGAGCGAAAGGCCAAATATGAGGCCTTGATAGAACTGTCCTATGATTTGCACCGAAGAAGAGATTGGGACGAGGCTTTCGAGGATATGAAGAAATATCAGCGAGAGTGGAAGGATGTAGGTGAGCTGCCTGCCAAGATGACGAAGTTCCTTTATCGCAACTTTAAGAAGTCGAACTCGGGCTACTATGAAAAGTATTGTAAGGCAAAGGGAATTCAGATTCAGCGAAGAGAAGATCCAAGAGTGGAGGCTCAGATTAGAATGATGAAGGAGGCAGAAAGATTAGCTTCTGCTGAGAATGATGCCATCTTTGATTCAACAGTTAAGGCCAAGGTGCTTCTTAATGAGTGGAAAAACATTAGAGTACCTTCTCATGTGGCAGACAGAAATGTAGCCGAAAGGTTTAGGGCCGCTTGCGATAAGATATTTGAGCTTAGTTATTTGATGAAAGTTGTCGGTAGAAAAAGCCCGTCTTTTAATTTTCTAGATGATGAGCAGAAAAGCAAAACCAAGTATAGAGAAATGGAGAACATTGTGCGTAGGGCTAGGCATGACTTGCAGGAGTTAGAAGCCACCTCTGGCATAGGTTCAGGAGATAGTCAAGATATGGACAGAATGATGTTCAATAATCTTAAGACTCAGAAAAGAAAGCTTCTTATGAAGGAAGTGATATTGGAGGAATTACGTCAAAAATTAGGGAACTAGGACACACCAATGGTGATTTTTAGTAGTATACTCTTTTGTTTGTTCTTATTTTTCCTACACAGGGGAAGTCTGCTTTTGGCAGAAGGACTTCATTCTTATTTTATTCTTTTATTCCTAGGATTGGTTTCGGTAACCATTCCTTCGGGATATGTTTTGTCGAGTTTTGGGGAAATAGGGAATCCGGTGGCTTGGTCCATGCTCCTCTGTATTTTTTCTGGACTCATTTTAGCTATTTTAGTCTTTTTGGGCTCAAAAGCCAATACCAACTTAAAGGGCCTAATTACTTCAGCTTTAAGAAAGTTAAAAAGACTTTGGGCCGAGAGTTCGACTGTTCAAAAGGGGATTTTCAGCGTTTTGTCAGTTGGACTTCTAATTTGCTCTTTCATCAATGTGTTGGTGCTTTTTATGACCTACCCCAATGAATGGGATAGTATGACAGGCCATTTAGTGAAATGTGCTTATTATATTCAGAATGGCAATATGGATAGGCTAGGAGGCACTTCTTGGTCCATTGATTTTTACCCAAATTCATTACCCACATTACAGATTCTAGGCTATCATGTTTTTGGAGAAAAAGGCTTTAAAGTAATTCACTTTTTGGCCTATTGGATATTTGTGCTGACCACCTTTGGAATCACAAAACAGGCTTTTTTAAATACCAAAGGAGCTTTATTTGTAGGGCTTATTGCGGCACTACTACCATCAGCACTTATTCAGGCGGTTACTACAGAAACAGATATTGTTCAATCGGCGTATCTAGGGTTGGTGATCTACTTTTTAATTAAGGTTTATCGCGAGGCTTCATGGCTGAACATTATTTTGTTCGTGTTTTCGTCTTCTGTTTGGGTTTCTCATAAAGTAACCTTTTTACTCATTGGGCCAGCGGTGGCGGTTTTGGTGCTTTTTATGTTTTTTCAGCGTTCTGAAATAAGAAAAAGGGCTTTGCCCACTGTTTTAGGACTAGCTCTTGGACTTTGTATTTACGTCTTGCCCAACGGCTATATTGCCAATGTTAAAGAAGTAGGTAAGTTTAGCTTAGGTGCTCTTTCTGCTCCTGAAGAGGTTATGAAGTGGCATGGGATTGAGAATTACAGTTCGGCTGAAAAGCTTAAAAACTTTCAATTAAACGTGTTACGATATTCTTCTGATTTCCTGCAGCTAGATGGCATTAGAAATACGGAGACGGGTTCAAAGGTTAACGAAGCTTTTAGGTTCCTGCCAAATAAAATATTTGAGAAATTTGCCTTAGAAAGGCTTCAGTTTTGGGTGGTTTATCCTTTTGAAATGATGGGCAGCAAACAGATGCACTTTTATAAAGAGCGGCCATTTTGGGGTATTATTAGTTTCATGCTAGTCGTACCAGTCATTGTTCTGCTTTTGTTTTTTTGGAGAAAAAGAGAGGGGGCAAGCTTGGCTTTAATATTTATGCTGGCAGGACTTTTGCACTTTTTGTCACTTTGCTTTTCTGCACCTTATGATCCCATAAAAGGACGGTACTTTATGAATATGGCTGTTTGGTTTTTACCATTACTGGCTTGGTTTTTCAAAGAAAACAAGGGAATGAAGTACATTTTAGCCTGTTCTTTTGTGATAGCCATCTCTGCCATTTTTACTTTATCACATAGAAGCTTGTATCCCCTATTTGGCGAAAATAATATTTTTAAGATTGATAGATTGTCTCAGGTCATGCTTACCCGGCCAGAAGGCAAGTCTGCTTATGAGAGGTTTGACGAGTTGGTGCCCGAAGACGCGGTGGTGGCACTAGGAACACAACAGGAGCATGAGGATTACATCTACCCGCTTTGGGGAAAGGATTTTAAAAGAATCTTGATTCCAATCCATCCATTTAGGTCTGCTGTAAAACCTATTCCAAAAGAGGCAGAGTTTTTGTTCTATTCTGAGGGAGTTATTCCTTTTGAAGATGGAGATATTCAGCTAAACAAGGGTGATATCTTAAAGGATTCACCTGTTGAGGATAGCAAGTTTTACCTGAGAGAGCTTTAGCCCGACCATCGTCGCAAGAAATGCTTGGTTTTTCACTAAATTTGTGGTGACAATAATTAACAAGAAAGATTAGATGAATAGCGAAGAATTTATTCAACTTTTTGCAGAGCAATTTGACGAAACAGAAGTATCTGAATTCCATCCAAAAACTTCTTTTAGAGAATTAGAGGAGTGGGATTCCATGGTGGCACTTATGGTTATTGCCATGATAGATGAAGAATATAACGTAAAGGTGAGCGGAGACGATATTCGTAATTCGGCCACCATTCAAGACCTTATTAATGTGGTCGGGTCAAAAATTTAATTTTCATGGCTCATTTAAACATTCCAAATGTTAGTATTCGAGGCTTAGCTGCTACAGTTCCGGCTTTGGTTAAAGATAATTTAACGGATCCGCGAGTCAGTGATGCAGAAAAAATCCTTAAGAATACGGGAATACATTTGAGACATGTGGCTCCTGATCATATCTGTGCCTCTGATTTATGTGAAGATGCGGCCAAAAGATTGTTGGATGCTTTAGAGTGGTCTCCTGAAGAAATAGATTGCCTCATTTTTGTAAGGCAAACCCCAGACTATATTTTACCTGCCACAGTTACTATTTTACAAGAAAAATTAGGGATATCTACGAGCTGTTATGCCATAGACATTTCAATGGGCTGTAGTGGCTATGTCATGGGTTTAAGTAACATTGCGGCTTTGATGCAGAGTGGTTTGTTTAAAAAAGGCCTATTGCTGGTAGGGGATACTATTTCTAGAACCTGCTCTCCTAATGATAAAAGTACTTATCCTTTATTTGGGGATGCAGGAACGGCCACGGCCTTAGAGTTTAATTCAGAGGCGGCAGAAATGAAGTTTAGCTTTGGTACAGATGGTTCTGGAAAAGATGCTATCATTATAAAAGACGGAGGTTATAGGCATCCTTTTAATTCTGAGTCTTTGCTTGAGAAAGAGATAGAAGCAGGCATTTCCAGGACAGCTTCTCATTTGGTGCTTGATGGTATGGATGTGTTTTCCTTTGGTATTAGCAAAGGCCCAAGCAGTGTGAATGACTTAACTGAGTTTTTTAACATTGACATGGCAGAGGTGGACAATTTTGTTTTTCATCAGGCTAACCTTTTCATGAATGAAAAAATCAGGAAAAAGCTAAAAATTGAACCTGAAAAAGTACCTTATTCTCTCAGTAAATTTGGAAATACGAGTTCTGCTACCATCCCGCTTACTTTAGTGAGCGAGCGAAGGGAAGTTCTTAAGACCTCACATCAAAAACATATTGGATGCGGTTTTGGTGTAGGCCTTTCTTGGGGGTCGGTTTACTTTGAAACCGAAAACCTCGTTATTCCAGAAATAGCATATTTAAACTAATACGTATGTCTGCCTTCATTAAAGCGGTTTCCTATTATTTGCCAAAGACTATTCTTACGAATGAGGCATTGGTGAAAGAATTCCCAGAATGGACGGTAGAAAAGGTTGCCAAAAAAGTAGGAATAAATGAAAGACACATTGCTGCAAAGGATGAGTTTGTGTCTGATATGGCCGTAAAAGCGGCTGAAAAACTATTTTCAGAAAATGAAGTAAAAGCGGCGGACATTGATTTTGTTTTGCTGTGTACACAAAGTCCAGATTACTTCTTGCCGACTACGGCTTGTATTGTTCAAGACAGATTAGGCATCCCTACCTCAGCAGGAGCCTTAGATTTTAATCAGGGCTGTTCTGGTTACGTTTATGGTTTGGCACTGGCCAAAGGTCTTATTGCCGCAAAAATTGCCAAAAACATCCTTTTAATAACTTCTGAAGTTTATTCTAAACATATTCACCAGTCAGATAAAGGCAACAGAACCATTTTTGGAGACGCTGCCTCAGCCAGTTTGATAAGTACAGATGGCTTTGGCGAGATTGGAGAGTTCGTTGTGGGCTCTGATGGCAGTGGCTATGAAGATCTTATTGTAAAAAATGGCGGCATGAAAGCCCCAAAATCTGGAAATGACGATCCTAATGACCATTTATTTATGAATGGGTCGGGTGTATTTAACTTTACCATTGACGCAGTTCCTGGTTTAATCAAGGCTACTTTGGCCAATAATGGCCTTTCAGAAGTTTCTGATGTAGACTGGTACGTCTTTCATCAGGCCAATTCTTTCATGTTGAACCATCTGAGGAAGAAGGTTGGGATTGAAAAAGAGAACTTTTTAATGCACATGGAGAGCTGTGGTAATACGGTTTCTTCTACGCTGCCAATTGTTTTAAATGAACACATGAGCCGTTTTGAAAAGGGGAATAAGCTGATTCTTGCTGGTTTCGGCGTGGGTTATTCTTGGGGCGGAACCATGCTAACGATTAAATAATATGAAAAACCTAGTAATTATTGGAGCTCGGGGCTTTGGACGAGAAGTGTTTGATTTAGCAAAAAACACACAAGCCTTTAAAGATGGGGAATACCAAATAAAAGGCTTTCTGGATGACAAATCGGATGCCCTAGAGGGTTATCAAAACTACCCAAGTATTCTAGGAAATGTAGAGGACTATCAAATTCAACAAAATGACGTTTTTACTTGTGCTTTAGGATCGGTACAGCCGAAGAAGAAATATGCCCAGCTAATTTTAGATAAGGGAGGGGAATTCATAAACCTGGTGGACCTGCAGGCAAATGTCCGCTCAGATGTGAGTCATTTAAAGGGCATTTTGATTTTTTCTTTCGTGTTTGTTTCAGTGGATGTGTCGCTCTCTGATTTTGTTTCTTTACAGCATTTTAGCTGTTTAGGACATGACGCCAAAGTGGGTAAATGGTCACATATGTGCTCTTCGAGTGCTATTTTAGGCTTCACTGTTTTGGGAGATGAAGTTATGCTTCAAACGGCAGCAAAAGTGGTTCCAAAGAAAATAGTAGGAAAAGGTGCCATGGTAGGAGCGGGCTCCTTAGTAGTTAAAAATGTAAAAGCAGGAGAGTCTGTTTTTGGTAGTCCGGCCAGAAAAATGTAAACCCTTATATGGTTGAAAACCCTGTAGTAAGTGTAATCGTGGTTACTTATAATCACGAGTTATTTATTGAGCAAAATATCCAATCTATACTAGATCAGGAAACGGATTTTGAGTATGAAGTTATTCTCGCGAACGATAGCTCTCCGGACAATTCAGACTCGATTATCAAGGACTTTTTAGCCAGGCATCCCAAGGGGTATAGGGTTAAATACTTCGTCAATAATCCAAATTTGGGTGTTATGCCGAATTCAAAGAAGGCCCTAGACATGGCTAGGGGTAAATATTTAGCTTTATGCGAAGGGGATGATTTTTGGCTTGATAAAAAGAAATTACAGAAGCAAGTCAATTTTTTAGACCAAAATAATGACTTCGCCATTTGCTTTCACAATACTCGGGTTGATTTCTTTGACCAAGAATTACCATCCTATTATGTCAATGAAGGCATTGACAGAGATGTTTTCACTTTGGATGATATGTTGGGTGAAGACGAGATATGGTTTATGGCAACAGCCAGTTTACTTATCCGTTCGTCGGCCTATGGAAAAACACCCGATTGGCTGTTGAAATCTAAAAGTGGCGACATTCCAATTATAATTCTAGCAGCAAGGAATGGTAAAATCAAATATTTGCCTGAGGTTATGGCCGTCTATCGGAAAAACCTAGGAAGCTTTAGCCATACAGATAATTACAAAGAAGAGCCCTTTCTCAAAAATAGAATTTTTATGTATGAGGAACTCGACAGAGAAACGGCTTACACGTATCATATGAAACTAAAAAGGAATATTGCCAGATACTATTTTATGCTTTTAGATGCTCATCAGTTAAAGGGTAAGTACTTTGTGAAATTGGGTATTGTTTTGAAGTACCTGAGTCTTACTTTTCCTCAGGTGCCCAATAAAAAATCATTAGTCAGAGATCATGTTATTCCGCCCATCGTGATGAGCATATTTAGAGGGATAAAACGTATTTTTGGTCTTGTTCCAAATCAATAAAGCGTAGAAAATTCAGATGTCTCAGTTTTTATCTGCTATCATTCCTAATGAAAAGTATTTTTCTCAAGATACTTTTGAGAAAGAGTCGGAGCTTGTTTTTCAAGAATCTTGGTATTACGGAGGTCAGACTTCAAATCTGCTAGAATTGAATGATTTTATCACATTAGACATAGGAAACATTTCTGTAGTGGTGCAGCGAATGAAGACAGGCCTGAAGGCTTTTCATAATGTATGCACACATCGCTTCAATAAAATTAAGGCAGATAGGCAAGGAAACGGCCCTATGACTTGCCCCTACCATGGATGGAGTTATAATCAAGATGGCATCCCCTTCGGAATTCCTTTAAAAAAGGAGTTTCAGGGATTGGATAAGGCATCGCTTCAGACGCTCTGTTTACCTGAATTCAGATTGGACACTTGTGGTACTTTTGTATTTGTCAATGTCTCTAATTCTGGACCCGATCTCATAGGTTTTTTAGGAGACAGTGCTCCAAGACTTCTTGAAATCAGTCAAATGATTGGTAAAAAGATTGAATACTATGAAATCCCAAATGAGGCTAATTGGAAGATATTGGTAGAAAACACTTTGGAAGGGTATCATATAAGTAATGTGCATCCAACTACTTTTTTCAAGCAAGGTTTTAACCTAAAATCTGCTGTCGATTTTGAAGGAATTGGAAAGCATACCAACATGACTCTACATTTAGCGGAAAGCGATAAAGAAGACAAGAAGAAGGACAAATTCCATAAGATGCTCAAAAATAGACCTTTTCAACCTGATGGTTTCTTTCATCAGTTGGTCTTTCCAAATCTGTCTATAGGTTCTCTCTTTGGAATTACAGTTTACATTGGAAGTATAAGAGCGGTCTCTCCGGACAAATCTGTTTTTGCCTATGAGCTCTATGAAACAAATTTGGGAAAAGGCGTACCTGTTCCAGAAGTTGTTTCTGAGGTGATGAGTTTTTCGTCCATAGAATTTACAAGAACAACTTTGGCAGAAGACAAAGAGATATGTGAAAATGTACAGAAAGGTATGCAACAAGCCAAAGCGGCTAAGGGTGTGCTTAATTCATCAGAAATCAGGATTTGGGAGTTCCAGAAAGCGTATATGGAACTAATAGATAAATAAATAACAAGAAATTGGCAGAAAAACTTACTATAATTGGTGGAGGAATGACCGGCCTTACGGCGGCTTACTTGGCGGCAAAGAAGGGGCATTCGGTGACGATTATTGAAGGCAGCGATAAGATTGGAGGACTGCTAAACACTTTTGAGATAGGTGGGAATCAATTGGAGCATTACTACCATCATTTCTTCACTCAAGATGCAGAACTACATTGGTTGCTTAAAGAGCTAGATATAGCTGAACAAACTGGCTATTACAGTACCAGTATGGGAGTCTTTAGAGATGGCAAGCTCTATGGCTTTAATGGCATCATGGACTTACTTAAGTTTAAACCGGCAAATCTCTTTGATAAATTTAGGTGGGGACTTACGTCCCTTTATCTCGGTAAAGTGGCAGACTGGAGAAAAAGCGAAGGCATAGCCACACTTGACTGGTTTTATAAATGGGCAGGGAAAGGCATGACGGATGCTCTCTGGAAACCTATGCTAAATATAAAGTTTGGTCCTTACGCAGACAAAGTACCTTTAACTTGGATGATTGGCCGTTTGGCTCAAAGACTAAACTCTAGGAAAGGAGGCGACGAAAGATTGGCCTATATTAAAGGAAGCTGGAAGACACTATTGGATGCCCTAAAGGCCGAGTTGGAGAAGCTAGGTGTGGAAATAGTATATAATGAACCGCTAAAGGAAGTATTGGTCTCTGAGGGTGAAGTTACAGGTATCAAGACAGCGACACTTACGCTTAAGGGCGGCAAATATTTGGTAACTATTCCTTCGGTTTATTTTGATAAGGTAAAGGGTCTACCAATGGCTTTTGGAGGAAAAGATATCGAGTATTTCGGTGCAGTATGTACTATTCTGGAATTGAAGGAGTCTCTCAGCAATATTTACTGGATGAATGTGGCCGACGATGGTTTTCCTTTTGGTGGAGTTATAGAGCACACCAATATGATTCCGAAAGAGGAATACAACGGATCTCACATTGTCTATTTATCGCGTTACTTTGCCATGTCAGAGGACTTGGCTTCTATGAGTAATGAGGAAATAAAGGCGTTGATGGTTCCGCCTTTGAAAAGAATAAACCCTGCTTTTTCAGAAGATTGGATCAAGACTGTATTCGTGTTCAAAACAAATACGGCGGCCACCGTATGTGATTTAAACTTCTCTGAGAAAGTGCCTCCCTGTTCAACAGAGCTCAAAAACCTCTATGTGGCAAACATGACACATATTTATCCTGACGAACGGAGCACCAATAACTCTATAAGAGTGGCTGCAGAGGCTTGTCAAGTCATGGGTATTGACACTTCAGACGTTCCCTACGGAGCTTCTTTATCAGGAAAAATAGGGTTTAAATAAGTACTCGAGATTAGCGACTAAAACTTATTTTGGAGAAACCATTTTTTTGGCATTTTTATTAGCCTTAAAAAGAAGGAATATACCAAACAAGACCATTGGGATACTTAAAACTTGTCCCATGTTATAAGTCATGCCATCTTCGAAAGCCTCTTGGTTTTCCTTGAAAAACTCCCAAATAAAACGTAGTCCGAAAATCCAGACAAAGAAAATACCAGAAAGAAGTCCGTCTGGAAGAGCGGCCTTGTATTTATTCCAGAGGCTGTACAAAATGACAAAAAGAACTAAACACGAAAGGGCCTCATAAAGCTGTGCAGGATGACGAGGTATCTGCTCAAATTCAAAGTTTTTCATGAAGGTAAAAGCCCATGGCACATTCGATGGCTTTCCTACGATCTCTGAGTTCATCAAGTTTCCAGAACGAATAAAGAAACCCACTAAAGCTACGGTAACCGCTACGCGGTCTACTATCCAAAGAAAGGATTGGTCGGCACGCTTTCTAGAATAAAACCAAAGGGCAAATACAATTCCGAAACCAGCTCCATGGCTGGCTAAGCCTGCATAAGGAGGAATAAGCATATCTGCAATGAATTTGCCTGGGTTTTCACCAAAATGCTCCCACTCATAAAACATATAATGGCCAATCCGTGCACCCAGAACGGTTGCTAAAATCATAGTTAGTAACAAGGCATCCAAATCTTTTTCTGGCTTACCCTCGTCCTTAAATATCTTTGTAATGACCTGATAGCCTAACAGAAAGCCTCCAGCAAACATAAGGCCGTACCAACGGAGTTCAAATTCACCAAGTTTTACGATGGTAGGATTAATGTCCCAAATGATTTCTAAAAGCATCATGAGTTGTTTTATTGTATGTGGTAAAATTAGCCCTTTCTTAACAAATCGAGTATAATTCTTGTGATTCTTGGTCGCTTTACGGAATTTTGACCTGACATGACCGTTCAACTTCAATTTCGCACCACTTCAGCTACGAGTCGTTTTTCCAGACGACGAACTTTCCGTGTCTTTTAATTGGATACGGCTGCAGTCATTTCTTTTTTCAATCAAAATATTTTCTAATGAAAACCATCAAAGTAGGTATCATTGGTGGGGCTGGTTATACCGGTGGAGAATTACTGAGAATTCTTCTTAACCACCCAAACGCGGATATCGTTTTTATAAACTCTGAAAGCCAGTCGGGCAAACACGTTTCAGAAACGCATAAAGACTTATTTGGCGAAACGGAATTACGATTTTCTAGCTCTAAGGATTTTAAGAGTGTTGACGTTCTTTTTTTATGCTCAGGACATGGGCAGTCGGTCAAGTTTTTGGAGGCTAATGCTGTTCCAGAAAATGTAGCCATCATTGATTTAAGTACAGACTTTAGGGACGAGAGCCATGGCTTTACCTACGGTTTGCCTGAGCTTCAGAAAGACAAAATAATTGGGAGCACTAAGATTGCCAATCCAGGTTGTTTTGCTACGTCTATTCAGTTGGCTCTTTTGCCTTTGGCAAAGGCTGGTTTGCTGAAGTCGGATGTTCATGTGAGTGCCATAACAGGTTCTACGGGAGCTGGGCAGTCGCCAAGTGCTATGGGGCATTTTAGCTGGAGAAATAATAATATTTCAGTATATAAAGCATTTACACACCAACATCTTAAGGAAATTGGTCAAAGCTTGATCGGCCTACAGGCCAATTTTGATTCAGAAATAAACTTTATACCCTACCGAGGAAACTTCACTAGAGGTATCATGGCCAATGTTTATACAAATTATGAAGGTTCTCTAAAAGAGGCTTTGGCCATTTATAAAGCATTTTATGCCGAGGCTCCATTTGTACATGTTTCTGAAAACACGATTGACTTGAAAATGGTAGTTAATACCAATAAAGGAATTGTGCAAGTCCAGAAAGACGGCCAAAAATTATTGATTACTAGTATTATCGACAACCTCACTAAAGGAGCCTCGGGCCAGGCCGTTCAAAACATGAATCTAATTTTCGGATTGGAAGAAACGACAGGACTGAAACTGAAATCGGTTGGTTTTTAAATAATTTATTCTTTATAAAAGGTCTTTTTTTAACCCTCCAATAGCACATTCGACATATAACTATGAGCACTTTTAATGTATATCCTGTTTACGACATCACCCCAGTAAAAGCAGAAGGGTGTAAACTCTGGGACGACAAAGGCGTAGAATACCTAGACCTCTACGGAGGCCATGCCGTAATTTCCATTGGTCATTCGCATCCCCACTATGTAAAGGCTATTCAGAACCAAGTAGCTCAGCTAGGGTTCTACTCCAATTCTGTAAAAATGCCCTTGCAGAGCGAATTGGCTTATAAGTTGACGGCTTTAGCGGGTTTGCCAGATTATAAACTATTCTTAGCCAACTCAGGTGCTGAAGCAAATGAAAATGCTCTAAAACTGGCCTCTTTTCATAATGGACGAAAGAAAATTATAGCCTTCTCTAAAGGCTTTCACGGAAGAACATCTGCGGCTGTGGCGGTTACAGATAACCCTAAAATACAGGCACCCATAAATTTTGCAGATCATGTGGTGATCTTGCCTTTCAATGACGTGGAGGCCGTTAAAAACGCCATTGATAAAGATACCTGTGCTGTGATTATGGAAGGTATTCAAGGTGTTGGCGGTTGTCATGTGGCTACTGTCGAATTTCAAAAAGCGATTAGAGAAAAATGTGATGAACATGGAGGCATCTATATCCATGACAGTGTGCAGTGCGGCTATGGCCGTTCTGGCGACTTCTTTAGCTTTGAGGCTTCGGGAGTAAAGCCAGACCTCATTTCTATGGCTAAAGGAATGGGGAACGGTTTTCCAATAGGCGGGATTCTTATATCTCCAAAAATCGAGGCTAGATTCGGTATGTTAGGTACCACATTCGGTGGAAATCATTTGGCGTGTGCGGCAGGTATAGCGGTTTTGGATGTTATTAAGGACGAAAACCTTGTTCAAAAGGCAAAGGAACTTGGAGAATACACATTGGCCAAACTTAAGACATTAGTAGAAAAGGGGAGAATCAAGGAGGTAAGAGGAAAAGGGCTAATGATTGGAATTGAGCTTGAAAGTCCAATTAAAGAAATTAGAGAAAAGTTAATATTTGAAGATAAAATATTCACAGGAGCCTCGGGAGCTAATACCATAAGATTATTGCCAAGTTTAAATGTAAAAAAAGAGGAGCTAGATAGGTTTTTGGACGCTTTGGGTAAATATTTATAACACCCATTAGCAGACTCCGCTCTAGCTAGACTCTGCGGGGAAAAACTTTCTTCACTAATAAGTCATCTTTATGATTTCCAAAATAGCTTTCAATAGAAAAAGCAAGCAAATTGCAATTTCATAGACAGGCAGACTGGGAAAAGGGGTTTCCAAACAAGCTCTTAATGCCATTTGGGACAGATCACGAATGGGCAAATTGATATGTCCTGTAAACGTACAATTTGAAGGTTTAAGAAAAGCAAAATGAGCCTGATGTGAACAGAAAAACAAGAATTTATGATTCCCTTACTATTTCGTATTAAGCTATTAAATCCAACAATTAAATATTAAAAAAAAACGTGGAAAATACAGAATATCACATTGATGGGAAGAAGTATACTATTTCAATTGAAGGCTCACCCCTATTACAACAGGGGAAAAATGAAGTACTTTCCAGGGAAGATTCAGACGTTACCTACGGGCAACCATGGTATCAAAAAGGGTTTTCAGAACAAGACTTTCTCAGTAAGGAAGAGTTTGAGTCATTAAAAAAAGGGCTTACTTCTGGCATAAAGGAAATTATCAAGAAAGAGTTAGCTGTGAACACCGACGGGTTTGAGCTTGAAAAATATCATCACTATGTGGCGGAAGACGCTAGCCATTTCAAAATTGTCTCAAAGACAAGGGACTTATTTGCTGAGGATTTTAACTTCCCTGTAATGAAATTGATAAATCGTTTGTCTGAAATGCTAGAGTTCGATTTAACAGACATAAACCCGAAAACCGATATAAAGCTGCACATAATAGTCCGTTTAAATAGACCTGATTCCAACGATTATAATCCTCCACATAAGGATATTTACGAAAGCGTTGATAATGATTCCTATATTCCTCAGTTCGTGAATTTTTGGATTCCCATCGCTGGTGTTACAAAGAACTCTTCTCTTCCTCTGGCACCTGAAAGCCATAAGTTAAATGAAGCGTTGGTATGTCGGACATTCGATGGAGGAATGATGGAAGGCAATAAATATCGAGTAAGAATGATAAAGTCTTGGGATGGTGAAAGTAAACTTGTTAGGTCTACTGTTCAGGATGGACAGGTTTTAATTTTTTCAAGCCACCTTATTCATGGGCTTGCAATAAACAATGAGCATGACACCACCAGAGTTGCACTAGAATTCCGCCTTTTCAAAAAGTAAGAATGTAACAATTTTAAGCTTTTTGATTTCCGCTTAGGTTTAGAATTATTTTATCATTCCCCAATTTTGCTCCGAAGTACAAGCAGACATTTATTTTGTATTTAGTGGCTTCCTGTCATCTAATAGAGCAGAGGAGGTTGATAATAAGGAATTGATAAGGCTTAACGACCAAACTTCAGCAGTAAGGACTTTTCTAAATGCCTTTGAGAAGGAAGCATTAAAGGAGTCTCCTGAGTTAATTCTATATTGAATTTAATACCTGAAAAAAGGATAATTTTCTTACATTATAAAAGGGGAAGAGTATCTTTCAATGCAAGCACAATTTGCAAGAAGGGAAAACAAGATGATGGGTAATTAGCTTAAACTATGCAATGACTTTTCATTCTGTTCAAAACACTATTCCTTAACATTTGGAAAATAAGTTATTCCAAAAGAATGTTTGACTGCTTCTTTACAACATCAGAGATGATGAGGTCAAACTCCTGAGTCCTTGATTCACCTTCAATATTAATTGGCAATCTCATTTTAAAAGTTTTGCCTTTCAAGTCCTTATCTTTTGAATCTAAAAAGCATTCTGCTGTCCATCCAACCGTCGAATTGAAACCTAGGTTTTTTCCTGAGACAATAGAACCTTGTTTAAAAGTTTTGCTTGGAATAAGTTGAGGCAACTGTTCCATATTACTGTCTGAACCTCTCATAGCACCTTCAAAAATCCTGAATGCTTCTCCATCTACAATAAATGACGCTTTGTTCCAGTTAATTTCGATATCACTATCGCTTTTATTGTTAAACCTATACTTAAGCTTACTGCATGAGTAGGATTCACCCAATTCAAAGTCGAACATTTGATTTGAAAACTTATCAGAAATGGGATTGTCAAAACTCACATATGGATTATAGCTAACCATACAAGAAGACATTAGGAATGAAAACAAGAAAACAGTTATATAAGGTTTCATTTGGGTAGAGTTAAAGAGCATTAAGGCTCTAAAAGTAGGCAATACAATCAACACTCAATAACGGCCGATAGGACAAAAATAATTTAATCGTCTATGATGGAGAGCTTACCCTATGTTAAAAAGTAACCAAATCAATTCCAAAGAAGTGTTTGACGGAGTGATATATAATTGTCACTACAAGGCTAAAGGCAAATACTTTCCCTGCAATGTATTGAAATGTACCAAGGGCTTTTGAATTCTTTATGAGGTCTGGACAAGGCTGATTGATACTATTTAATTAAAGAAGGTCATGCACCTATATTATGATTATTTTGAATAACGGCAATTGTGATGGTATGAGTATAGCTTTTAAAACATCAAAGATTCAGCCTTGGTAAGAGCATCCAAAAACTTATGTAAAATGGTGCTGTCTATTATCTTAAAGTGGCTGATATTTGTCTCAATCACTCGTTCTCTAAATTCAAGATAATTTTTATACATCAGAAAATCTTTATTAGGTAGCCTAACATCAAGGAACCACTTATCTATCCCCTCAAACCTATTAATTTCCATTCTAAACCCATCAATAGACTTGTAATCTATGATGTAACTTAAATCCCCATTTTTAACCAATTTGTCATTCTCCGTTGGGCTAATTACAGAATCATTCCCAAACTCAACAATCAGTTTTTCAATAATAGAAATTATTTCCTGAAGCTCATGTTTAGTCAACTCGGTATGATAGTTTATCTTATTTTCTGAGAACAGCCTGATAGACAATACTGTTGAGGAATCTTGGCTAAACGCATTGATTGTATTGATGACGGTGAAATTTGGACGTAGGTCGCTTTCAATAACTATTAGGTAATCTTTTGTAACCTCATTAAATCCCAATCCAAGCTTAAAGCTATTGTCCTGAGCATTTAAATTTAAGCTCGTGAGCAAGAATACGACTAGCGATAAACCCAAAAAGCACACATTATTTTTGTTTTTTATGACAATGCTCATGGTTCATAGTTTTCAGTTATAAAAAAAGGGACGTAAAAGGGACGATTTTGAATTAAAAAAGGTCAAACTAAAAGCAGACCATCTGAAAACAAAAAGAGTACAACCTTCTAATAAATAGACTGTTGTACTCTTCTTTTTTGTTCTTGCTATGACCTTATTTTCATAGTTCTGTACCGGGGACGGGGGTCGAACCCGTACGAGCGTTTCGGCTCACAGGATTTTAAGTCCTGCGTGTCTACCAATTCCACCACCCCGGCGGATTTTGACAATCCTAGTGAAAAAAAAACCCCCAAAATGGGAGCTTTGTTTTTCGAGCAAAAGACGGGTCTCGAACCCGCGACCTTAACCTTGGCAAGGTTACGCTCTACCAACTGAGCTACTTTCGCTTATTATCGAGGTGCAAAGATAACTTATGGTTTTTATTAGTCAAGAGATTTTTAGAGAATTTTTCTTCTTTTCTATTCATGAGACTGTACTTTTGTGATTCCAAGTAAGATATATGATTAGAAAGCCCAATTTTTCGAAGAGTTCTGACGGATTACTACCGGTAATTGTACAAGATGAATATACACTTAAGGTGTTGATGCTGGGGTACATGAGTGCCGAAGCTTACGAAAAGACCCTTAAAGAAGAGAAGGTTACTTTTTTTAGCAGAAGTAAAAACAGGCTTTGGACTAAAGGGGAGACTTCTGAAAATTATCTTCATGTTAAAAGTGTTTCTGTAGATTGTGATGAAGATACCCTTTTGATAAAAGCTTCTCCAGATGGCCCTACGTGCCATACAGGTGATGATACCTGTTGGCAAGAGAAAAATGAAGGGAAAGTGGGTTTCTTAAATCATTTGAAACATACTTTAAGAGATAGGCATGAGAATCCAAGTGAGAAATCTTACACGAGTAGTCTCTTTGCCAAAGGCATTAATAAAGTAGCTCAGAAAGTAGGGGAGGAGGCTGTGGAATTAGTGATAGAAGCCAAGGACGACAACAAAGATCTTTTCTTGGGCGAAGCCGCAGATTTGATGTATCACTATTTAGTGCTGCTAGAAGCAAAAAAAATTGATTTAGACGAGGTGATAGATACGTTAATAAATAGACATAAATAATATGCTTAATTACGCCATAAGACTTGTATTGGTAGGGTTGGTTGTTTTTCAAATCCCCAATTTCCTGAATAACATTCACGTGGACGCTTTGCAAACTGCCATTATTGTGGCATTGGTGATGAGTCTCTTAAATACTTTCGTGAAGCCACTTTTGACCATTCTTTCATTTCCCATCACGGTTTTGACACTCGGTCTTTTTTACTTCGTGGTAACAGTGGTTATCGTGTACCTCTGCGATTATTTAATAGCAGGATTTAGAGTGAGTGGTTTTCTTCAGCCCTTACTTTTTAGTTTTATTATAAGTTTGGTTAATTCAGGCGTAGACTCTTTTCAGAAATGAAAAAGCCGGCTATACTTATATTGCTCTTGATAGCATCTTCATGTAGTCTAGGGCCCATTGACATGGGAGCAGATTTTGATACGGCGGCCTTTAGATCGGACAGAAAAGCCTGTGAGGGCAAAAGAGAGCCGCTAAGCCCACAACTAGAAATGGTCAAGGATTCGCTACTTGGATATGGTGAAAACAAGTTGACTGCCACCTTAGGTAGGTACGATTTACAAATGCTAGATAAGCGAAATCAGAAAGTTTTTATTTACTTCTTAGCTGCCGGGCCTCAATGTGATGGTAATGCGTCAAGTGCCCGTACGATGGCCGTTTACTTTAATGCAACTAAACTGGTCAAAGAAATAACGTTCCAAGACGGCATTCTTTAATTAGGCCTCAAAAAGAGCATGCTTAATGGTGTAATAAACAATAACACCGTAGCCTAAAAATACCATAAAGTGAAATGGCATCATGCCATAGAGCTGCTTTTGAGCATCTATAAAAAGCATACCCAAGAAGGTCAAAGAAATGAGTCCTTCTATCCAGGTGAGAAAGGATATCTTCTTGATGGAATACGCGTTCCCCTTCCAGCTATCTGTCTTGTTTACCACATTAAATTTTGGCGTTCTTACAAAAGGCGTTTTTTTGCCTATTAGGCCTTCCACCACGGCTATGGTATTATGTAGCGAAAGCCCCATCATAAAGACTAGGAACATAAAAAATCGCTTCACAAAGGTGAAAAAGGACTTGTTTTTACGTCTGAAGGCCAACCAATAAAAGCCACCTAATATCAGCCAGTTCACCTGAAATAGCGTAGTAAGGTTCACTATTGTATGGTAATCGGAGAATATGTGTGTGTTTAGAACTAATGGAATACTGAAGAACGCCAAGCCCATCACACTGATAAAAATGGAGCTATTTAATAAATGGTAAAAGCCATGAATTTTTGAGTTGAAGCTCATGTTTTCGGCCCTCACTAATTTCTTAGCATTTTTTACAAAACATTCTGCTCCACCTTTCATCCATCTGTATTGCTGAGACTTAACTGCAGGTAGGGTCACTGGAAGTTCTGCAGGAGATTCTAGCTCTCTTAGGTATTCAAACTTCCACCCTTTGAGCTGTGCTCTGTAACTTAGGTCTAAATCCTCTGTTAAGGTGTCAGGGGACCAGCCTCCGGCGTCGGCAATGGTTTCCTTTCGCCATACACCAGCGGTGCCGTTAAAATTTATGAAATGATTTCCCGCGGCTCTTCCTGGTTGCTCTATAAAAAAGTGGGCGTCTAAGCCAAAGGCCTGAAGCTTTGTCAGTAAAGAGTAATCTTCATTGATGTGTTCCCATCTGGTTTGCACCACACCCACTTTTGGATCCTGAAATAGGGGCACTGTTTTCTTTAAAAAATCAACGGAAGGGATAAAGTCGGCATCAAAAATGGCGATGAATTCTCCTTTGATATCTTGGAGTCCATATTTTAGAGCACCTGCTTTATAGCCAACGCGGTCTGGTCTTCTAACCAGTTTTATATCAAAACCTTTTTCTTGGTATTCTTTAGTCTTGGCTTCTAAGAGGCTTGTGGTGATGTCATTAGAGTCATCTAGAATCTGAATTTCTAGCTTATCCAGCGGATAATCAATTTTTGTAATGGAGTCAATGAGTCTATTGACCACATATTTCTCATTATAAATCGGTAGTTGTATAGTAAGCAAAGGCAGTTCGGCCTGCGGATCAATGATTTCTGCTGGTTTATATTTAAAATGAGACACAATTAAACTAAACTGCATCAGGCAATACAGAAAAATAATAGTGAGTGGTACTAAATAGGCTATTAGAAAAACTAAATCCATGTATTATTTCAAGGCATATTTAAAAATCCAAGATAATATTTTGTAGCCAGCCAGAACAGTTCCTTTGAGCGTTCCAGAAACCTTTGATTGTCCTATTCTTACTCGATAATTCACAGGTACCTCGGTTACTTTATACTTTTGTTTGGCAGCTTTTAACTGCATTTCAACCGTCCATCCGTAGGTCTGGTCCTCCATTTGAAGGTCTATCAACTTTTGATATTTAATTGCCCTAAAAGGGCCCAAATCTGTATAGGTTACGCCAAAAAACAGTTTGATAAGTCTTGTAGCCAGCCAATTCCCAAATATCTGCTGGGGGGTCATAGAACCTGCTTCTTTTTGGCCTAAATCTCTGCTGCCGATAACCAAGTCATAATCCTCTTCTAAGAGGGGTGCTATGACATCTGTGAGCTCAGCTGGGTAATCTGAGTAGTCTGCATCCAAGAAAACCACAATAGCCGCATCTTTTCCTTTTAAAGCTTCTATTCCCTTTAAGCATGCAAAGCCATAGCCTTGTCTAGGTTCATCTAAAACGGTAGCACCTGCTTTTTTTGCGGCTTCGGCAGTGTGGTCACTAGAATTGTTATTAACCACAATAATCTCTTCCACATAAGTGGGAATCTCTGCAATGACTTTATCAATGGAAAGGGCTTCGTTAAAAGCGGGAATGATGACAAAAATGCCCTGAGGTGTCAATGATTTATTTTTTTCTCAAAAATATGTAGAATGAACAACTATTTACGACAAAAATCAGTCAATAGATTGGGGCGTGTAATTTTGGCAGTATTTGTCATACAAACTTTCTGCTCTTTTTTGATTCAGGACCTTCAGTTGATTGTAATCGGCACAGGCACTCGCAGTTTTGTTGAGGTAAATATGAGCTGCTGCTCTCAAATAATAGGAGTCTATTAGATAAGGGTTTTTTTCAATAGCCTTCGAAAAGTGATATACTGAAAATCGATAATCTTTGGCAGAAAAGTAATAGCGTCCATTTGACTCGTATTCTTCTGCTGTAACTTTATCATCTCCACCAGAGGAATAACTTTTTTTGGTCCACCCAAGGTCAAAATTATATTCAATCTCACAGTTTACAGCCTCTCCAAAATACTTAGCTGGCAGCCACTTGCCTTTAGTTTTATTAATGGCGTCAATAAGCTTCTGATCATATTTTGGATTAGAACTCGCCATTACTTTTTGCCCTAGAAGCTTACCTTCTTTTGTTACGACGAAACGGACCACAAAACCGCCTTTCTTATATTCAGGATACTTAAAGTTGGCAAAAATGAAGTCCATGGCACTAAATCGTGCATTCATGAATTTTGGTTCTAGTACTCCCGGGAGTAGGATATAAACCTTGTCATTGTTTTTGGCGGTATAAAATTCCGGGCTTGTCCCTAAGTCATAGGTAGGCTTAAAGTTCATTTTTAAACGAATAGGCTCTATGTCATCTGAATGTTTGACTTGTTCCAATTCCAAAATCGGATTATCCAGTCGGGTTATTTTGAAATAATTGCCTCTATAACTGAGGATACTATCTTCTATAGAATAGCTCGTATAAGAGTTTTTTCCGTCAATAGAAATGATGAGGCTGTCATGCATAAATTCCAGCCCAAAGCTGGAATTTAAAAGATTAGCATCATAAATGGTACTTCCGTCTTTAAGGCTTATCCTATCCTTAATCCATTCTCCCTGAAGGGCTTTTTTCAGGGTATTTTGAGAAATACCTTGAATGGTGATGAATAATAAAACGAAAAAGACGGAAGTGGTTTTTAAATATTTAGACATTATTTGTTTTTGCTCAAGTACTCTGAGGCATACTTTATCCAGTCGGCCTCTCTATTTGGTACTTTAACGTCAGGCTTAATCCCCTTATTATCAATTCTGCTTTCTCTGGCACTTTTGGCAAGGCCAAAAGCTAATCTCCATCCAAAAGCTGGCAATCCCCAATCTCTTACTTCAATGTAATCTGCGAGACCTTTCGTTTTAGTACCAATAACAACAGTTTTGTCGCTTTGTTTGGCTTCTAAAGTAACACTTTCTGCTGTACTTGCAGTGTTTTCATTTACCAAAATAGCTACTTTTTTTGGATAAGGCATGGCTCTCACATATTGGAATACTTTATCTGGGCCTTGAATATCAGAACCCATATTGTTTGTCATCTCTGTAATAACTTCTTGAAGCTTAGGGGCTAAAATCCGCTTGTACGTGGGAAAGTTCTGAATAGACTCTAGCTCATGCGTTAATAAAATAAGGTTTTCTTCAGAAGCTCTAAAGACACCGCCTTTTCTTATGATTGGCTTGTCAGCAAAATAAGGGTAGAGAGCAGAGAATGCATTCTCATCGCCTCCCGGATTATTCTTTAAATCCACAATAAGATTTTCTGTATTGGTTAGCAACCTCTTATTCTTATTAATCATTTCCTGAATATAATCTGCGGCGTCAATGATAGTAAACGGTGGTAGCGTTATTAATACGGTATTAGCATCTATTTTCTCAACTCGCCACTCTGGCAGACGTGTCAAAATATCCTCGTTGTTTATTTCTTCTAGAGGGGCGGGGTACACCTTTTTAAACTTGTAGATGTCGTCTATTACAAGATAGTTCTTCCAAGTTTCTTAGTACTTGTGAAGTCTGCGTAGTAGTATTTGCTGTCGAATTTATCTTCGCTAACTTCCTTAAGAGTAAATTTAACTTTGCCCTCAGTCCATAGTTCGTCTCTCTTACTCAACAAGAATCCTTTATATCTTCCTTTTTTTCTGTCGGCTACTACGCCCACTCTATAGTTTTTGTCTTCCGTTTGCCAAACCCCTACAACATTTGATTGAGCTCGGTTTTTGTCTAAGTAACTTTTAAAGGCAGCTTCGCCTTTAAAGGACATCTTGTCCACTTTTGAAGCTCTCTTAACTATTTCCTTAGGAGATTCAGGTTTGACAAAGGGCTTTGAATGTTAATAAAAAGATGACCGTCTTCAAAGAATGCAAGCCAGTCGTTCACTACATGATAACAAGCCTCGGCCTTATCAATTTTGGTTGCTTTTTTAACGGTTTCTGCCGTAAGTGCATCAAACTTCTTTTTGTTTCTGTGCGTGATTTTTTCATTCCAGCCAACGTAATTGTCTTCTGTCTTTTGATATATTTCTTCAAAATTTCTGGCACATAAGCTCTGTTTTTTTTGCTGAGCATACGTGTAAACACTGGAAAGTAAAAGGGTACTAAGTAGGAAGGTTATTTTTTTCATTTTGCACACGTATTTTTTTTATTGCCACTAGTACAACACCAAAACGATGCCAAAATATTGAAAACCTTTTGAAGAATATGGAGAATTATCTTTGGACCCCAATGGGATAGTCGTAAGGGTCTGTTGTATATATTTATTCTTCTCCTTCAGGGAGTTCTAAATGTTTTATTGGAGAAATGGCATTCCCAGCTATGCCCTTAATGCTTCCATACATATCAATGGTATTATTTGTGACTTTGTCAATCTGAACTTCACGCTCTTTCCAGATACGTTGCATGGCTCTTTTTTCTCTGTCTAATTCGTTTTTGAGGCTGGAGAAGCCCTCTACGATGGCTTCTATTTGTTGCCTAAATTGGTTGCTGGTAAAGAAACTATAGATCAGAGTCATCTTATCTGCTTTGTTCTCATTATTGGACTTTGTTTGCTGTGTTCTAATAAGAATCTGCCTAAGCACGAAAACCAATCCTTTCACTTCATGGAATCCACAAACCCAAACGCCGTCTTTTTCGCCAAATCGTTCTAAGTCTTTCGGCATCGTTTGTGTAACTAGCACGGCTATTTCAGCTCCAGTTTCACGTTGGTCAGTTTTTAGCTTTTCTATCCAATCGCCTCCCCAATTTTGCGTCCGTTTGCTTTCAAAAATTATTTTTCCGCAGTTTTGACCAAACTCATTCATGACCGTCTGAATGGCATCTGCCCCACGAATACCCTTTTTTACCTCTTCTATTTCGTCGTATGGAAAAGCCCTCGCCAAGATAGATTCTATCTCTAGTTCTTGAATTTCACCCTGTAATTGCATGGAGCCTTGTTGAGCTTTACGCTGCATTTCTTTCACAAGGTTCATTTGGTCTTCCAGCTTCTTCTCGTATTCTTTTTTAACAAGCTCAAACTCTTCGTCTTTCTGTTTTTTTGCCTTTTCTTCTATGGCTCTACTCTTTTCCAAAAGTTCTTTTTCAAGCTTAAGCTGCAGTTGTTCTTGTTGCATCTTAAGTTCATTTTCTCTTTTGAGGAGCACGAGCTCTTTCTTTTGAGCATCTAAAATGACTTGCTGTTTAACTTTATTATCTTCTTTTAAAGCGGCCAGCTCTACAGACTTTTTTTCATCTGCTCTTTTCTGAGCTTCGCCTTGGGCTATGACCCACATTTTCTTTTTCTCTTCCTGTTCAAACCGCCTTTTTTCTTCTAAAAGCTGTTTCTTATAAAGCTCTAATTCTTCTCCATTCAGCTTTTCTTGTTCCGAAAATCGTTTTTTCAGTTCAATTTCCATGTGCTTTTGAAGGGCTTCGCCAGCATCAAAAACATGTCCACAGTTAGGACAAGTGGTTTGGTTTGGGCTCATGCTTTTCTAAAGATTTTTGAAAAATGGAAAAGTAACGCAGCCCCAGTAAGTACCAGCCCTACATAATGAAGGACAGAAGGTTCTGCACCCTCAAAAGCACCGCTAAGTCTTGAGAGTATGGTAACCACCATGATGATGAAAAGGTAATAGAAGTAAAAATAATCCATCCAAAGAGGAGGGTTTTTTGCCTTTAAAACCCATGGATAGATTAATAATGTCAGGTAGCCGAGAGCTCCTCCGAGTAGCTTAAAAGGGACAAGCTCTATTTGATTTAAATAAACATTTAGAGCTAAGAAAATGAAGTGAATAGCGTGTAAAACACTAAAGATGGCAATCAAGCCTATAAATTTCTCTTTGAAACTTCCTCTTCGGTCAGACCAGTTTAAGGTTGTTAAAAGGAAAGTGGCCAACAGAAAAAAGAGGGACAGTCTCCCGCTATATATGGCCGCAAGCCTAAAGGTTTCTCCAGTTTCGTAAGCGTTACTAAAATAGGCATAGGCAAGAATAAGGCCCTCCGCTATTAGTGCCAAGAGAAACAACTTTCTTAGGCTTTGTTTTATCATGCTCTGTAGGCTTTTGCTGTTTGTGTTTGTATGCCCAGACCTTCTATACCAAGTTCTATGATATCCCCTTCTTTTATAAATACAGGAGGCTTAAAGCCCAAACCTACACCAGAAGGAGTGCCGGTAGAAATGACATCACCGGGTAATAGTGTCATATAATTACTTAGGTAGCTGACAATTTCATCTACATAAAAAATCATATCATCAGTATTGGAGTCTTGAATCTTCTTACCGTTTCTTTTTAACCAGAGGTTTAGCTTCTGAGGGTTCGTGACTTCATCGGCTGTTGCTAAAAAAGGACCAAGGGGAGCAAACGTATCGTTTGATTTACCTTTAACCCATTGTCCACCTTTTTCTAATTGGAACGCTCTTTCACTATAATCGTTATGCACGCAGTAACCTGCTACATAATCTAAAGCAGTTTCCTTGGTGACATAAGAGGCCTTTTTGCCAATTACTACAGCTAATTCTACCTCCCAGTCTGTTTTTTCTGAGTTTCTTGGAATAATGAGGTCATCATTTGGGCCACAAATTGCGGAGGTGGATTTGAAAAACACCAAAGGCTCTTTTGGTTTATCCATTCCTGCTTCGGCGGCATGTTTGGCATAATTTAGTCCAATACAAATAATTTTTGAAGGCCTGGCAATACAAGGGCCCAATCGAACAGATGGATCTATTTCAGGACAAGAAGCCTTATTTGAGGCAAACCAAGTCTTTAGTCTCTCAATACCCTCACTTTCAAAAAAAAGCTCATTAAAATCTTCGCCAAAACCAGAAACATCTCTCCAGAGATTATGGCTATCAATAATTCCTGGCTTTTCTTGTCCTTCTATTCCGTGTCTAATAAGTTTCATTGAGTAAATTGATTAGGGAGTGTTAAGTTTAATAAATCCACCATCTATCGGGAAATCTGTTCCTGTTGTAAAAGAGGCTTCGTCAGAAGCCAGATATACGGCCAACGCAGCTACTTCAGAAGGTTTCCCCATGCGGCCTATGGGTTGAGTTTTTGATAACTCTTCAAAAACCTGTTCTTGTTTTTCGGGATATGTTTTTTTGATAAAGCCATCTACAAAAGGCGTGTGAATCCTTGCCGGCGAGATACTATTGCAGCGAATATTATCCTTCACGTAGTCTTTCGCTATTTGCAAAGTCATGTTTACCACGGCAGCTTTACTCATGGAGTAGGCAAACCTATCTGCAAGCCCAATACTAGCCGCCACAGACGCCATATTGATAATTACGCCACCACCATTATTCATAAAGTGCGGCAGAATACAGTGAATGCAGTTGTAAACCCCTTTGATATTGACATTATAAATCTTGTCTAAATCTTCTTCTAGCGTACTTTCTACAGTGCCGATATGAGAAATTCCTGCATTATTGACAAGAATGTCGATAGGCTGAACTAATCTGATTTTATCAATGGTTTTTTCGACAATATCTTGCTTAGAGACGTCTACCTTATGGCAATACGCTAAGCCCCCTGAAGCAATAATGAGATCTGCTTCTCTTTCGGCGAGGTCCATATTGAGTTCAAAAATGTGAACGATGGCACCCTGTTTGGCAAAACTCCTTGAAATTTCTAGGCCTATACCACTGGCTCCGCCAGTTACAATGGCTACTTTCTTATCTAGTCTAAACATATTGAAGGGATGATAGGATTGCAATTTAACTATCCTTTATAAAATTTGGGCATTCAGGTTTGAAGTTTAAATATTAATAATATTTCAAATATATGTGTTGCAGAATATAAGGATTCAATCTACCTTTGCACTCCGTTGAAAAATGGAGGTTGTAGCTCAGTTGGTTAGAGCATCGGCTTGTGGTGCCGAGGGTCGTGGGTTCGAACCCCATCTACCTCCCAAAAAAAGACTTATCTGCTCAGCAGGTAAGTCTTTTGTTTTATTGACGCATTGGAATATTTGAACATGTTATCCTTCAAGACGAGATACCTGTATATATTTCTTTTATTAAGCCTTTCTGTGCAGGGCCAAAAACACACTTTTTGATTTTCCTCAAAACTTCCAATTGTTTCAAAGAGATAACCTAAGCGTAGCTCATGTGAAAATCCATGGAACGGTAAATGAAAATACTTACGACGGAATAAGGCTTATCATTCTTCAGAACTATCAGGAATTTATAAACCAAAGACTAGACTTAAGCACGTCAAATAAGTTTGAGTGGGACATAGAGTTAATTGCATGACTTTTTGAATACGATTTTGAAATAAGACTCTTTAGCGATTCTGATTCTTCAAGCCTTACCAAGAAGGCTACTAAAGTACTTTGTGGAGACGCCTATCTAATTTATGGGCAGTCAAATGCAGTTGCCAGTTGCTGTTTTAACGAATACAGAAATTTACCTGCTTTAAAGTTTCTGAGAAATTACATTTTTGTAGGGGAAGGCGATCCTGTTAATGGCTGGCGTGACTTGGGTATAGCGTTTGACTGGGCTGGAGGGCTTGGAGCTTGGTTGGCCAAGGATATTATTGAAAAACAGAGAATTCCAGTTCAAATAATTAATGGAGGAGTCGGTGGAATGCCCTTATCTGCCTTAGCAGAACGTGATTCTTTGGAACCAGATGATGTGAGCACGTTTTATGGAAAATTTTTAAGACGGATAAATGATAGCCAAGTAAAGAGCGTTAAGGGTTTCCTCTTTCTTGAAGGTGAGCATGAATCAAGTTCAGGGGATACGCTCAAAATAAAGACTTACAGAGATCATTTCAAAAGCCTCATAGGAAACCTAGTTGAGGACGGTGTAAGTTTTGAGCACTTATATTTAGTTCAAACAGATATTGACAAGGAGGCTGTTGCAAATTATTCTGCCGGCCGATTGAGGGAGGAGCAAAGAAAACTTAAGTATGATTTCCCTAAAATACATTTGTACAGTGCTTTTGGATATCCCCGAGGGAGTGATGGAGTTCATTATACGAAAGAGGGTTATCAGGGCATTGCAGAAGACTTATATCTAGGTATTAAGAATCATATTTATCAAGGGAAGAATAGAAGTTCCGCTGAGGGGCCAATGGTAAAAAAGGTGGTTCATGAGGCTAATGAGAAGATGGTAAGAATTGTGTTTGATCGAGGCCAAGAAATAGGTTTGATAAATTCTATTGACTAGGGACATTATCAACGAAATATCAAAGACTTCATCTTTGATGGCAACAATCAACCTTTTCTCAACTCTGTTGTTGCTTCAAATAATGAAGTGGAATTGTTTTATTCAGGAAAATTCGTCGGTAATACATTGACGTACTTACCCTCATTTTTTTCAGACAATTTTAGCTTAACATATGATGGCCCTTAATAAAGAATCAATATGGTCTTACAGCCTTAAGCTTTAAAGACTTTGAGAAATGCACGGCTCTACCAAAGCTAGGGCTGAGTCATCACAAATCAGAAAAAGGCGGTGTTTCCTTCTCTATTGTAGACTATACTCTCTGTAAAAACTGTTATTTTGAAATGTATGGGAGATCGGGCTACGATAAGCGATATCTTTTTTTAGATTCAATGTCTGCGGATACCAAAGAAGTTTTTACAGACTTATCTTGTGCCGCAAATGTTGGTCAGGTTTCTCTGAAACTTAAGGTTGTATCACCAACTTGCGAATCTAGTTACACAGAATTTAGTTTTGTGAAATGCCCAAAAGAATTGCTGTACTATAATCTTTCGGCGGAGCTAGAAAGTGGGGGAGTGAGTATTGAGCATAAAACCTCAAGCAATGGTTTGTCAAACTTAAGATTACAAAAGGGCCTCGCCCAAAGCGTATAATGTCAAAGCTCCATTAGTCCTGCCCAAAATAGGGAGGTGTAGCAATTGATATTTAAGCTAATTAGCTACTTTTGTACTTAAACAATGGATACAAAATATGTCATACGGTTTACTAAAAGGTAAGAAAGGAATTATTTCTGGAGCATTAGATGAAAATTCAATAGCCTGGAAAACAGCAATTAAAGCTCATGAAGAGGGAGCCCAAATTGTATTGACCAATGCCCCAATAGCCATGCGAATGGGTAAAATCAATGAATTAGCAGAGCAAATAGGTGCGGAGATCGTTCCAGCTGATGCTACGTCTATTGAAGATTTAGAAAACCTTTACACCAAATCTGTAGAAATTCTTGGAGGTAAAATGGATTTTGTTTTGCACTCTATTGGCATGTCACCTAATATTAGAAAAGGTAGAGAATACGGTGATTTGAACTACGACTGGTTTCAGAAAAGCCTTGATATTTCTGCATTGTCTTTTCATAAGTTTATGCAGGTGGGAGAAAAACTTGATGCACTTAGCGACTGGGGCTCTATTGTGGGCTTGTCTTATATAGCAGCTCAAAAAACATTTCCTTTTTATACTGATATGGCAGATGCCAAAGCTGTGCTGGAGTCTATCGCGAGAGGATATGGTTATAGATTAGGCAAATCGAAGAAAATAAGAGTAAATACTATTTCACAATCTCCTACTGTTACTACTGCCGGTGCAGGGATTGGTGGCTTTAATTCTTTTTTTGACTTTGCAGAGAAAATGTCACCTTTAGGAAACGCCACAGCCGAAGATTGTGCTAATTATGTCGTGATGTTGTTTTCGGACTTAACTAAAATGGTTACGATGCAAAACCTTTATCATGATGGTGGATATTCCTCAACGGGAATATCGGAAGAAATCATAGAAATGATGAATGCCGAATCGAAGTAGGTTTCATTTTAACGAAGAAAAGGCTGTCTCAAGATATTGAGACAGCCTTTTTGTTTAAGTGGCTTCTTGTTTAGTAGGTGGCTGCGTAATCCAACGTTTTTTGCCACACCCGGAAAAGGTTATCAGAGCATATCTTTTTAATATCTTTCTTGGAATAGCCTCTTTCCAGTAAAAGTTTGATGATGTTTGGGTAGTCAGAAACGTCTTTTAAACCCGTAGGAAGGGAATCACCCACACCGTCAAAGTCTGAACCAAGCCCCACATGATCTATCCCTGCCAGAGAAACGACTCTGTCTATGTGGTCTACTACTTTTTCAACATCTGCAAATACCAGAGGGTGCGTTTTATTAAAGGATTCTATGATAGGTTTAGCGGCTTCATCACTATCCTTAAGTCCTTTCTCTTCCAGTATTTTTAAAAGAGCCCCACCATTTGCGTTTCTTATTTTTTGAACTTCTCCGTCTATGAAAGTAGAGCCAAAATTTATCATGATTACCCCACCGTTTTCTTTAAGGGTTTTAATCATATCGTCTGACATATTTCTTTCAAAACCAGGAGTAAAATATCTTACCGAAGAGTGAGAGGCGATGACTGGAATAGGGCTCAGTTTTATGACATCATAAAAGGTGCTGTCAGAAACATGAGAGATATCTATCATAATGCCCTCTTTGGCCATTTCAGTCACTACCTGTTCTCCGAAAGGACTTAGACCCTGCCACAAACGTATGGTGTCATATGATGAGTCACAGATATGGTTAGAGAGAGAGTGAGTCAAGGTAACATAACTAATACCTCTTTTCTTAAAGTAGGCCACATCGCTGATATCATTTATTGGTGAGCCATTTTCCATGCCCATGGGTAAGGCTATCTTACCCTTTTTAAAGGTATTTCTCACCTCTTCGGGGCTTTTTGCTATTTCAAAGAAGTCAGGATTTTCATCTGCTATATAGGTAACCATATTTATTAGGCTATCTGCCAATAACTTTCCTTCTTCAGGATTTAGTGCCGCCGGAATATAGATAGACATAAAGGGAGCGTCTAGCCCGCCCTTTTTTGCTCTTTTATAATCAAAGTCCCCTTCTTCTGAGGAGACGGGTATTCCCGTGAACTCTTTCGTCAATTGAAAGTTTTTGACTTTAAGTCTATAAGGTAAGTCCACATGGCCATCTGTAATGATGTATTTATATGCGAGTTTTTCAGCTTTGTTTTGCGAGAAGCCAAAGAATGGCAATAAGAGAAGTGCTAGAGTCAATTTTTTCATATTAGAAATGAGTGCATTGGGTTAGATTGCTAAAGGTTCAATAAAAATAATGACAAACATCACTAGAATAGTACTAAAATGTGGGTTCCTGGTATAATATTTCTTAGAAAAGTGTTGTAAAAACCTTTTGAACTAACTTATTTGCTGAACAATTCCAATATTTAGCGAATATTCGCAAACAGCGAAAAGTATTATTATGGCAGACAATCTTAATAAGTTCAGTAAAACACTAACACAAGAAGTTAGCAATCCTGCGGCTCAGGCCATGCTCTATGCTATCGGCATGACAGAAGAGGACATGAAAAAACCTCAAATTGGTATTGCCAGTACAGGTTATGAAGGAAACCCATGTAATATTCATTTGAATGGACTTTCTGTTCATGTCAAAAAGGGAATTCAAGCCAATGACATGGTTGGCCTTATCTTTCATACTATTGGTGTGTCAGATGGTATGACTAATGGAAATGACGGCATGAGCTTTTCATTGCCGAGTAGAGATATCATTGCAGATTCTATAGAAAACGTCGTAGCCGCTCAGTGGTATGATGGCGTAATAGCTGTAGTAGGGTGTGATAAAAATATGCCCGGAGCCATTATGGCTATGGCTAGACTGAACCGTCCTAGCATTATGATGTATGGCGGTACTGTAAGAACAGGAAACTGGAAAGGAAAGAAGCTAGACATCGTTTCTGCATTTGAGGCCTATGGCCAAAAAGTAGCTGGAACAATAAGTGAAGAAGATTATAAAGGGATTATTCAAAACTCAATACCGGGCCAAGGTGCTTGTGGAGGTATGTACACGGCCAATACCATGGCTTCTTCTATTGAAGCTTTAGGATTAAGCATGCCTTATAATGCTACGTACCCAGCCACTCATGAAGGTAAAAAGCAGGAGTGTATTGAATTAGGGGCGGCTATGAAAAACCTTTTGGAGAAACAAATTCTACCGAAAGATATCATCACAAAAAAATCTTTAGAAAACGCCTTGACCATTGTTATGGCATTGGGTGGTTCTACGAATGCTGTATTACATTATTTGGCCATAGCCCATTCGGCTAGAATTCCATTAACCATGGATGATATTCAGGTGGTATCTGATAGAACTCCTTTCATAGCGGATTTGAAACCTTCAGGGAAATACTTTATGGAGGATATTATGGAGCTAGGTGGCGTACCTGCTATCATGAAATACCTTCATAAGAAAGGTTTAATTCACGGAGATTGTATGACAGTAACGGGTAATACGGTTGCAGAGAATTTAGAGTCAGCTCCTGATTTGGACTTTAGTGCCCAGTCTATAATAAGACCTTTAGAGGACCCAATAAAGCCTTCTGGTCATATTCAAATCATGTATGGCAATCTTGCCGTGAATGGTGGCGTTGCCAAAATTACAGGTAAGGAAGGTACGAAATTCGAAGGCCCTGCCAAAGTTTGTGATAAAGAGGAAGATATGCTAGAGGCTTTTGCCAAAGGCGAAATAAAGGCGGGTCAAGTAGTAGTTATACGTTATGAAGGCCCACGTGGAGGACCAGGGATGCCAGAAATGTTAAAGCCAACGTCCTCTGTTATGGGGGCAGGCCTTGGAGACAAAGTCGCTATGATTACAGACGGACGCTTTTCAGGCGGTACGCATGGTTTTGTGGTAGGTCATATATCTCCTGAAGCTTATGATGGTGGCACTATAGCTTTTGTGGAAGACGGTGATTTGATAACTATTGACACAGATAGTAGAGAGCTTACCCTACATGTTTCTGATGAGGTTTTGGCGGAAAGACGTAAAAGCTGGAAGCCTCTAACGCCACCCTTTATTGAGCAAGGCGTTTTGAGAAAGTACTTTAAAACCGTTTCTGCGGCCCACGAAGGCTGTGTAACAGATAAATAATTTATCAATAAAACAATACGACCATGGACCAAGTTGTAGAAATCATGGAAGAAGAAGCGAAGATTACCGAGCCTAAAACGCTAACGGGAGGTCAGGCTCTTATGGAGTGCTTCTTACAAGAAAATGTAGATACTATTTTTGGCTATCCAGGCGGAGCCATTATGCCTATTTATGATGCCCTGTATGATTACATAGACAGAATAGAGCATATTCTAGTTCGTCATGAGCAGGGGGCGTCCCATGCGGCAGAAGGTTATGCAAGAAGTAGCGGAAGAGTAGGCGTTTGTATGGCTACCTCTGGCCCAGGAGCTACTAACTTAGTAACGGGTATAGCGGATGCTATTATTGACTGCACACCTATAGTAGCAATAACTGGCCAAGTAGCCTCTAATTTACTAGGAACAGATGCCTTTCAAGAGACTGATGTAATTGGAATAACGGCACCCGTTTGTAAGTGGAATTATCAGATAGTGGATCCTGATGAAATCCCAGCGATTATGGCGAAGGCATTTTATATTGCCAGAGCAGGAAAGCCAGGTCCGGTATTGATAGATATAACTAAAGATGCTCAAATAGCATTAATGACTAAGCCTTTTGAATATAAAAAAGTCGAAGGTTTACCTGGATATCACCCTAGAAGAGTTCCAAAAACAGAACAGGTACAAAAAGCAGCAGAACTTATCAATAATGCAAAGAAGCCCTACATTTTGGTAGGTCATGGTGTTTTGATTTCTGAGGCCATGGAGGAGTTCAGAGAATTGGTAGAAAAAGGTGACATTCCTGTGGGAAGTACACTGTTGGGGCTCTCGGCATTATCTATTGAACACCCAAATTACATGGGTTGGCTTGGGATGCACGGCATGTATGCACCTAATGTAATGACAGATGAGTGTGATGTTCTTATTGCCATAGGAATGCGTTTTGATGACAGAGTTACTGGCGATGCTAACCTTTTTGCAAAGCAGGCTAAGATAGTTCACTTTGAAATTGACCCAGCGGAAATAGACAAAATCAAAAAAGCAGAAGCTCCAGTAATTGGTGACGCCAGAGAAGCGTTAAAGCTTTTGAATCCTTTAATTGAGAAAAAAGATCGTTCCGCATGGAAAAAGGAATTTAGAGATTTGGAGGCCGCGGAATATGAGGCCGTTACAGCAAGAGACCTAAAGGGCGAAGGGAAAATTAAAATGGCCGAAGTGGTTAGAATGGTTTCTGACAAAACCAACGGCGAAGCCTGTGTGGTAGTAGATGTAGGGCAGCATCAAATGGTAACAGCTAGGTATTATGACTTTAAAAAACCACACTCTTATATAGCTTCTGGTGGTTTAGGAACGATGGGTTTTGCTCTTCCAGCAGCTTTTGGTGCCAAAATGGGTGCACCCGAAAGAGATGTAATTGCCTTTATTGGTGATGGATGTTTCCAGATGACTATTCAGGAACTAGGAACGATAGCTCAAAAGGGCTTACCCGTTAAAATTATCATTTTGAATAATAATTTCTTGGGTATGGTGCGTCAATGGCAACAACTGTTTTTTGACAAAAGGTATTCTTTTGTGGAATTACAAAATCCAGACTTTATTATGATTGGCAAGGGGTTTGGAATTGACGGTCATAAATGTGAAGATAGAGTAGATTTAGCTTCATCTATTGATAAGCTTTTAAATTCAGAAGGGTCATACTTATTGGAAGTGGTTTGCGAAAAAGAGGAGAATGTATTCCCAATGGTGCCGGCAGGAACAAGTGTTTCGGAAATTCGTTTGAAGTAATTTTTCGATAAATGATATTTCGAGTATTCGATATAAGTTTACAGTTATGAAACCTTATCAGGACCTAGATGTATGGAATAAGAGTAGAAAGTTAGTATCTGAAATTTATGAGATAAAGAAGGGTTTTCCAGAAAGCGAGAAATATGGTTTAGTGTCTCAAATGCGTAGGGCGAGTGTTTCCATACCTTCAAATATTGCCGAGGGACATGGAAGAAGATATAATAAAGAGAAAGTAAGATTCATTCTTATTGCTAGAGGGTCTTTTATGAATTGGAAACACAGCTGTTTCTTAGTCTAGACTTAGGTTTTATTAAGGTGAATCGAAAGAATGAAGTTTTAGAATTGTGTAAAGATATTAAGATGATGATGAATGGTTTAATTAAGTTTCTTGAAAAATAAACCAATATCGACTATCTAATATTCGAATATCGAATTAACAAATGAAGACATATACCATATGCGTTTTTACAGAAAATAGCATCGGCTTGTTAAACAAGATTACGATCATTTTCACACGTAGAAGATTAAATATTGAAAGCCTTACGGTTTCAGAGACCGAAAGGAAAGGTGTTTCTCGGTTTACTATTGTTATAAAGCATGAGCAACGCGAGGCCGTAGAAAAACTGGTAAGACAGATTAGAAAAGTAGTGGAGGTGTTGGCCGTTTTTGGTTACCTCAATGAAGACATCGTTTTTAACGAAATTGCGATGTATAAAATCCCAACACCGCTAGATTCTAATACTATTGATATGGAAACCATCAATCGAGTTCACAAGGCCTATTTGGTTTACTGGGGCCTAGATTACATGGTGTTACAGAAGACGGGAACAGAAGAGGAGATTTTTGATTTCTTCAAGTATATTAAGCCTTTCGGGATATTAGAATTTATCCGTTCTGGAAGAATTGCGGTAGG